>ERZ780198.881-NODE-881-length-30820-cov-19.474728_pt1 | contig 30820 bp, 9 predicted proteins | sample MGYA00510979_ERZ780198 | MGnify/ENA primary metagenome ERZ780198 (study PRJEB29588, sample SAMEA2158039) | human gut metagenome | biome: human gut; feature: human-associated habitat; material: faeces | place: Denmark | collected 2008/2010 ...
CCGCATGTACGGTGGTGTGAGAGGTCGGAAAACGAAAGTAGGAGAAAAACTACTTTGTTTTCCTCCTACTCGATTAGTCGAAATCATGTGCGAAATCAGAAAACGTATTTGCAGATACATTTCCTGTCAAGACAATACACGAAGGGTAATTGTTTCTACGTTCCCATTCGTGTAAAGGTTCAGAGCCTATCACATACAAAGACTTGTTCATTTGTTCTCGTTTTAAAACCTGTTTATCTGAATCGAATCATTCAATTTGTCACAATTCATTAATATGAGTTGAATACTGATGACTGATAAATATCTCCATGAGCTTATCCGACAATGGTTGTGAGACACGCTCGTCTGGCTGATACTTGCCTTTCAACAGTTCTTTGGGCAATTTCAGCTCACTAATGGCTATAATGACAGGACCAACTACATTAGACAAGACGTAGACGGTACAGTCAGTTCGTCAATGTCTTCAAGGAATGGCACCGATTGTTCGCCAATAGCGATTCTATTCTTTTATGGAGTTCTAGATATGAGCATAGTTAATTTACACTAATTACGGTAGAAACAAGAAATATTTCGTATTCGTCTTTGAATTTGTTTGGTAAATCTAATGGCATTTTATCATTCAACTCTGCTTTATCGAAAAGCCATCCCTAAAAGTTTTGCACGTCATCGCCTTCTGCTAACGATTCTACATAACTTCTAAATGATCATATCGGTGGATTAAAGACGTTTGTTCAATTACCTGAAAAATTCTGGCGCAGATTTGGCGCACCCTTAAACGAAAAATCAGCGCAACTTGTTGTTTTACAACTCGTTACGCTGATTTTGGCGGAGAGAGAGGGATTCGAACCCCCGGAGGTTTGACCCTCAACGGTTTTCAAGACCGCCGCAATCGACCACTCTGCCATCTCTCCGAAAATCCGTCCGGCTTTAGTCGGACGATTTTCTGTATTTCTTCCGCGGAGAGGACGAGATTCGAACTCGTGGTAGAGAATAACCCCTACGACAGTTTAGCAAACTGTTGGTTTCAGCCACTCACCCACCTCTCCAGTGGTTCGCTTTTGCGAGTGCAAAGATATATCAGATATTTCAGTCTGCCAAATTTTTTGAGATGTTTTTTTGCAGTTATTTTTCACAATATATGCAAGTCGTTGTCTGTCAGCGGTGGTTGCGGAACGTTGTGGTTGCGGAGTTTTGCAATGCGGCAAATTTTAAGTATGTTTGCATATGCATCTCGGCAGAGCAGGTCCAATCAAGTATGGATGCTTTGCGCTCGATTTGCACTGTCTTATGGTGAAAAATAAGGATATGGGAGAAACTGCGATATCATTGGTGGAGTTCAATCGGCGCATCGGCGGCTTGCTGCACGATGCGTCGGTGCAGCGGTGCTGGGTTGTGGCAGAGACAAGCGACGTGCGTCAGAGCGGCGGCCACTGCTATCTTGAGTTGGTGCAGAAGGATGCACAGACGGGGCAGACGCTTGCCCGTATGCGTGGCATTGTCTGGGCGAGTGTGTATGCCCGTCTGCGTTGTGAGTTTGAGAGAGCCACGGGGCAGCCGTTTGCGTCGGGAATGAATGTGATGGTTGAGGTTAGTGCCAATTTCCATGAACAGTATGGGCTGTCGGTGGTGATAACCGGCATCAATCCCACTTATACGCTCGGCGACATGGCCCGTCAGCGCCTGGAGATACTCAACCGGCTGAGGAGCGAGGGCATAATTGATATGAACAAGCAGTTGCCGTGGGCCGACGTCGCTCAGCGTGTCGCTGTGATTTCTGCCGCTGGCGCTGCTGGATATGGCGATTTTATGAATCAACTTCACAACAACCCGTCGGGCATCAAGTTCTACACGTGTCTTTTCCCGGCGGTGATGCAGGGGCAGAGCACGGTGACATCGGTCATCGCCGCTTTGGAGCGCATCAACGACTATGCCGATCTTTTCGACTGTGTGGTGATAATCCGTGGTGGCGGCTCGACGAGCGATTTGAATTCGTTCGACAACTATGACCTTGCTGCCAACGTAGCGCAGTTTCCGTTGCCGGTGATATGCGGCATCGGGCACGACCGCGACAATACGGTGGTCGACTCGGTGGCGTCGGTGAGGGTGAAGACGCCCACGGCTGCCGCAGAATGGCTGCTCGACCGAGCGCAGTCGGCTCTCGACCATGTCAACGCACTCACAGACATGGTGGTCGACTCTGCCACGCAGATGCTTTCGGGCGCGCGTCAGCAGCTGGCATATTTCACAAGCGGCATTCCGTTGATGGCCGACAACATTGTGGTGCGCCACCGCGCACGTCTGCAGCAGATTGCCGCGGCGATACCTGTTGTGGCGGCACGGCGCATCGACGGCGCGGGCAAGGATTTGGCGTTTGCCTCACAACGGGTGGCAATGGCGGCACGGCAGTGTGTGGCTAACGAGCGGCAGCGCGTGATGGGGCTTGAGAAGCAGGTCGAGCTGCTGTCGCCCGACCGCGTGTTGCGCCGTGGCTATTCGCTGACGCTTCGCGACGGACATGTGGTCACCTCTGCCTCGTCGCTCCGTGCCGGCGACAGTCTCGTCACCCGCTTTGCCGACGGCGAGCGAACGTCGGTGGTGGAGTGAGGCAGTGCAATCTCCTGGGCGCACGGGGTTATCTGACGATGACTTTGGTGGTGCCGAAGATGTAGAGCCCGGGCTGGAAGTCGCTGTATGTGGCAATGCCGGGCTGCACGTCAAGGATGCGGTAGAGTTGACCCGCTACCGTTACCACATTCAGTCTTGTTGCCGTCGTGCTCTCGATGCGCACGCGCTGGTTGCCGATTGCGCGGACGGTTATATGGTCTTCTGTCTGTGTGTCATCCTCGTTCTCTTCCATGTCGGGCATAATGTTGTCTGCATTCTGTTCGGCGATGTTGATCACCGAAGTGTAGTCGTAACGGGCGTTTGACCTTGTTGCCGTCGGCGACATATATGTGCGGAACGGCGTCACTGTCGACAGCGATGAAGCGTCGTCGAAAGCCGTGCCGCTGTCGTTCATGCCATACACATTGCCGTTGCTCACATTGATGGCGGAGAAAGTGCCGTGATGAGCGTATTTTCCGCCCACTGTCGTTGCCATGCCTTTGGTGACGGGGATTGTTATTGCGCCGTACGACGTGTCACCGGTGTGGTTGTCGCCGTAGGCGTTGAATGTCACGGTCTGAGCGTCTTCCCAAGCCCCGAAAATATCGTTGTAGAACGCACTTGAGAGGTCGAACTCATAGTAGCGCGCACCAGGGAAGCGCACGATGTAGGGCACTTCGCCTGCAAGACGCAGGTAGTCGGGGTAATTGTGGGCTGTCGCATAGTATGGGTTGGCATACTGGTTGTAGAGTTTGTCGGCGTAGTTGTCGACGAAGAACGTATTTGCGAAAGTGTAGGAAACACCATTTGTCAAGGCATTGCCCGAAGCGTCGGTAGGGGAGAACAAGGCTGCACCAGGACGTTGGAACACTGCCGACGGCACATTTCCCTCGGTGGCAATCGACGTCAGTCCGCGTAGCCAATATTCATGGTGTAGCGAGTGGATGTTCTGACTTGGGTTGTCGGTTTCCGTGTCCGACGGCGAGCCGTAGAAATGCGTAATCTCGCCGTTGAGCGACGCGGCGGCCTTGTCGACGGTGAACGGCAGGCAGATGCCTTCCCATGCGCCTTTGCTGTCCTCGGCATAGTGCAATGGCCGGCGCACATACCATGCGCGGTCGTTGACGTTGAAGGCGATGGGCACGCAGAGATTGTTGTTGTTGCAAGTCTCTCCATCTCCGTTCTCGTTGTCGGGAGTGCGCTCCACGAGGTGTAACAGAGTGGTGCTGTAGCCGTCGATGCCTTTGGTTATATGGTGTCCGTTTATCAAAGCCTCTCTTGTAGTCTCGTTGTAGTTGATAGCCTTTTCCACCACGTCGTAGGCCTCGTTGCCTGTTGCCTCGTCATTATCGGCGGTGTAGACAAGTAGATTCTGCGTTATGCCGGCGTCTTCTCTGACAACGAAGTCGTTGAAACGGCTGGCGTTGTCGTCTATAGGAGGGTAGAAGATGCCACCGACTGTTTCCGTCGCAGCAGGAAGGTCGTGCAGGCAAGTGAAGTCGACAGCCGTGGTCGCGGAATCGTGCACGTAGGTGCTCATAGTGATTGAGCCATTGTTGTAGGCGTTGTAGTGGAACGCGTCGAGCGACGTATCGCCGTAGTAGGCGGCGGTGCGGTACACGCGGTTGCTCATATAGCTGTTCTGGTGCGAAGCGATATCGCATGGGTAGTTGTCGGGGTTGTGCTGAAGCGACTGTCCCCAGAAGAGGAAGTCGTTCATCGGCTCGGTGCCGCTGTTGTTGGCGTTGAACAGAGGCGTGTAGACAACAGGCGTCGGGATGCTGCCGTCGGCGTTGTATTTTACGCGCGGCGCGTCGAGCGGATGCGTCTTGTCGTGACGGGTCTCCACCTGTTCGTAGTTGGGGGTGTCGCCACCCTTTCCGATACGCAGATATGTGATGCCGGTGTTTTTGCCGGTGATGGCATCCGTGCGGCACGCATACTGATAGTCGCCGTTGGCATAGTAGGCTGACACGTATTTCAGAATCTCGTTGTCGGCGTCAGCCTCAGTGCTTGATGTTGTCGCCGCGTCGCGGTGGCGAGCGCGTAGATAATACTCGTTGAGGTCGTATGCCACCCGTCCAAGTCGGAAATCCTCCGTGGTGTAGCCCTTGTCGGGAGAGCCGTCCCAGCGATAGACCACAGGCGTCGATCCGCTTTTGCCCGATGCCGGCGCATACTCGAAGCAGCAGTGGTAGTTTCCGATTTTGCCGTCGGCAGTCAAGTTGGATATTTTTCCGGAAGCAAGTCCGAGGTTATAGATATTGCCAGAGCTTTCGATGTTGTTGAAAAGAGATTTTCCAGAAGGAATGCCGCTGATCACGTGACCGTCGCCATGCAGTATTCCCGCGAAGTCGGAAATGTAGTATCCGCCCTTGTCGGTTGCTTCCAGAGCAATGTCGTTCTGCAGGAAGAACTGAGCTTTTGCGCCATAGCGCGGAGCGTTGCTGTCAGTTCCGATAGAGTCGACGAAAGCGACAAATGCAGATAGGTCGCTCTTGTCGGAAATGTAGATTCGCGGTTCCGGCAACGGGTCTGATTCCGTAGTGTCAAGGCTTTCCTCATTGACGCGGGTTATCGCCTCGGCAAGATGCAGGTTTATACCAGCCTTGTGGGGATCCATGCGGTGGTAGTTGTGCACGACAAACTTGTCGGCGTCGTGCATGCCCACCTCCAGGATGTCGTTGAGTCCCGTTATCGAGACACCGAGTTGAATGCCGTAGCCGTTCATATAGTAATAAACAGGGACGTCGAGAAGGTCGTCGGTCTTGTCGTAGTGACAGCCCGCAAACAGACCTTTGCCATTTTCATCGGCTTGGTTGAAAGTGTCGTAGCCTGTTGCCACGTTGTTGCTGATATTTTCTTTAGTCCACGGCGTGGTGTCTTTAAACTCCCACTTGCCGTCGGCTCCCATTTGCCGCTTTCCGATGCGCCAGTAGTAGCCGTTGACCGCAAACGACTGGTCTGCGCTGACCACGATGTTGTCTTTGGTTACGCGCACCATCTCGCCCGGCAGCGCGCAGTTTCCGATAGTGATTTGTCCGCTGACGGTTGGCCCCTGCACATATTCGATTGTCAGATATATGGTGTAGGTGTATTCGCGCTGAACGTAGTATACCGTAGGGTTGCTCTCGTCGATTATTACATCGGAGATGTTTTCAACCTTTTCATACTTTTTGTTGGCAGTGTCGTAGGTGAACAGGCTCTCAATCTTCACAAACTCTTCGGTCTGAGGCTGGTAGTAGGTGTTGTCGGCGTCGAGGTTGCCCGATTCTACCAGCTCGTAGCCTGTTTCGGTCTTCTTGTAGAATTTACCCGTGTTGGTGTATATCGGCTTGTTGTCGGTCTCACTGACGTATTCCTCGTAGGCTGGCGCCTTCAGCACGAGCGTTGCCATACTCTTTCTGCCGAGGTGCTTGTCGAAGTAGTCGGGCTCAACGTAGTTTGTGTTGTCGACCATGTCCACCAGACGGAACGAAATCTTGGCATCCTCCTTCAGCCCTGCGGGCAGCGAGTTGTTGAAAAGGGTGGCTTCGTCGTCGCCCTTTTCTCTCATCGACAGCAGTGCGGCAAAGCCTTTCGACGCCTTGTCGGGATCGTCGATGGAGGTTGCGCCTGAGAAGTTGTTGCTCTCCGCGCCGCCGACATATAGTTTGTAGCCTCCGGCAACCGCGTCGGAATAGTATGTCTTGTCGGTTTCGTTGGTCTCGGTTCCTGTGAGATAGTTTCGATATTCCAGGTCGCTTGAGTATTGGCTCTTGTCGTCGGGATGGCCGCTGCGCATCTTCCAGTTGAAGATGCTTATAGGCTGGGTGCTCTTCAATCCGGCGAGAACGGTGAGTCCGTCCTTGTTGTCGCTGTCGAATTCGAGTGGATTCACTTTCGACGACTTGAACGTGTATCCGGAGATGTTGACATTGTAGTAATAATGGAATCCGGTGACATACCAATAGTGAACCTTCACGTCGTCGACCGTCTTGTCCGATCCGGGTGCGGTGATGGCGTGGTATCCTGTCGGGAAACAGTCGTCGACGATGTATCGGCCCTTGTGGTATGGGAACACAAAGTTGCCGGTGGTCTCGAGGAAGTCCTCCTCGTGGGAGTCGCCGTCATGCCGCTTGTGATTGTTGTCGGCATACACATAGCCTCCGCCCTCATCCTCGCGGACGTTGATAAGGTTCATTTCCACAACGCCGTAGATTGGGCCGTACAGTTTGTTTTCCACCACTTTTTTACGGTCGGAGTCGTATGTTTCATGACAAAGTTGAATCTTCATTGCGTATCCCGAAGCGATGCCGATCATGTTCATCGCCGTTCCGTCGTTTCGTTTCTGGAACTCTCCGAACGGATCCTCGGCGTCTTCCTTGTCCTTGTTGGCGTTATAGTCGTCGATGTAGTGCTGCTTGACGCCCTGGTACGACATTCCGGCAAAGGCAGTGTTGTCGGTAGAGGCGGCGGCAAGCTGACCGTTGCGGTTGCGCCACATCCCGCTGTTGAAATCCACATTCGACGTGATTGCGCTTACATAGAGGATATTGTTTGAGAATCCCATATAATTGCGGGCTTTCGTGCTGTATCTGAAGTCTGTGTTGTTGTCGGGCTTCGCTTCCAGATTTCCATTGCTGTCAAATCGGATGTCGTTTGCCACCATCTTGATTTCTCCGACACGGGCGATGGAGTAGGGCGTTTTGTCGACATTGTTAACCGTATAGTCGCGGGCGCCGAGCAGAGAGAAGCAATTGTCCTCCAGACGGATGATGTCGAGCCGCTGGAATGTGTTCAGAATCTTCGGATTGTCGATAGTGTGTCCGGCAAACCCATATCCCGTCAGGTCGGCGCTGCGGAAACCCTGGGCATACGACAGGTGTCCGTCGCCGAAGATGCCTCCCTCGCTGTCGTATTCGTAGAACTCATTTTCTCTGATTCCCTCAAGTCCCGACGGCGGCGTTGCGCCCGATTTGAAGAAATATTTGTCCTGCAGCGAAATGTAGCGGTATGTGTATATGCCGTTGGCGGCATCGGCGTCGCTGGCATAGTGCTTGTAGTAATAGCCGTATAGGTCGGTGCCGTCGGGCAGTTGCACCGGTCTGATGTCCTGGTGGGAGATGGTGATATGTTCACTGTCCTTGTTGTCGCCGACAACTACAAGCGTGTTGCCGCAGAATCCAGCCGTAGAGCCGCCGGGCAACAAGTTAAGATCATCGCCGTTGCCGTTGGCGATTATGGCATAGTCGAGATTGTATTCGTCGGTTAGTTTCAGCACGGTTGTGTTGTTGGCTAATACCGAGCCTTGAGCCACCGAATATCCGCCGCCATAGACAGCCTCGTCAATGGTGATGTTGACGTTTTCCCAGCCCACCGACGGTGCGGCGGAAACTATCTTCTTGAAGTAGTGGGCGCGGTTTGCGTCGGTAATCGTGTCGCGCATGCCGTTGCCGTTGTCGATAGCCACGATGTCTTCGTAGACGCCCTGCGATATCCACTCGTCATTAAGCAGATATATGTGCTGCTTGATGGCAGGTGTCTTTTCCTTTCCGTTGTCGTTCTCGACTCCAAGATTCTTCCGGTCGGCGCGTTTAAGCTCATATCTGCCTCGGACATGGTTTTGGCGGTTGGTCGAGTAGTAAGTTGGATATCCCACAATCACCTGAGTGGAGCCATACACATAGCCCGAATACGAGCCGCCCGTGACGGCGCGGAATATGTGGCCGTTGAGTATCTTGATAGTCGAGTAGCCCACCACGTTGCCCTGCTGGCCTCCGCCGTAGACGAAGTTGGCAGAGACGCCCAGACCTTCCGGATTGCTGTCGGGGTCTACCACGCCGCAAGGCAGAAATTTGTTGCCGTCCATTTTTGGCTCGGAGCATTTCACCGATTCGCCGATTGTCACGTTTGCGATTCCGTAGATGTAGCTTTCCATACCGTATCCGGCACCGTAAACGTTGAGTGCGGAATATTCGGCAGACTTGACCAGCAGCTCGTTCGACTTCTCCAGTTTGTCCTTGTCCTTTCCAGCCAGCATGTCGCTCTGCAGGTTGATGAGGACGTCGCCAACGATTGTTCCGCTCTTGAAGCATCCGCCATACACATTTCCGCCGACGTATGCGCCGTTTTTCTCCTTCGGCATAAACTTGTTGCGGACGTTGAGCATTATTAGCGGATATTCAGAGTCGGCATCGCCGAGCAGATATCCTCCCCTGTGCTTGGCCTTGCCCTTGTAGTCGTAGTTGGTATTGTTGCAACCGCCCACAATCTTGTCGGTTATGGTCAGTCCCTCAGGGAATGTGTATTCAAGCACATTTCCGATTTTTCCGCTTGTCTTCGGCAACACGTTCATATTACCGCGGTTTCCGCCGCAGCAGAACGTGCCGATTACGCAGTCGGTCAGCCCCTCTCCGGTCTCGCTGCCGTTCCATTTGAGCGAGCCTTGTATGTCGGTCTCCACCGGTTGGAAGTAGAGGTCGAGTAGGTACGGATACACAATCGGACGTTTGCTTTTTTCCGTAGGGAGATACACTGTGCTGATGTTTGCGTTTTCGGAGTCGTTGATCCAGTCGATAGGCTCAGCAAAATCCAGCTCCTGAGTGTAGTCGTTGATGTCGCCGTTCAGCTTTTGGAACATATTCATGAAGTCGTTGTCCTCCGACGTCACAAACAACTCCTCGCCGTTGCATCCCATAAACACGCCGCCGATACGTACGTGGTTCCCGATGTTGACGCTGATGTCGCCGACAGAATTGTCGGTATCTTCCGACGCCCCGTAGGCAAGCAGCTTCTGCACGGTTGCTGAGTTGCCGCCGCCATACACGTTTCCGTCGATGCGTACCGTGTCGGATGTCGACACACCCTGGATGTTGATGCTCACTTTGTTGGTCAGCGGACGCCATGAGTTGATGTTCACCATCTTCACCGCATCGCTTGTGGCTCTGGACTGCGTCATGTTCTCGCGCATAGGCACGGTGTAGACCAACGGCACCGTCTCGGAGTCGGGGTCGTTGGGATTGATGGGATAATACTCGTTGACCGTCACATTCTTGTTTCCGTTTCGGTCGGTGGCATACAGGTAGTTTCCGTTGCCTGCGCCATACACGTCGCCAAACAGATGGCCGCCGTAGATGTTGATGGTGGTTCCTGTGCCGCCGTTGTCCATGAAGTAGCCATTCTTGTTCAGTCCCACGTTGACATATCCCGACACGTCGTTGCCGCCATACACGTTGCCATGAATGAAAATGTCGGCATTGCTGTAGGTATGGGGACTTGTAGCCGGCTTGTTGTCGCCAATTCTCACAGTCGTGCTCTTAAGCACATCGCCCATAAATCCGCCTCCGAAAATGTCGTGGCAGTCGATGGCCTTCAGCTCCACGTCGGTTGAGTTGACTGAACTGTAGGTGCCTCCTCCGAACACACGACGGCAGAATACGCCACCGGAGCCCACGATGTGCGTGTCGCCGACCACTTTGCCGGAATATCCGCCACCGATGATGTCCATCACCGAGTAGCCGTTGAAAAAGTGCTTGTATTCTTCGCCTTTCACGATGTCGATGCCTTCGAGAATGCTTCCTCGTCCTTTCATTTCCACGTTCACATACGTGTCGCCCATCACGATGGCATTTTCGCCGAATCCTCCGCCGAACACGCTGAATTGCGGTGTGCCGATTTTTTCGTAGATTTCTTTCCACTCAATGCTTTCAAAGAAATTCTTGCCGGTGTCACGTCCAGCCACCATCTCTGTGCTGTTGTAAAGGAGTCCCTTTGTCATGGTGAGATAGGAGTTGTTGCCCACAACGCATGCTATGTTTCCGCCACCGTAAATATTGTGGTCCACTTTGAACTTACGTGCTTTAGGGTCGTACTGCGGAGAGTAAATCGTTCCGCCTACGATGCTGGCAGGACTCCATGTGCGTGCCTGCACATCCCATAATGCATGTGCCTGCACATTGCCTCCAAGAATCAGCAGGTTGGTGTTGCCAGTTACGTCGGCAGATGTCACCGCCACGCTTTCGCTGCCATTCTCAGTAATGGTTTCGACGCTTCCCAGACCACCTCCGTGAGCGCTTTGTCCGAACCATCCGTCGTAGATTGTCAGCAGGGTGTTGCCATACACTGTGCCGTTCTGGCAGCCGCCATAGAAGCATTCCATGAGAGTGGGGTAGTTGTCGATGTCAACGGGATGCACCATGTTGGCGTCATCGTTTGGAGAGAGATATTCTTTCGTTGCGTCGTCCCAATAGGGGTAGTGCATCACCGGGCGGTCGAGGATGAGACACGAGTTGCCGTAAACGCCTCCGAGACTCTTGCTGTCGGCACACTCCCTGACAGAACGTCCTCTACCGCCTGCAAACACCTGCGACATCAAGGATCCGCCACGGATGTTTACGAGAGTGGTGCGGTTTGTCGGGGATAGATAGTTGTCGCGGGTGAACACCGCAGCGTCGGCTTTTTTGCTGCCTACATTCGCCAAGTCACCGCCGCCGTAGACTCTGCCGAATATCAATGTGCGTTCAATCAGTCCGAGGCCATTACGGTATTTGAACATTTTGCCATAGATGTGCACTTCGGTTTTCTCTACATGCGCCATGTCCGGGAAATCGATGAATCCGCCGTTCTTTTTTACAGACTCCACACCGGAACCTCCACCGTAGACACTATGGTTGACATCGCCTCCTTTGATGAAAACCATCGACTTGCCTTTCACCGAACCGAAGTCGTAGCCGCTGCCGCTGGAGAAGTCGCCGTAGGGCAGCGCTCCCAAACCAGCGCCAAAGATGTCGTGGCAGCCAAGTTGGCAGTCGGTTTCCACGTATGTGTCGCCCGTTACATATCCGGCATATCCGCCGCCATGAATCTGAAGCAGCACGAGTCCGGGCTCACCGATTTTCCAAGCCAGACGGCTGATGTGGTAACGGCGGAATATGTTTGGATCGCTCTCGCCGCCATCATAACTTCCGAAATAGAGTTTCTTGTCTTCCTTCGACAACTTGAGATAGTCGTTGTAGATGTCATCTTCAAGGTCGAGATATGTTTTAAAGTCATTGTTTTGATAGAGATAGCGGTATTTTATGCCGTTGATTGTTAATAAGCCGTCGTCGTCAAATTTTGCTCCTGGCTGCGCATAGACTTCGGTCTTTCCGACAGAAGTGTTGACACCATATCCCGCGCCGAACACTGAGAATGAAGGGCTGGAAACGTATATGCTGTTCATGAACCAGCAGAGCCCCTGCAAAGTGGTGTTTTCAAACATACTGATGGTTTTCCCCTTTGAGTCCTTTATGTCGTCGAGGGGGGAGTGGTTGATTATGACCACTGATTTGCCTGTGTTGGCAACAGAGGCGGAGCCGACATGGCAAGCCCTGTTTCCTCCGCCAAAGATGTTGTAGCTGTTGGTGAAGGTGAATCTGTCCAGATCGAAGAATTTCTTAGTGTTCTCATTGTTTCTGATACGGTCGATGGCATTCTGCGCAAGAGGGTCGCCGATATTGTCTAACGATGTTGCCCTGTCAATGGCATAGGCAATCTTTCGGAATTCGTTATGGTCGCTGCAGATGGGGCTGCTGTCTGACTCGGCGTCAAGCCATGTCGTGATGTTGCCGTTGCTGTCTGCTTTGCGGTTCCATATCCATGAACCTCCGTCGATTTGCACCTTTGTGTTGCCAAGGATGTCGGCATACGTGCCGGTGTTGGCTATGTCCTTCTTGCCGAGCACCTCCTTGTCGACAGTCAGCTCGCTGTCGATGTCAATGTCGCCATATCCTCCGCCATACACGTTCTTGCCCAGCATTCCGCCCTCGATGTGCACAAGCGTGTTGCCGTCGACTGTTCCGTATTCGCAACCGCCGTAGATGTCGCCCCAAACGCATGGCACCACATTGTCGATGCCGCTGTCAACGCCCGGATTGCTGTTAACCACGTGTACAAGCGTGTTGCCGTTGATGCGGCCGATGTTGTAGTATTGGTTTGCTTCAGCCTTTTTGCAGCCCACACCTCCGCCATACACGTTTCCAAAAATGTTGCCGCCGCGTATGTTGACAAACGACCGGTAGCCCTCGGCTTTGTAGCTGATGAATGAGCCGTCGGTCTGGTTGAGCGTCGAAGCGCTTGTCAGCAAGTCGGGCGAGTAGTAGTCGGAAGGTTTCACCTCTTGGAAAATGCCCACATTGGCATTGTCGCCGCCGCCGTACACGTTGCCGTAGATATTGGCGTTGTCGGCAACCTCCACCATGGTTGTGCCGATGACACGCGCCACGGTTATGAAGTGGGTTGAAGAGGCTGTCTCAGGCTTCAGTCCGGCACTTCCTCCAAACACGTCGCCGTGGGTGAAGGCACCGCGCATATATACCTCCGTATTGCCGCCAATCTGACCTGTGGTGTTGTCCTCGGTCGACGCGATGTCGCCGAAGCCGCCGCCAAACACACGGCGGATAAACGTTTTTCCGTCGACAGTGACTTTGGTGTTGCCAGCCACAGTGCCGGCATATCCGCCGCCCAACACAGCCCATACGGTGAAGTTGGGCGCTCCCATTGAATTGTCGAACGAAGGATCGTTTGGGTCTATATTGCCGTCGGGGCCAGGGCCGTTTTTGCCATAGTCGCCGTCAACGTTGACGGTTACATCGGTGCTGCCAACGGTCGTCAGCCGTCCGTATCCGCCACCGAAGACACTGAAGTGAGGATTCTCGTTGTCGGTGTACGACTGTTTCCATTCGTCGGTTATCAGCAGTTCGTAAGGCGTCATGCCTTTCTGCATCATCACGGTGGCAAGGCCGGTGCCGTCGGCAGGGGTTGTTGTCACATTGCCGTCGGCGTCTTTGTATGTGCCCACGTTGCAGGCAAGATTGCCGCCGCCATAGATGTTGTGAGGATTCAGAAACTTGCCGTCGGCATAGAATTTTGATTTTTCGTATACAGTGTCCTCCGTGGCAGGCTCGTCGCCGGCGTCGTCGATGTCGGGGTCCCAGATGTAGAATATGTTTTCAACCGGATCCCACATCTTGAACCATATCACATTAATCGAGAAGCTGTCGTCAATCGGACCGTGGCCTACGCTTTGTGTGCCGCCCTCGTCCTGCGCCAGGGTCACGTTGGTGTTGCCGAGCACGTCGGCTGAAGTGACCGTGCCGTCGGTGATGTCGCCGTTTCCGCCTCCGAACACCTCTCCGGCGATGTTTCCGGCATAAATGTTCACATGCGTGTCGTTGGCAACCTGTGCAAGATTGCCGCCGCCGAAGATGTCGCCGTAAATGAAAGGAGCCTGCTGTGTGCTGCCGGCGAACGACACGTTGGCGTTGCCGGCAACCAGACCCACCAGCTCAGGATGCTGCGTGAAGCCGTCGCCGGCGGCAAACGCTTGCGAGGCTGGGCGCAGACGGCGTCCGTTGCCGCCGGCAAACACTGAGCCACGGATGTCGGCGCTGTCGCCGATCACGACGTTTGTGGCGTTGCCGTCAAATTCTACAATCGCCATGTCGCCTCCGCCATAGATGTTTTTGTAGAAAGTGCCGCCCATGATGTTCACGCTCGACTGTCCGTAGATGCGTGCCATGTCGGAAAGCGTCTCGACGTTGGAAGTGCCCATCTCCTTGGCGTCGGCCACTCCGTATCCGCCTCCGAACACAGGGCAGTAGAAAATGCCGCCGTTGATGTTCAGTTCCACGTTGCCATAGGTCTTGCCGAGGGCTTTGTAGTTGCCGGAATTGCCGCCGTAGGGGTTCTGCGAATAGAAAAAGTCAGTGCCACGTCCGCCGGCGAAAATGCCGTTGGTGCAATGAAACTCACCGCCGTTGATGGTGATCGACGCCACTGTGGCGCCAATCTTTCCGTAGACATTGCCTCCGCATTTGTTTGGAGTGGCGGCGGTGCTCGACCATAAGCCTTTGCTCATAAAACCGCTTCCTCCGCCATAGATACCGTCGATAGGGTCGGTGGTAGAGCCGAACTCTCCACCGTTGATTACAATCTTGGTGTTGGTGTTGGTTGGGTCGACATCTGTGAACGACTCGAAATCATCGTTGTTGTAGCAGTGATACGTCACCAGACGATTCTTTGCAACGGCATACGGACCGTAGAGCATAACGTCGCCCGATTCATTCCAATAGGCGATGCTTTTATCGGGAGTGTGGCTGTCGGCGTTGTCGTCGCCTTCGCCGATGCCGTTCATACCGCCTGCGCCAGCACCGTAGATTCCGCAGAAGATGTTGTCTTTCTTAGTGTTGCCGGCAGGCAGAATCTCGAATAAGCCGCCGTTGATGGTGATTGTGCTGTAGCCATAGAACGGGTTGTTGACAATCACGTTGCCGGTGTGTCCACGACCGGTGCTGCCGCCATACATCTCGGTGACAATAACACGGTTGTCGATCCACTCGTCGTTGTTGTTTCTTGAAGACGCCGGGTCGAGCAAGATGTTTGCACGTCCCATATAGGTGTTGTTTGGCACGTAGTAGTCAGTGCCGTTGTAGGGGAGGATGAAGTCGCGCTGCGCACCCAGCGAACCGTTTACGACACGCGCCACCTTTCCGCTTCTGATTATTATGTCGACATCCGCATACATGGCACCCTCGTGGCTTCCGGCGAGAATGATACCGGCATCGTAGTCGCTCTTGCGTTTGCTTGTTTCTCCCTTGATTTTCCTTTCCGGGTTGTGGGCATCGTTCCATTTGCGGTCAATGTCCATCTCGATTGTGCACTTTATCGGCAAGTTTGGAGTTCCCATCACTCCATTGTAGTCTTTCTCGGACGATGTCTGACGTCCGCCCGCGCAGATTGCCGAATATAAACCGGATTTGATTGATATTTTGAAACCCTCCTTGCCGTGAGGCATCGACTGCTCGAAATCGGAGATGTTCTTCTTGTTGCTCAGCGGAAAGAAACGGCCGTCGTTGTTGAAGCCGCCGAAGATGTGGAAGGCTGTGGTCACTGCGCCGTCGATAGTACCGTAGTTAGGGGAGTTCTGCCCGAAGCCGGTCATCTGTATGCCTTCGCCCATCTCCAGGCTGTTGTATTGGCAGTAGATAATCTTGTAGAACTCGCCGCCGTTGTTTGTCACCGGGTCGTTGTTGAAGGTGATATACTCGAATCGGGTGTCGCCCCATATCGGCAGACCCTTTTCGGCACCATAAATCTCGATAGTGCCCTTGTAGTCGGTGCCGTCCCAGTCGCCCGTGATGGTGGCGTTGCGGAAAAGAGGGGACTCTCCCTTTGCGTTAGCCCAATCGTCAAACTTCAGAATGCTTTTGCCTCTGTTGTTGCTGGTTATGTTGAAACCCGTGTATTGATTGTTGGTTACGTCGGTATGGCTTGTGCCCATCAGCACGATGATGTTTTCATCCCAAGTACCCGTCTTGGAGAGCTTGCTGTAGGCGCCTTTCCACGTCTTCATTGCCTGTGTCGGGGAGTAGCCCCACTCCTCGTCGTCGTTGTCTTCGCCCTGTGCGTAGGTTGTGCCGTTGATGCTCACCGCCTCAGGACATAGGTACACCACGATAGTCACTTTGATGTTTTTGTGGAAAATGATGTTGCCACTGCTCTTTACGGTAACCGTACAGTTGTATTGGTTCTTGTTGGTGGCAGTTTCCGGGCGTACAAACTCGTTGGACGTTTCCGACAGCAAGGTTTCTTTGTCGTGCCATTCGTATGTGATGTCGAGCCCGAGTTCGTCGTTTGTGAAATTCTCTTTCGTGTCGTTTTTCACATTAACGATGTATGTGCCGGGCTTGGTGTCGTAGTCGAGTTCGGCAGTGATGCCGATAGCCTCGACGAGTACGGTGTTGGTGCGCTGGCTGCCGTCGACGGTCATGGCGTAGACATACTGGGAGTAGGTTTGTCGAGGCAGGGTGAACGGGTTGCAGGCAGTGCTGTTTACCTTTTCGCCCTCAGTGTTGTCGGTCGATGCATACCAGTTGTAGACATCGGAAGTGGTTTCTCCGTCTTCTGTTGTCACGGTGAGCACATCGCTCGTGCCGCGCTCCGCCTTCAGGGCAATCGAGCTGAAAGAGAACCGTTTGGAAGAGTTTGAATATAACCACGGCCTCTTGTCGAGGTTGTTTTGGTTGATGTACAGGTTGTTGAGCCCGGCAAACGTCTTTCCGAACGGCTCTCCTGTGGTTGCGTCGGTTGCCGAAATGTCTTTTTCAACGCCGTATTGGTTGTAGGCGTAGGTGTCGGCAGCCTTGTTGGCAGGAGTGTAGTACCATGTATCCTTCACCTTGCTTGCAAAGTTGTCGGCGGCTATAAACGCCATCACGCTGGCTTTTTTGCATTGGGTGGTGTTGGCGCTTGTCTTCAAGCCGGCACCGTGCACATAGATGTTTCTCGGCCATACGACATAGCCTGTTTGGTTGGCAAGTTTGCTTGCCGCACCGAAACCGCATGAAATTGTCACTTGTCCTTCCACACCGTTGAGTGCAGCGTTCCGGAACACATCAATCTCCGTGTCTGCGGAGATGTTGAATATTCTCAGACTCACGAAGTTGTTCAGATATCCGGCTATACCTCCAATTCTGAATTTGGTCTTTGTCGAGAAACTCTCGTTGTTGTCGGTGATTTTTGAGTTGCGGATTATGATGTTGCTGAGTTCCGCGTTCTGGGTCATGTCGGCAACCACAATACCCATCTTTACCGTGTAGTTGGCGTTGTTGAGAGGCATGTGTGCCTCGAGCTTCTCTATCAAGGCGTTGTCGATGATGAGGTTTGTGACAGCCGCATATTCATTCTCGTTGTTGCCCTTGCCGTTGAGTCGGGCGAACAGACCCCACGAAGCCTCTTTGGCTACGTTGAAGCTCCATTTGATGAGCAAGTTGCTGACGGAGTGTCCGTCGCCGTCAAACTTCCCGGCGAAGAAATGTCCGTCGGAAGCCTTCGCGATGCCTTGAGCCGTGCCGATAGGAGTCCACAGACCCTTGCTTAGGTCGATGTCCTTGGTGAGTTTGAAATATTTCTGAGAAAACATTTGTAGCTCGGTGCCGTTGTTCACTTCATGCGCCAGTCTTGCCAATTCCAAGTCGTTGCTGATGAGGTAGGGCTTTTCCTTAGAGCCGTCGCCCTCGGTGCCGTCGGGATATAGCTGGTAAGAGTCGGCATAGAAATGGTTGCCGTCGTAGTCCACGCCATAGGCTTTCGGCTCGATGCTGAAAAAGACAGTCTGCGATGTGTTGTCGGCAGACGTGATTGTCACATCGCCGCTCCGAGTCTTGTTGGTCAGCGGCAGCGTGATGGTCTGTCCGCTGTTGGAAATTCCGTCGGTTACGCTCTTGGAGTCCACGTTCCATGCAAACGTGCTTCCGGCGGGGATGTCGGCGGAAACGATGGAATAAGCCACCGTGCCGTTTTTGAAATCCCATGAGGCTTTAATGTCGTTGCTGCTTAATCCTTGAGCCATGGCCAGATTGACTCCGGCAATCATGAGCATGAGCAGAGAGAAAAAAACTCGTGATATGCTATGTGTTGAATGTTTTCTCATTTTCCAAACACTTTATTGTCGTTATCTATTGTTAGTCTATCAATAATTGACCCGTATAGGCATCCTCGTCGGCAAGTACATACAGGTAGCGTGGCTGTATGAGGATGCGTATTGGGTTTATCATCGCAGTCTTGCCTGTTGTGAGGCTGCTGAAATTATCCTTGTTGATGGTTATCCCGGATGTTACGTCCTTTCGGGTGACGATGGTGGAACCGTCCTCCGCTATGAATTCCACGTCGTATTTGACGTTGATGACAGGCAGGAATTTGGCATCGGGTATGGTGTAGATGTCGGCACCCCATTGCGTGTAGCCGGCAGATGTGACAATGACGGTCTGGGTGTTGTCGTCGTAGTCCGCGGAGCCGTAGCCTTTGTAGGCAATAGGGAATGGTGTCTCTACAAACGACTGACGTTTGATGTCGCTCCATGTTATTGCAGAGGCAGACCAACTTTTTGATGTTGTATTCCAGACGTAGGAACGCGATATTGTGCACGATGTGGAGAAGCTGCCTGAAAGCGTCACGCTCTTGATGCGGAAGTGGCGGATGGCGTTCATCTTGGTGCCGAGCATGAAGAGCAGCTTGTAGCCGGTGAGTGTCTGGTCGAATTTCAGACTGACCGTTCCGCCTCCGTTGCTATCGGAAATGGCTCCTTTGCTGCTCGGGACGGCGCAGATGATCGGCGCCGCCTTTGTGTCGTAGATTACCGGCACAGGGTCGCCGCCGTCGCTCATGGCGAACGGAAACGAGAGGGTATATGTGTTGTTGGCGGTGCGCAGAAGAGTGGCACCGCCGGTATATGGCATATATGCGAAGAAGTCGAACGACGAAGCCTTGGTGTATTCAGTCCAGCGCTTCTTTGTCGCAGTGTCCCAGCCGTATGTCGCTACGTTGTAGGTGGCAGTTTCATTGTTGAATATGGTGTTTGCAGCCGACGCATAGCGTTTCGGCATGTCGTAGTATCCGAACGTGCCCATCGTTGCGGGATGGCGCGTAGGGTCGTAGGCCTCGTAGGGGTTGGCGCGTGTCGCTGTTTTTTGCGGTTGCGCCGAGAATGAGATGTATCCGTGGTTGTCGGCTTGCTGTATGGGCATGTCGGAACCCTCGCAGGCAGAAAGCGTTGCGAGAAGCGCGATAGCGGTTATTTTTGAGATATGTTTCATTCTTGTAGTCAATTCTTTTTACCAGTCTTCAGTGCCTGAGCCGTTGTTTTTTATGTCGGCACCGGGAAGCCATTGTTCCACCATCAAATCGTTGAAAGAGATGCTGTCGCCAGTGTCGGACAATTTGAAAATGTATGTGTATTGGCAGCCCGCCTTCCACTGCATGTATTGCGCCGGCACTGTAGCCGACACCGTTTTTCCGCCAATGTTGATGGTTATGGTGTATGCTCCCTGTTCGTAGGGGATATTGGCGAGCGGCGGCACGTAGTACCATTTATTGTAGAGAGTAGGGTCTTTGAGGATGTGTATCTGGTCGCCAGCCTCCTCGTAGGGAGTGGTGAGAACCAGGAGTCCGGACGCATCAGCCGCTTCCGACTTCGACATCGTGAGAGTCGGAAATGTGCCGACCGGAATTCCGGTGAGCGGATATGCGGCGTCGATGGTGCCGCGGAGAGGGGTGTCGGCATTTGCCGGGGTGTCGACGAAACGGCTGTCGCGGAACTTGATGTTGCTTATCGCAACGTTGGTCGTTCCGTCAGGATAGGTGAAGCGGAAGCGCACCTTTGCGATTATCGGCGCGAAAGTCAGAGTGACGCACGACCCGTATGCCGGCGACGTCGACGAAGGGGAGGCAAGCCAAAGACGGCTTGCGTATGGTGTTGAAGTAGCGGTTGCTGCTTCAGAATATTCAAAATTAAAAGACAAGGTAGCGGTAGCGTTGTCGCCCGAGCTGACCGAAGTCTTTACATCTGGATTGAAGGGACTGTATGCGAAAAAGCGGTAGCTCGTTGCCGAGTAGTCCCAATATTTTATTGTTTGCAGGGTGGCAGTTATAGGATTTTCAATGCCAGCATATTCCCAGTCGGCAGTGTTTGTCGTAGAGCTGCCGGCAGAGCCCTGATTGTATGACATTTTATATCCGTCCATCACAATTTGCGGCGATGACGGGTTCGGGGAGTTTGTTGTGGTTTTATATCCCCATGTGCGGAACGTCTGGAAGATAGTCTCGAGACCGTTGCCCGCTGCTTTTGTTTTTGCATCCTGCCAGTTGTTGTTAGTGCTGCTGAAGGCGATGCTTGTCTGTGTATTGTCCGGTTCGGGCACTATTGGTTCGTCCGGCTCGGATTGCGAGCAGGAGAATAGGAAAAGTCCCAACAGAGGAAATATTAGGATGCGATGTTTCTGCATGTCTTCTTGTTTTTTTAAAGACGGGCGGGGGAGAAACCCCCGTCCGACATATAAATGTGTCCGAGGCGTGTGAAAACACACCTCAGACACAATGTTTTTAGTCAGAATCCAAGGCGTGGGCCAAGGAGAAAGAATTAGTTTTTGACAACTTTGACAATCTTGTATGACTTTTTGGTTCCATTGTCATATTCAACAACGTAGTATGTCTCTGTAGCCGGGTCGGTGACAACACCTGTCCACTTGAGGGCATTTACCTTGAGAGTGTAGCCAGGACCTGCCGGAACAGAAGTTACGGTAGTGGCAATGCCATCAGTCTCGGTTACAACCATCTTCTTGCCAGCGTAGTCCTTGACAGTCCACGTCTTGGCAGTAGCGTCGGGGGTTCCTTTCACGAGAGCGTTGGCAACGCTTGCCTCGTTGATAGTCTGAGTGGCACCGTCTTCGAGAGTTACGGTGTACAATTTCTGAGGAGCTACAGTAGCGCCGGCAGAATATACAGTTGCATAGATGTCGGTGCCGTTAACATATTCGTTGCCGTTGGTAGTAACCTTGTTGTCCTTGTAGCCGTATGTAGTGATGCTGTTGTCAGAAACAGTGGTGATTGTTTCCTGGAGACCGTTTGCCTCGTCGTCAACAACAACGGCGTCGAAAGAAATGGCAGTCAAACCAGTGCTTGTGCCGCCGGTAGAACCGTTGGTGTTCTGAGAAATCTTGAAGATGTAAGTGTAGGCATATCCAGACTTCCATTCAGTGTATTCGGCAGGAACGGTTGCAGTGGCACCCTTCACGTTGATTGTCTCATTAGTACCGTCGACAGAAGTGAGCTTGTAGTCGATGCGCAGAGTGATGGCGCTTGCCGCACCTTCCGACGGAAGCACGTTCTGATAGCCGGCGCCGCAGTAAGAAGGTGTCGCAGCATTCTGGCTGAGGTATGTTGAGCCTGCATTAATCGTGCCTTCGGCCTGGTTGTTGTAGTTGACAGCGCCGAATCCTTTAGAATCCAATACGCCAGTCTCTCCTGCAGTTGTTGATGCAGAGAAGCTTACGTGAGCTTTGTTGTAGTCCTTCTTATCTTTGTTGACGGTACCTGTTGTAGGGAAGAACACTGTCAATGTTCCGGAATTGTTGAATTTTCCGATGAGTGTGCCTTCCGTGTTGTCGGTTGTGGTGCTTGCTGCGTTGGTATAGAACTTCACGTCGCTGATCACATAACCTGGAACAGTCTCGAAGAGAGCCATGCGCACCTTGCTGGCAAGGTGGCGGAAGGACATTGATACAGTCTTGCCGTAGTCATCCCTGTTAACAGTCTTCATATCGGAAATGTAGCACTCGCTGAGAGTGTTTACGTCGCCGGAGAGAGTGTAGGCGGCAGTGGCGAGTTTGTCTTTGTCAACGGATGTCGGAGTGGCGTATTTTGACGCCGCATCTTTTTTACCCATTGAGAAAGCTATGAAATCGTAGGATGTGCAAGAGTGGTCCCAATACTTGATGGTCTGTTGCGATGCTCCGCCCTGTGCGAGAGATTTGTCGGCTCCATTTACCTTCATGTCCTGATTAACATAATCCCAACCAGCACGGTTTGACTCGGTAGAGAATGCTGAACCGTCTTTGAAGTTCACGTTGTAGTGGTCGAATGCATAATTTTCGTTGTTGGCTGCGTCTGTCTTGCTGCCTTTGAAACCGACAACTACAAAGTTGTTGCCGAGAAGTTCTGCTGCAGTCTTGCCAGTCGATGGGTCGCGTGTGATTTTGCCTGTGTCGCCACCGAAGTTGATTGCGGAGGTGGCTCCATTTTGCTCATTTCCCTGAATTTCTCCCAAGAAATCGTCGCTTGAGCAGCTGGCGAGAGCCAATGCCGAAGCGGCTGCGATAAAAAATTTGTTCATAAATTAAAAAATTAAAATAGTTCGTATTGTTTATTATATATTAAATTTATTGTTGATTACATGTCGAATATCCATTCTTTCTCTTCGTAGTCCTCCACCACAGCATCGAAGCCGGAGCCTCCGGACCGGTTGGGGACAGGCACCTTGTCCATGTCGAGCTCCACCGTGATTACCCCTCCCCGGAACAGCCGTCGCGCCTGGTCGGTGACGTCAAACACGAACGTGGAGTCTTTGCCGTTGTAGAACTGCATTTTCACATCAATATAGTGGCGGTTGTTAAGGTCGGCATCCCTCACTTTCTGCAGCGATTCCAGATATGCTCGCGCGTCAAGCTTGCTCGGGTTTAGTTTCGGGATGCCGAAAGTAAGCACCTTTCCGCCTATCACGTCGACCTTGTCGCCGTTCTTGTCGGCAACGTCCTGCTTCATCCGCATGAAGAAGTTCACGGTGATGGCGTCAGCCCCCGTCACGCCTGTGTTGAGGTTTACGGAGCGAGCCATGCCGCTTAGATTGGCGTTCCCCTCTACGGCTGTCACCTTTCTGCCGTTGTGGTCGTTGTTGCGCAGAATCACTTGTACCAAATAGATGTAGGTCACTGGCTGCAGCTCCATCTCGAGCTGCCGTACCCAGCAGTTGCGGTTCTCGTCGAACGTGAACCCGTCCAGATTCTTGTTTATCTCAATTCCTCCACGGTATCCGGCAAACAGCTCCTCCGGCTGATAGAAGGAGCGCGTGAACTGCGGCGAGTTGTAGAGCGCCGGGTATATTGTCTGTCCGGTGTAAGCTGTGACGTGGTCGTAGGTGGTGTTTTCGTCGATACGCACACTCTGCACCCCGTCGGGAGTGTTGATGTTGTTCCAGGCAAGAATGTCCCAAAAACCGAAATCGTATTTGGCTTGGAGGTGGTTGCCGACGATTGAGTGCCTGTAAGGGGCATTGTGGACACCGAACTGGACGTTGCCGGTGAAATAGCGGCGCACCTCGAAGGCGTCAGGCTCTGTGTAGCCGATAGTGCCAAACATTTCCTCGTCGGTGTTGTCCCATCCGTAGATCCACTCCGCTTGCCAGTCGTATTCGGTGTCGTACTTGAAAATGTAGTTCCATATCACTTTCAAGTCGAGGTCGACGGTCGGTATCTCCATATCGATGTCGGCGCCGCCCTGGTGGAGATGGAGCTTAGGCTCGCGCACGCATCCCGTTGCGACAAGGCATAACAATGCAAAACACATGACGACAGCCTTGTTGCAGGCTTCGCAGCTTGCATCAAGGATGATTCGTGATATGAGTTTTGTTATATTGCGCATTGTTGCTATGTTTTGTCTAATAGTTGATTGCCGTTTCTCGGTTTCTGAAACTTACGCCTTTTTTGTTGTTGCGTCTGTAGAGCAGGTCGTAGCTGAGCGTTATCTCCACTCTGGTAGGACCAAGCCACGAGAAGCGGTGCTGCCTCTTTTGGAAATCCTTGGCATCGCCGTACCACTTGTAGTAATATTGCTCTTTGTCGGTGTCGGGGTCTACGGGGCATTTCCACTGATAGGGGTCATAGTTGGTGCTGAGGTATCCTGCCTGCAGTCCGAACTCCAGCTTCCAATGTCCGGAGCGACCTAACGGGACGACATAGCCTATACCCAAACCAGCGCCCCAGCCTTCGCCTTCCCATCCGCGTTTCTCATCGAAGCAGATGTTGTATAGGTACGCGTGTGCGTATAGACTGAGGTATAAACCTCTGAAAGCCGCGCCTTCTCCCGGTTTGCGTTTGCTGATGTCGCCGCTGCGCAGATAGTAGCGGGTGTGCAGCTGATAGTTTCTGACCTGAAAATATTTATGCTCATCATAGTGCTGCCACCACGGGCAGTCGAAACTTGCCCCGTAGGTGAAATGACCATGAAGCGGATAATATTCCAACGCAACGTTTGGAATAGGGCAGAAGCGGTCGTAGCCTGGCATGTAGGCAAAGTCAAACAGCACGTTTGTCTTCACGCTCAGCACCTCGCGACGCGGCAAAGCCGAGGCGGGTGTCGTCGCTGGGATGATGTATGCCGGTGTGATGTCGGCATTTTGGATGCGCAGATGGCAGTCGGCGACAGTTGCCGGAATGGTTGCTGCTATAGGTCGTGGAGCCAGGTCGTTGCTGTCGATGTTGGCAAGCCTTTTGTCAACGACAATTATTCTCACTGCGCGCAGTTTCGGGAAATATTCTTTCAGCAGGTAGCGCCATAGCTTGCCGCCGTCGTGCCGCTTCATAGCCGCCTTAAGACGTTGGGTGTCGTCGGCGTAGAGAGTGATTAAGGAGTCGACATCATGGAATTTGGCGTCGTGTTTCAGCAGCATCATGGTGTAGAGCAGGTCGTAGTCCTCAGCCACAACGTCGTATTGGATGTGGTCGGTGCCGATGCCGTAGCTTCGAAGCAGAGCGTCGACCGATGCGCGACGTTGGTTTGCCAAACGACGGTTGTTGTCGTATGGACCTTCTGGAGAAGCGGCGGCACGTCCGAAAACAATACCCCTATCTCCCAGCCTTTGAAGCTCTGGGATAAGCACATCGGTAATCCATTCCCTGTCTTGGTCGCTGATGTTGATTCTATTTACAACAAATTTTATTGGGCGCGAATTTTGGATAAAGATGCTGTCGGCGGTTATTCCTTCAGCAGCCATATCCATTGCTAAACCAATAATTAGTGTAATTATCAGTCTGGTATATCTCACTCTTTTTTACCTGTTCCTTTAAACCTTTTTATGCCACAAACACTGATTAAAGTTGGGAAGTATGGTGTCGTGACAGACCTATATTAATCGTTAATGTGTTGGTTAAAATCTAACCTGCTTTTAGTAGCGGATGCAAATTTACAAAGAATACAAATACGGGGGGGGGGAAAATCTAAATATTTTTTGTTGTTGATGATGTTATTTTATGTTAACGAAGCTTTGGCTTGGAGATATTCGGCGAAGATGCGGGCTGCGCTCTCCACCTTGGCAGCGCAAGGACGCGACCTGTAGTATTCGGCTGTGCGAGGCGATGCCTCGTAGGTCGACACTGCTTTGTCGTGGCCTTTCAGTCCGAGAATTTCGGCGCAGATGAGCGAGCCGTTTTGCTCGCGCGATTTCTCAAGAAGCTGTTGTACAACCTTGTAGCAAGCCGATTTGCCTTCGCGGTCGGCACCGTCGGTCTGACCGCAGTCGAGTCCTGCAAGCGACACGATGCCCGACACGGCGCCGCACATCATGCGAAGCCTCCCAACGCCGCCGCCGAAACCTGCGGCAATACGTTTTGCGAGGTCGTCGCTGAGTCCGTAGATGTCGGCGAAAGCCGCCACCACTGATTGGCAGCAGCCATAGCCTTGCATAAAATTGTCGACAGCGCGCTGCACGCGCTCTTCAAGTTCCGGTGATAAGGTAGTGTAGTCCATAGTTATGAAAACAGTTCCATTTGCTCTGGAATGTTGGGGTTCGCGTGACTCTTTTCCGGTTCTTTATGATTCTCTATTTCGGGTTCTTCAGGCTCTTCGGCAACGATTGGAATTGCGTTTGTCGGCGGTGTGGGCATCAGCCAGTCGGAATATTCGGTTGTGTAGTCGATGGCAGATATTCCCGACAGCGGAGCCGCATGGTGTTGAGCCTTTTTCTTGGCTTTCTTTTCTGCCTTTTGGATTGAAATCTCGTTTTTTGCTGATTCCAGCTCGTCTTTCAGTGCCACAATCTGTTGGCGGAACTCCTGCTCCTTGTCGGCATAGTGCTTTTTGTTGCGTTCCAATTCCTTTTTCAACTGCTCGTAGACAGAAGAAATCTCGTCTTTCGTGCTGTTGAGGTCGTAGATTTGCAATTGTTTTTGCGACAGCTCATTGTTGAGTTTCTCCACGGTGTCTTCGAGCTTGGCGCGAGTGTCTTCGATTTCAGCCATCTTTGCGGTGTCGCCGGTCTCGTTAAGTTTCTCGTGCAAGGCATAGAGCTCGTCGTTCTGGCTTTGGATTGTGGACCGCATGCTTGCCAACTCATTGTTGCGCACGGCAAGTTCGTTTTGGAGCTTTTCCAGTTCCTCGCTGCTTGTCGCTGGGGCATTTTTCAGCGCTAACTTTTCATCTTCGGCTTCGGCGAGTTTGCGTTTTGTCTCTTCCAGCTCTAAGGTGGCCTGCGAGAGAGCCGTAATGCGTGCCGTCAGCGCTTCTGCTTCGGTTTTGGCGTTGCTTTTTATGGTCTCGAGTTCGGCGTTTAGACGCTCGATTTCCGCCTCCTTCTCGTTTGTGTCGTCGGGTTGTGATGACAATTCGGCAATGCGCGCCTCCTTCTTCGCCACGTCTGCTTTGGCGGCAAGGATTTGAGCCGCCGAGTCGGTGGCCTTGCGTTCGGCGTCGGCTTTGATTTCGGCAATTTCGTTTTGCAGATTCTCATTTGCCGCGCGCAAGTCATCGTTGTCCTGACGCAATGCCTGCAGTGCCTCATCGTTGACAGCCGCCACTTTGATTTTGTTCATCAGACTTTTGCATTCCAGCTGATACTGCTCGCGTTCAGCCTCCGCTGAGGCAGCGCGGTTTTCCAATGTCGATATGCGGTCGTTGAGCGTGGTTTTCTGCCTGTCAAGGCTTAGAATGCGGTTTCGCAGCTCTTCGTTTTTCGTCTTGTATTCGTTCATCTGCTTTGAAGCCTCCGACGATTTGTTGGCAAGGTCCATACGGTCTTTTTGCCATTGCTGGCGAGCGGCTTCCTCCGCCTCCTGCTTGATTTGCTGCAGGAAGTCGGTGAGCGTTGATCCGATGAGGCTTCTCACGTAGTTGGCTTGCGCGTCTTTGTCGATGCATTCACGCACGTATTCCGGCAATGACGTGTTGAGCACAGAGGTTACCTTGTCGACCACTTCATCGCTTATGGCGTCTTCAACATCCTTCTGTGAGATTTTAGCCACTTCCGGAACAGGCGGTGGCAATGGCTTTTCGTTTTCTTTTTTGAACGGGTTGATGTAAGACGGCGAGTTTGTCTGCGATGAGTTCTCGTTGCCCATATCTTCTTTGTCGGGAAAACCCAACATTGCTTTTAGATTGTTTATGATTGACATATATTCAGTTATCTTCTGTTGTTGGTTTTACAATGATTCCTAATCCCGTCTTGCCGTTTATTCCGATTTGCAGCGGTCGGCTGAAACGCACGGAACGCAAATGGTCGGACTCGTAGACGGCAGGCATGCTGTCGAGATATTCAATGTCGCAGATGTCGCCGTTCTTGTCGTTTATGGTGAAATACCCGACGCCGAACGATGTGAGATTCTGAAAGAAATGCGTGCCCTGGCTTGGCTCTATGCGGTATCCCGGCAGTGCCGTTTCTGCAATCACGCGTGCGGCTGAGATGTGCGCCCATTTCACGGGGATGCCCAGTGCGGGGTCGCTTGAGCCCCATCGTCCGGGACCTATCAGAATATATCCCTTGTCGGCTTCTACGTATGACTTGTTGAGCTTCTCTATCTCGCGTGCCACCATAGGGTTGTTGAACGAGGAGAAGTTCTGCGTCTTGACATACACCACGTCGGTGACACCGTCCATCATGCCGTGTCCGAGAGCGCTGGATGTCTTCATGATCAATTGGCTGTCGGATGTATGCATGATTTTCTCATCGAGCATTTCTTTGCGGTCGACAATTGGACGTATCTGCAACCAATATACGTTGCCTTTTGTCTCTCCGTGCTTGTCGATGCATCCGGCAAATTCGATTTCCACCGGACGACGCATCTCTTTTTCTCCTTCGGAAAGCATGAAGTCTACAATCTCAGCAAGCGGGAATACTTTGTGTTGCAGCACGTTGGCGAATGTAACCACGCGGCGTCCATTACTGTACTCGCTGTCGCGAATCACTTGGTCGTAGGGGTCGAAAGTCGACACCATATAGCGCAATGAGCCATTTTTTGCTGCGTCCTGCACACGTATTTTCTTTATGTTGAACCCGTCGTCGACCTTGAATCCGCCTTCAACATCTTTAAGGTCGAGGGCGTAGAGTTGGGTCTGTGTGTCGCGCAGAGCAAGGTCGAGAGTGCTTGTTTGCAGCACTTTGTCGGGATGTCTTGGCGAAAAACGCAGTGCCAGACCTCCGTCAACGATGTATTTACCGAGTCCTACGGCAATTTCTGCCACTCCGTCCTCGGGCATCTCGTCGTTGATGGGGTAATAGTTGAGCGAGCGGCCCACTCCTGCAAACGATGGGTAGTAGTATCCGTCGTGCTCCGCGCCAGCCACCTCTTGTATGATTATAGCCATCTTTTCTTGGTCGATAAGATTGCTTGTGGCGGTCATGTATGCTTTGCTGTCGGCATAGAACACTGACGCATAGACGCTTTTTATGGCGTCACCGAGCAGATGCAGCATCTCCTCCTTGTTGTCGAGACGCGGCACCATATATGTGGAGTATATGCCGGCAAAGGGCTGATAATGCGAGTCTTCGAGAAGGCTTGAGCTGCGTATCGCCAACGGCTTGTCGATAACCTCAAACAAGGCAAGAAAGTCGTCTTTAAGCTGCGACGGCAGTTTTGCGTTTATGAAACAGCGCAGAATCTCCTCGTCGGGGGCGTCAGACAGGGCGATGGGATATAGGTTGTTTTCTTCCATGAATTGGTCGAAAATGTCGGTGCAGAGCACCACCGTTCGCGGAATTGACACTGTGACACCGTCAAAATTGTCGCATATCGGATATTTCTTTATTATAGAGTCGATGAAAGCCAGGCCGCGTCCCTTGCCGCCAAGTGAGCCTTGGCCGATGCGGGCGAAATTGGAGTAGTAGTCGAAGCGGTTTTTCTTGAAAATGGCAACGACTCCTTTGTTCTTCATCCTGCGGTATTTCACAATCAGGTTGAAGAAGAATTTCTTTACCTCTGCCGCCTCGCTGATTTCGCGGAAACGATGGGCTTGAATAATTTCGGCGATGGGAAACATCGCGCGCGAATACAGCCACCGCGAGATGTCGTTGCGTGAGGCGTGGTACAGCAGCGACTCGTCTGGAATCTTGAATAGGTTGTCCTGAAACTCTTTCAGGTCGGTTATGCGCATCACTTCATCTCCGGTCTCGGGGTTGCGTATCACGAAATCACCGAAACCGAAATTGTCGGTGATGATGCGCCCAAGGTCGACAGGAAACTTCTTGGAATTCTTGTCGAGAAACGAGATGCCCATTTCTTTGGCGTAGACTGCATTCTCGGTCTCTGACGATTCCATAATGATGGGGACATAGGGGTCGATTTCCTTTATCTCTTTGGCAAGGCGGATGCCGGCGTGCTTGTCCTTCTCTCCGTCTCTGCTGAACGACACGTCGGTGATTACACCGAGAATCTCGTTCTTGTACTTGTTGTACAAAGTCATCGCCTCCTCGTATGTGCGTGCCAAAATGACTTTTGGGCGTCCGCGCATACGGAGCATCTGCTCGTGCTCATTGAGCGCTTCGGTTGAGAAAATTAGCGATTGCTTCAGCAGAAACTTGTATAGGTGGGGCAACACTGATGAGTAGAAGCGCACGGAGTCTTCCACAAGCAGTATGGTTTGGATGCCAACTTCAAGAATGTCGTTGTCGCTGTTCATCTTGTCTTCCATCAATTTGATGATGGCAAGAAGCAGGTCGACGTTGCCGAGCCAGCTGAACACATAGTCGACGCCGGAGAAGTCTTCGTTGGCAAGACGCCGCGACACTTCGCGTGAGAATGGAGTCAATACGATAAACGGAATGTCGGGATAGCTTGACTTGATGTTTTTGGCTTCGCGGAATGTGAGTCCGATGTCGTTGCCAGGCATCGCGATGATTAAATCGAACGACTTGCTTCTTAAAAGATTGTGGGCGTCCTCGTAGCTGCTTGCCTGTGTCACACGAGGGGGAGAACTCAGATTGAGCGATGTGTACTCAAAATACAGCTGCTCTTCGATGCGTCCGTCTTCCTCCATCATGAAGGCGTCGTAGGGCGAGGCGATGAGAAGCACATTGTAGATGCGGCGCTGCATCAAATCTTGAAAAGCAGTGTCGCGCAAGTAGAGTTGACTAAGTTTAGCCTCGTTCATTCGTTCTCGTTTTTCTATTCTTGTACAAATTTACGGAAATCTGACGTATTATAAGAATATTTTGCCATGAATGTTTATAAAAATATGTCTGCTCTTAAATATATAATAATGTGTGTAAATAATTGGGGCTTGTTTCTGTCGCAAAAGAAGGAAAACGGAGTGAAAAAAGTTTCCGAAATAAGTAACGGAGAATCAATGTGTTGTGAAAAAAGTTGAAAAAGGGGGCAAAAAAAGATGCTGAAAAGTTTGGCGGGAAAGGGAAAAGGCAGTACCTTTGCAACCGCAAAAGCGAAACAGACCGATGGTCGTGAAGCTTTGGCGTGATGCCGGAGGGCGTCGGACCGGCGCGGACGCGGGATTCTGAAAAAGAAACTTGAAAAAAAAGTTCGCGAAAAATTTGGCGGTTAAAAATAAAGGCAGTACCTTTGTAACCGCTTTCCGAAAAGGAAACGGCGCAGAGAACATTGAAATGATGCGATAAAGAGACAAGACGAAGGAAGAGGGCGGAAGC
>ERZ780198.885-NODE-885-length-30783-cov-3.023171_pt1 | contig 30783 bp, 31 predicted proteins | sample MGYA00510979_ERZ780198 | MGnify/ENA primary metagenome ERZ780198 (study PRJEB29588, sample SAMEA2158039) | human gut metagenome | biome: human gut; feature: human-associated habitat; material: faeces | place: Denmark | collected 2008/2010 ...
GTTCGGTTTGAGTTTTTGAAACTTCGATATAATAGCCGAACACGCGATTGTACGCAATCCGGAGGTTTCTGATGCCGGTCTGCTCTTTTTCCGATTCCTCCATCTTTTTAAGGATAGATTTGGAGTCCTTTTGAACGGCGCGATAAGAGTCGAGATCTGCGTCGAAGCCGTCGTTTATAACGCCTCCTTCTCGAACCACGGCAGCCGGAGACGGATCTATCGCCGCGCGGATAAGTTCTGCAAGATTTGAAAAGTCGGATATTCCGTCGCCGAGACGGCGAACGTAATCGTTTTCGGCGGTTTTTACGAGCGGAAGGACTTTCGAGCATAACGCGAACAGCGAATCGCCCATCGCGCGACAGTCTTTAGGCGACATGTTGCCGTAAGAAGCGCGGGTTGCAAAACGCTCGACGTCGCGGACGTCTTTCAGCCCGTCGACGATTTCTTGCGCTACGGAACGGTTATCGGAAAAATAGCCGACGGCGTCGAGTCGCGAGTTGATTTCGTCGTAGTTGCCGCTCGGCTTTTCGATCCATTTACGAAGAAGTCTCGCACCCATGCTTGTCGACGTGTGATTCATAAACGAATACAGATTTACCCGGCTTTTTTCTCCTCCGATCGGAACGAGCTCGAGCGTTTTACGCGCGTTCGAGTCTATTCCGAGGCAATCGGATTCGGAATCGAGTTCGGATTTAGTCAGATAAGAAAGCGTGCGTTTCTGAGTCGTAACGAGGTAAGTAAACAATGCGCCGGCGGAACAAACGCAAAGTTTCCGGTCGGTAACGCTCTTCCATTCGCGCATGTTCTTTTTAACCGATTCGAGCGCATTGTCGTACGCGAACGCCGATTCGTCGTACAGCGTAAACGGACACACTCCGCCGAATTTAACAATCGAAAGATCGGCGGCTTTATTCATCGTCTCGCCGTTGCAAATAATCTCGGACGGTGCGATTCTCGCAAGAAGTTCGTTAAGATGAAGTTGAATCTGAGCGTCGAACTGCACGTGATTGAGTTCGCCGGTGGAAATGTCGACCCACGACACGCCCGCCTTCCCGTCTTCGCAGTAAATCGACATAAGGTAGTTGTTGCGGTTATCTACGAGCATTTCTTCGTCGATTTTCGTTCCGGGCGTTATTTCGCGGACTATTTTACGTTCGACGATTCCTTTCTGCTCGCCGGGTCTGGTGGTCTGCTCGCAAATCGCGACTTTGTAACCGTTGTCGATCAGTTTTGCAACGTACGAGTCCACGGCGTGGTACGGAACGCCGCACATCGGTGCGCGCTCGCTGAGTCCGCAATCTCTTCCGGTAAGAGTGAGTTCGAGAACGCGGCTTGCCGTGACGGCGTCGTCGAAAAACATTTCGTAGAAATCGCCGAGACGGTACAAAAGAATAGAATCCTTGTACTGCTCCTTGATATTCATATATTGTTGCATCATCGGAGATAGTGCCATTACATCACCTCGCCTTTAAGTCGGTTGTTTTTCGTTGCGGTGACTTTAACGTCAAGAAATTTTCCGTAAACGTTTTCGGCGCTGTCAAAGTAAATCGTTTTCTCGCACGACGATCTGCCTTTTCCTTTGCCGTCCGCCCATTCGTCGCAAAGCACGCGATAAGTCTTTCCGACGCAATCTTTCGCCTGTATGTTGCCGAGGTCGAACTGAAGCGCGATAAGACGTTTTATACGGTCTTTTTTTACGATCTGCGGAACCTGCTCCATCTTGTCTGCCGGCGTTCCGGATCTGCGCGAATAAACGAACGTGAACAGGTTATTGTATCCCACGCGTTTTACAACGTCGAGCGTATCGAGGAAATCCTCCTCCGTTTCGGTAGGAAATCCTACCATTATGTCGCTTGAAAGTCCGACGTCGGGTATATATTTGCGGATAAGGTCGATTTTTTTAAGGTAATCGGCTTGCGTGTAGCGGCGATTCATGAGTTTGAGAATACGGTCACTGCCCGCCTGAATCGGAAGGTGAATATAATCGGCAAGACGCTCGCTTGCGGCGATAACCTTAACTACGTCTTCCGAGAGATCTTTCGGGTGAGACGTCATAAATTTAACGCGGAAATCGCCGTCCACAGACGCGATTTTGTCGAGAAGCGACGCGAAATTAACGTCGGGATCAATAAGATCGTTTCCGTACGAATTAACGTTCTGCCCGAGCAAAGTGATTTCCTTATAGCCTTCGCCGACAAGCTTTTTTACGTCCGAAAGAATAGCGTTTTCGTCGCGGCTTCTCTCTCTGCCCCGCACGTACGGCACGATACAGTACGAGCAGAAATTGTTGCACCCGTACATGATATTTACCCACGCGTTTACCCCGCTCGACCGCGAAAGGGGAACGTTCTCCACGATTTCTCCTTCGCTGTCCCAAACCTCTCCGTGGTATTTTTCGAAGTTGAGATCGTCGAGGTATTCGCCGAATTTATGCAGATTATGCGTTCCGAAAATGATATCGATAAACGGACAGCGTTTTTTTAGCCTTTCGGCCGCGCCGTCCTGTTGAGTCATACAACCGCAAACCGCTACAATAACGTCGGGGCGGTTCTCTTTGATTTTCTTGACTATGCCGAGGTTTCCGAGAATTCTGGTCTCGGCGGTTTCGCGCACGCAACAGGTATTGAACACTATTACGTCGGCGTTTTCAATATCCGCGGCGGGATAAAAGCCCTTGCTTTCGAGTATTCCCGCAAGTTTTTCGGATTCGTGTACGTTCATCTGGCAGCCGTACGTATTTACGAAGTAGGTTTTACGCATAATGCCTCCGCATACCATTATAAAACATTTTGGCGAAAAAGTACAGTAAAAACGCGAGGGTGAGCGTTTTTTGCTTAAAAATGCAGATACTAAAACCGATGAAAAGGTTAAAAAGAATCGTTAGAAATACGGCTTTGGTTTTTCTCGGCGTTTCGATTGCGTGCTTTGCCTCGCTCGCGCTTTTGCTTGAGCCTCGCGTGCCGGTTCGCGGCTTTGCCGAACTTGACCTCGCGCGACTTACCGTAAACGAAAGGAACGTGGTTATTGTTGACGGAAATAACGAAAAAATCGATTTGTCGGGATTCGTCGGGAACGAACGCGTTACGCTTAATACTCTTCCCGCTTACGTTCCGAACGCGTTTATCGCCGTCGAAGACAAACGTTTCTACTCGCATAAAGGGGTCGATCCTTACCGCATGGCGGGCGCGGCGGTAAGAAATCTTGCTGCGGGATCGTTCAAAGAGGGCGCGTCCACGATAACACAGCAGCTCGTAAAAAACACGCACCTTAAAAACGAAAAAACTCTGTCGAGAAAAATTCAGGAAATACGAATCGCGCGCGATCTTGAACGGCGTGAAAGCAAGGAAAAAATCATGGAAACGTATCTCGGCGTACTTTATTTCGGAAACAACGCTTACGGAATCGACGGCGCGGCGCGGCTATACTTCGGAAAAAGCGCGAAAAAACTTACGCTCGCCGAAAGCGCGACACTTGCGGGCGTGATTAACAGTCCAGCGATTTACGACCCGTTCGAAAACCCCGGAAAATGCGTCGAACGGCGCAATCTCGTACTGAAAAAGATGTTTGAAAACGGTTTTATATCCGAAAACGAATATGAAACGGCAAAATCGGCACAACTTGTAACGAATGGCGCAGAAAGGGCGCAAAATCAGTTCGTAAACGCGTGCATAAACGAAGCGTGCACGAAAACGGGACTCGGTAAAGACGAATTGTTAAACAAAAACGTCGTAATTCGCACGGCTTACGATGAAAAACTGCAAAATAAGGTAACGGATATAATCGACCGCTACTCCGCTTCGGCGAAAGGTGAAATTTCGGTAGTTGTTCTCGATAAAAACTGCAAATTCGTTTCTTACGCGTCCACGGCAAAAAGCGACGTTTCGTTTGTCAAGCGTCAACCCGCATCCACTTTAAAACCGCTTTTGTGTTACGCGCCCGCCATCGAACGCGGTGTTGTTTATCCTTGTACGCCCGTTCTCGACGAACCGTGTTCGTTCGGATCGTGGACGGTTAAAAATTATAAGAACAAATATTACGGTTGGACGGATGTAGAAACGGGGTTGATTTTATCGCTTAACGTACCGGCTGTAAAACTGCTCGACGCGGTGGGGACGGAAAACGCAAAAGCCGTTTGTTCGCGTACCGGTATCGAGTTTTCGCCGCGCGACAATTCGCTCGCGCTTGCGCTCGGCAGTACCGAAAACGGCGTTTCGCTACCCGCGCTTTGCGGCGCGTACGCGGTTTTACGCGACGGAGGCGTGTTCAGAAATCCGTGCTTCGTTACCAAAATAGAATTAAACGACGGGAATTGTGTTTACCGAACCGCGTCCGTCGGAAAACGTGCGCTATCACCCGAAACGAGTTATCTCGTTACCGATATGCTGGTTAAATGCGCACGCGTCGGCACGGCAAAAAAAGTCGGGTTCTCGGGCGGGAACGTAGCGGCAAAAACCGGAACCGCGGGGACGACGGACGGGAATACGGACGCATATTGCGTGGCGTATTCGCCGTGTTTTACCGTTGCGGTGCGGGTGAGCGCAGGTAAAACGTTACTTCCGAACAACGTTGCGGGCGGCACGGTTCCGGCTAAAATCTGTAAAGAAATATTCCGGTATCTCGGCGACGAAAGTAAGTTTACCGTTCCGTGCGGCGTAGTGAAAGCGCAAATCGACATCGGCGAACTTAAAGAGAATAAAAAAGTCCTGCTCGGGGGGAAAGACGTCCCCGCCGCGAACAGGAAAGAAGTTTTATTTTCGCGTTATAATATGCCGCGCGTATATTCTTCGCCCGATATTTTTACGGACGAGAAAACCGAATTAGACGATTTTGATAATTTCAAGATTATCGATCGCTTCTTTGATTAGGGCTTCGGGGTCGTTCATTCTCTTTTCTTCTCTTTCGGCGCGCGAAAGCGATGGGTGCGTTGCCGGAGCCTCCGGAAGAAAAACGGTACAGCAATCCTCGTATGGCAGAATCGAAGTTTCGAACGTGCCTATTTTCTTGGATATTTCGATGATTTCGTCCTTGTCCATACCGATAAGAGGACGTAAAACGGGTAATCTTTCTATTACCGAGTTAGTTACGATTATGCTTGGAAGAGTCTGGCTTGCGACCTGACCGAGGCTTTCGCCGTTTACAAGACATCCGCACCCGCGCATTTCGGCAACGCGTTCGGCGATCCGCATCATAAACCTGCGTACGAGAGTGACCATATACGACGATTCGCAACTGCGGTGGATTTCTTCCTGAATCTTTGTGAACGGTATGCAAACAAGATTGATTTCGCCCGTGTAATCCGTCATGATTCCGGCAAGATCGATTACTTTTTGTTTGGCGAGTTCGCTCGTATACGGATAGGAATGGAAATGAATCGCGTCGAGCGACAGCCCGCGTTTTGCCATCATATATCCGGCTACGGGACTGTCGATTCCGCCCGAAAGCATAAGCATACCCTTGCCCGCGCAGCCTACCGGCATACCGCCCGAACAAATAATTTTGTCGCCGAAAACGAAAGTTCCGCCGTCCTCGCGAACGTCGACGTTAAGCACGTATTCAGGGTGGAAAAGGTCGACTTTAAGATCCGGATAAGCGTCTAAAAGAACGCCGCCGACCTCTTTTGACAGTTCTACCGAATTGAGCGGAAAAGTCTTGTCAGCGCGGTTTACCGACACGCGGAACGAACCGCTTTTCGCGCAAACTTTTTTCGCGGTTTCGCAAATGGCGGCGAGGTCGGACGGAACGCATTCGGCTACGCTTATCGAATGGATTCCGAAAACCTTTTTAAGCCTGTTTACTATATCTTCCTCGTCGCGAAGGCTGTAGTCCTCGATGACGTACCGACTGCGTTTATAAACGAATTTGTAGTCGAGTCCTTCGAGTTTCGCCTTGATGTTTCCTATGAGTTTGTTCTCGAAAAAACGTTTGTTTTTGCCTTTCAGATGGATTTCGCCGTAGCGGATCAGTATTACTCTATCCAACGTTATTACCTCGTAATTTTATAGAATTGCGCGCGATTACCTTTGCCGCCGTAACGACTTCTTCTTCGGTCGTCAGCGGCGAAAAACTTATTCTTATCGCGCCGTCTATGTCCTTTTTCTTAAGTCCCATTGCCTCGAGAACCCTGTTGCCGCTGTGGCGGCTTGCGCAGGCGGATCCTCTTCCGATTAAAACGTTTTCGTCGGAACACATCGACTGAATTATTTCCGCTCTCGTTCCGGCAATCGAAAGCGCGAGTATCGTCGCGTTCGTTTCCGCGCCGTTGCCGAGGACCGTGACCCCGTCTGTTTTGGATACTTCGTCGATAAAACGTTTTCTGAGCGAGAGAATTTTGTCGCGATCGAAACGTGAAAGGTACTCTTCCGTCGCAACTCCGAACGCAACGATTCCCGCGACGTTCTCCGTACCCGAACGCATACCGTATTCCTGTCCGCCGCCGAAAACAAACGGCTGAAGTCTGGTTTTCGAAGACACGTACATGGCTCCCACGCCTTTCGGTGCGCCCACCTTATGTCCGGAAACGCTGTATAGGTCTACGCCGAGTTCGCGCACGTCGTTGCTTATTTTCAGGTATGCCTGAACGCCGTCGGAATGAAAAATAACGTTCGGGTTTTTTGCTTTTATCCTCTTTGACAGAGCGGCGATATCGTTCACCGCGCCGGTTTCGTTAGACGCGTGGATTACGGATACGAGCCGCGTGTTTTCGTCGATAAGTCCGATGAGATCGTCCGCGTCTACCGTTCCGTCGGGGAGTATTCCCGAAATCCTTACGTCGTAACCTTTGTTTGTTTTAAGATTTTTCGCGCATTCGTAAACGCAGGCATGTTCGCCCCCGCTTATTACGATGTTCCCTTTCCCGTTTTTTGCTCCGCACGTAATCGCCCAGTTATTGCATTCGGTCGCTCCCGAAGTGAAATAAAGTTCTTCGGGCGGACAACCGAGTCTTTTTGCAACGATTGTCCGCGCGGTTCTGATCATCATTTTAACGGGAATCGCATCGCGATACGTCGACGACGGGTTAAAAAACGAGGTTCTGTAAACTTCCTCAGCGGCTTTGATCGCGCTTTCCCACACGGGCGTAGTGCTTGCGTTGTCAAGATATATCATCTTTACCTCTCCGTTGCGATTCCGGAATCCGTAGACACGTTGTCGGCTTGTTCCGACTGCTCTTTGTTCATCAGTTTAGAAATATACAGTTTGAGTTCGGTTTCGATAACCGTGGCGTTAAGCGCGCGACGGAGCGAAATCAGAAATTTATCGTCCGTTTCGAGGACAAGAATCTTTTTTTCCGTCTCGTCGTTGAGAAATACGTAAATCGGGTAATTTTCTTCGTTGCAGTACGCCGATACGATTTTAACCGATTTATCCGACGCGTAACGTTCGAAGTTCTCTGAATCAACCGATCCGACCGAGACGAAAGAAGAAAGCGGTACTTCGAGCATTTTCTTACGCTTTACTCTGTTTATAACCTTGACGATGCGGAATTTATCGCCCGTTATATAATAGTCGTATTCGCAGTTGAGGTTTGCGAGAAGTCTGTCGAAAAGCAGAATCGAACATATCGGAGGAACAAGCAGGAATAAAAGTTCGATTATAATCGAAACGACGTTTCTGTTGCCGAAACTGAAAAACTGGAAAATAAGTATGACGGTAACAACAAGCCACACGATAGATACGATTTTAAGGACTTTAAGAACCGTATTGCGTTTTTTATGCTTGTCTATACCCTCGTTCGCGACGTTTTTTTCGTAATAGATGTCCATTTTTTATCCTCTTTGCGGTATATCGAAGATTATATCACAAGTTTGTGAAAAATCAAAGCGATTGAACGTAAATTTATCTTATAGTTGCAATCGTTACGCCGTTGTCCCCCTCGCCGTACCGTCCGTAACGGTACTCGGCTACGAACGGGTTGGTTTTAAGGTAAGACTGAACGCCTTTCCCGAGCGCGCCCGTTCCTTTTCCGTGAACGATTCTGAGTATTTTTGCGTCGTTTTCGTTTGCCATCGAGTATATGAGCGGTTCGAGCATTGACACGGCTTCGTCGACTGTTTTTCCCAGCAACATAATTTCGCGTTCGCTGAAACCGGACGAGGCGCGTTCACCCGTAACGGCTTTCTTCTTTTCGGTCTTTGCGGCAACCTTGTTTACGAGCGGTAATCCGAGATCGGAAAACTTAACTTTGGTTATGACCGAGCCGACCCGTACCTCCGCTTCTTTGCGTTTGGGATTTACCGATCTTACGGTACCTTCTCCGCCGAGCGTTCTTACGATTACCGTCTTACCCGCGATAATATCCTTTTCGGCGATCGGAGCGCAGTCCACCGTCGTTTGTTCCGCCGCAAGACGATAATTGAGATCTTCGAGTTCGTTGCGCAGTTTTTTCGCTTTAAGAAGCGCGGCTTCGTCTGCCTCGATCATAAGATCCTTCATTTCGTCTATTATTTCGTTTGCGCGTTCGGTGGCGGATGACACGAGGCGTTTTGTTTCGGCGGCGGCGTTGTTTCTGATTCGTTCTTCAGTCGCTTCGATTTTTCGGCGGCGCGCTTCCGTTTCCGCTTTTTCGTTAAGCGTTTCTCGTTTAAGCCTCTCGCTCTCTTCGAGCGATTCTTCGGCTTTGCGCCGGATATCCTCGGCGGCGCGTAAAACGTTCTCGAATCTTACCAACTGATCGTCGAGCGCGTTTTCGGCATAGCCGATAATTTCTTCGGAAAGTCCGAGCCTTCTCGCGATACGTATGGCGTTGCTCGTGCCGGGGATTCCGATGATAAGTTTATACGTCGGCGCGAGCGTTTCGCCGTTAAACTGCATAGACGCGTTTTCCACGCGTTTTGCCGTAACCGCAAATTCTTTGAGCGCGGGATAATGGGTCGTAACCACGGCGCACGCGCCCGTTTCGGATATATATTTCACTATCCCTATCGCAAGAGCCGCACCTTCGTTCGGGTCGGTTCCACCGCCGACCTCGTCGAGAAGCACGAGCGAATTGCGTTTCATTTCGGACGTGATTTTTACGAGCGAACTGATATGCGACGAGAACGTGCTTAGTTCGTTTTCGATGCTTTGTTCGTCGCCGATGTCGCAGTAAATTCCGTCGTAAAGTCCGACTTTTGCTTCCGTGCAAGGCAGATAAAGCCCGAAATACGCCATAATGCAAAACAGCCCGACGATTTTCAGACTCACGGTTTTTCCTCCCGTGTTGGGTCCGGTTATAAGCAAAATGTCGTAATCTTTTCCGACTGCAATGTCTACCGGAACTACTTTATTGCGGTCGATCAGCGGGTGGCGCGCCGCGATAAGGGTTGTTTCGCGCGCGGTAAACACGGCGGGAGTTCCGTTGATTTTAACCGAATACTTAGCTTTTGCAAACGCTACGTCGAGCGTGGTGCAAACGTTCTGGCAGATATAAATCGCTTCGGCGTGGGTCGCTACTCTTTTGGAAAAATCTGCGAGAATCCGTTCTATTTCGGCTTGTTCTTCGGCAACCGTTTCGCGTAGTTCGTTGTTAAGTTCGACTATGGCAAACGGTTCGACGAAAATCGTCGATCCCGTAGACGAACGATCGTGCACTATACCCTGAACCTCTCCGCGACACTCTGCTTTTACGGGCAGGACGTAACGCCCTTCCCGAACCGTGACTATATTGTCTTGCAGGTATTTGGATGAAGCGTTTTTACGTGTGTAACTTGCGAGCCGATCTTTGAGTTTTGCATTAAGATTGAGAAGTTTTCGCCGTAATCCGAACAGTTTTTCGCTTGCGTTGTCGCTCATTTCGACGTCGCTGACAATTGCCGAATTTATATCCTTTTCGAGACCGAAATCGATCAGGATTGCGTCGGCGATGCGTTTAAGCAAAACTATGTCTTCGGGCGTGTCCTGCAAGGTTGTGCGTGCAATCCTTCCGCTTCTGAGTACTCTTGCTACGCGCAAAAGTTCACCCATCGTAAGCGTCGAACCGACGCGCGCTTTTTCTAACGAATCGCTTACGTCGTCGAATCCGGCGATAGGGTTAAGCAGGTATTTGTTGATAGTGAGGTCTGCTTCGCGGGTAAGCGAAGCCGCGTATTCGGCGTCGTAACGGTCAAGCGTCGGTACGGCGGACGATATTTCCGCTTTTGCTCGGTCGGAAACCGCGCACGCCGCGACTTTTTCGCGTATTTTATCGAATTCGAGTAAACCGATTGTTTTCCGATCCAACATAATTTCTCCTTACTTAGGACAGTTTGCGTCTGTAATATCCGCGGGTAAACGCCGAGACCGGATTTTCCCCGTTAAGGATCGCCAACGCCTCTTTCGTTCCGTATCCCGTAAAATCGATAAAACGGCGCTTGATTCCGAGTTCTTCGGTTTTGTCGGACAGATTTATCGGAACGCAATTGAGAAGTTGCGCGTAACAATACTTTTCTTGGTAGTGTCTGACTAAAAAATCATTGCCGTTTTCGTCGGTAAACGTCAGATTTTTCTTTGCGAAATCGCAATTACTGCCGAGACAGATCCCGCCGTTCAACGTTTTATTCGGACAGTGAGCAAACGTCATAACGGCAAATCTGCCGAATACGTACGCAAATTTATCGCCGTAGTTTTTTCCGTCGTATTCGGGCGAAAGAACGGCGTTAAACGGGAAATCGGGGTTAATAACGTTCATAAACGGACCGAACAACGCGGTTTTTCCTTTGCATAATTCTATATGTCCTATGTTGTTAATCATTACGTTGTCGGTTGCGGTCAGGCAGTTTTTCACGATTTCTTCGTCGTTATCGCGTATCATTACGGGCAGAACCAGTATTCCCCTATTACCGAGTTTGCGTAAAACTTCCGAGGCGACGGAATAATCTTTCGGAAAATAAGCCACGTAATCCGCGTGTGACAGGAACTTTTCTGCCGAATCGCTGTCGGTCTGAATTATTGTTGCGCTATCCGAAAAACCAAAATCGCGAATGCCGTACATCGCCGTTTTTAGGGTGTTGCTGTTTTGCATAGTACTATGCGTGCCGGATTTATTCTCGTCGTACAATCGCAAAATCTCGGTTTCGAGCGCAGCGTACGTTTTTCTTCTGAATTCGTTGAGCGCGGAAACGGCGACAAACTTATCGTTTACCGAGCAATCGAAAGTATCGAGTTTGAACGCTTCGCCCGCTTTGGAAAAGCAGCTTTCGTACTTCTCTATTGTTATCGGAGCGTTCAGTGCGGGTTCGAGAATTTCTTCGCTTACCGTAACCGAGGCGTTTCCGTATTCGGCTGTCGCTATGATGTAATTATCGACTGCAGACAACGACACCGAAACGGGCAATTTTCGTTTTACGCTTTTAATATCCGATTCGAGTTGCGTGTCGGCAGTAAGGTACGCTCCGTCGCCCGGTGTGACGTTTCCGACAAAAGTCGTAGCGAATCCGTCCGCCGAAACGAGCGCGTTGCCGACTTCCTTATCGCCGCGAATAAACTTTATTCCGTCGCCTTTTTTCAGCGGTTTTTTCAGTGACAACTTAGCCAGATTCCCTTTTACTGACGCCACTTTACCTATTCCGAATCCTTTATGACCCTGTATATACGGATAAATAACGTTTTCGGTAGGATTATTAAGGTATGCCGCGCAATAATCGCCGCGATTAAAAAGGCGTTTAAGGACGGATTTATCCGCGTCGAGTCCGTCTATAATTGCGCGATAATAGGCTGTTGCGCCGCCGACGTATTCCGGTTTTCTCATTCGTCCTTCGATTTTAAATGACGAAACGCCGAGTTTTATGAGTTCGCCGAGTTTTTCCGTTAAATCGAGATCCTTTGCCGAAAGTAGATAACCTGTTTTGCCGGAACACGAATATTTTTTTCTGCAAAACTGCAGACACTTCCCCCTGTTGCCGCTGAGTCCGGCACCGAGCGAAGACAGATAACAGTTACCCGAAAAACCCACGCACAATGCACCCTGAACGAAGTACTCAAGTTCTGTATCGACCGTTTCGCGTATCTTTTTAATATCCGCAAGCGTTGTTTCGCGAGACAGAACAATCCTGGTTGCGCCGAGTTTTTTTGCCGTTACGGCACCCGTTGCGTTGTGGATGCCGCACTGCGTGCTTAAATGAATTTCCGCGTTTTGCATAGTACTACGCAATGTGGGTAAAAACGCGAGATCCTGTACTATAAAAGCGTCAATTCCCACGGATTCGGCATATTTTGCAAGTTCCGTAGCATCCGTATATTCCGACGGTTTAAGCAGCGTATTAAGCGTGAGGTAAACTTTTACGCCGTATAAATGAGCGTATCTTACGGCTTGTTTTAGTTCGTCCCTGTCGAAATTACCGGCTTTCGAGCGTGCACCGAAATTGCGTGCGCCGAGATATACGGCGTCCGCTCCGTTATTTACGGCAGCCCGCAGACTTTCGTAATTGCCTGCGGGCGCCAATAATTCCGTTTTGGGTTTGGAGTTAATCAAGTTATCTGAGTTTTGCCCCGAACTTTTTGCCGAGACCTTCTACCGCTTTGTTCATACACTCCTGAATTTGCGCGTCGACGAGCGTTTTTTCGTCCGAATAGAGTTTGATGCTGAATGCAACGCTCTTGTATCCGCTTTCCACCTGCTCGCCTCGGTATACGTCGAACAATTCGACCGAATCGCAAAGGTTGCCGATACTTTCTTTTATGCAAGCGATAAGTTCGCCTACCGTATGCTCTTCTTTTACCGTAACGGCAAGATCGCGATCGACAATCGGAAATTTAGGAAGAGGTTTGAAGCGTACGATTTTTTCCGGATCGGCAATAAATCCGCTAAGATCGACTTCCGCAACGAAAACGTCCTCGGGGATACCGAAATTTTCGGCGACGAGCGGATGAACTTTGCCGACGTAACCGAACTTTTTGCCGTTTGCTATCAGGTCGATCGAAATGCCGGAATGAAGGAAAGGCTCGCAAGATCTTTCGACGACGTATTCCGCTCTGTTTTTAAGAACGTTGGCGATAACCGATTTAAGCGCGTAGAAATCTTCGTGTTTGCCGACGAACGCAACGCAAAGAGTATCGTGTTCTTCGGGGAGTTCGGTCAGCGGCAAACTTTTCGGAATATAGGTTTTGGCAATCTCGAAAAGTCTGAATTCGTTATTCTTACGGCTCGTGTTTATATAAACCGAATTAAGCATGCTGCCGACAAGTTGTGTGCGCATAACGCCGAATTCTTCGCTGAGAGGGTTGATTATACGGATAACGTTTCTGCGCGGATCGTCTATCGCAATACGAAGTTTGTCGTACTGTTTAACGTTGATAAACGAATAATTGTACGCTTCGAGCGCGCCGTACGCCGTCATAAGGTTTTTTATGTCCGAAACGTTTTTCTGGCTTACGCTCACGCCGCCGACGGTCGGACGAACGAATTTTATAAAATCTTCGGTGAGCGCGGAATAGCCGTAAAACCTGATTACCTCTTCGGCAAGGTCGGTATAGTTGTCGACGTCTTCGCGGAATTTCGGCACGGTGACGGTAAGGACGTTACCGTCACGTTTTACGCCGAATTCGAGCGAAGTAAGGATGCGAACCATATCTTCGGTACTAACCGTAATACCGAACAGTTCGTTGATTCTATCAACCGTCGTTTCGATCACTTTAAGTTCGGGTTCCTTTTCGCCGCCGCGCGAGAAAAGCGAAGTAACTCTGCCTGCGCCGAGTTTGTCGAAAAGCGTTAGCGCGCGTTCTCTGCCGAGTTCCACGCTGTTGAAGTCTACGCCTTTTTCGTAGCGAGCCGACGAATCGGAGCGAAGCCCGATCGCTCTTGACGTCGCGCGGATGTTCTCTTTCGCAAATCTTGCCGCCTCGAGGAAAACAGCGTGCGTGTCGTCGTTGATTCCGCTGTATTCGCCGCCCATAATTCCGGCGATCGCAACAGGTTTCGCTTCGTCCGCGATAACGAGCATTTTTTCGTTAAGGGCGTAAGCTTGTCCGTCGAGCGCGACGATTTTTTCGCCCTGAGCCGCTCTTCTTACTTTTATCTCGTTTTTAACGAGGTTGAGATCGAATGCGTGAAGCGGCTGCCCGATTTCGGCAAGCACGTAGTTAGTCACGTCGACCACGTTGTTTATAGCGCGTATTCCGACGTAACGGAGTCGATCGCGCATCCATTTCGGCGATTTTTCGATCTTCACGTCGCTGACGATTCTGCCCGTATACGCCGAACAAAGATCGTTTGCTTCGATCGTGACTTTTACGGGTTTTCCTGCGGTTTTGACTTCTTTATAGCCGATTTCGGGCTTTTTGGCCTGAGTACCGTAAATCGCCGCAACCTCTCTTGCCATACCGTAAACCGACTGGCAATCGGGACGGTTTGCGGGAACAGAAATGTCGAAAACGTACTCGTCGAGACCGAGAACTTTCTTTATATCCTCGCCGATCGGCGCGTCTTTCGGAAGAATAAGTATCCCGTGAACTTCCGCACCCTCGAGAACGTTATCGTCGATGCAAAGTTCCTCGCCGGAACACATCATTCCGTAACTCATAATCCCGCGAAGCGGGCTGGACACGATATGCGCGCCGTTTGGTAAGTTTGCGCCGTCGAGAGCGATCGGAACTCTGTCCCCGACCGAAATATTGTTTGCTCCGGTAATTATGACGAGTTTTTCCTTTCCTACGTTTACGTTGCAAACCTGCAGTTTGGTTGCGTCGGATGTTTTTCGACGGATTCGATTTCGCCGACGACAACGTTTTCTATTCCCTTTCCGACGTAAATTATTTCCTCGACCTCAAACCCGATATTAAGCAACTTGTCGGCAAGCGTTTTCGGGTCGTCCTCGACCTTTACGTATTCGTTTAACCATGAAAGCGGTAATTTCATTTTGAACCTCCTCAGTTGAACTGTTTAAGAAAACGAACGTCGTTCTCGTACTCGAGCCGCATATCGTTGATGCCGTGGCAAATCGTCGTGATGCGGTCGAGACCGATACCGAATGCAAAACCGGTGTATTCATCGGGGTTAATGTCGCACGTCGTAAGGACGTTGCGGTTTACCATGCCCGCGCCGAGAATTTCGATCCAACCTGTTCCTTTGCAAACCCTGCACCCTTTGCCGCCGCAATACGGACAGGAGGCGTCCACTTCGACGCTCGGTTCGGTAAACGGGAAATAAGACGGACGAAAACGAATTTGCGTGCGCTCGCCGAAGAAATGCTGAGCAAACTTTGCGAGGATCCCTTTGAGGTCGCACATCGTAACTTTTTTATCTACGACAAGACCCTCGATCTGGTAGAACACGGGCGAATGTGTCGCGTCCGCGTCGTCCGAGCGGAAAACTCTGCCTATCGTAACCATTTTGATAGGCGGTTTCTGCTTTTCCATCGTGCGAACCTGTCCTGCCGAAGTCTGCGTGCGAAGAAGGATATTTTCGGTAACGTAAAAAGTATCCTGCATATCGCGCGCCGGATGGTTGTCCGGAATGTTGAGCGCCTTGAAATTGTAGTAGTCCGTTTCGATTTCCGGACTGTCAACGATAGCGAATCCGAGCGAAGAGAAAAAGTCCACTACACGATTCCTCATTTGCGTAAGCGGGTGAAGTCCGCCGCGCGTTCTGTCTTCTTTATCTATCGTAACGTCGATTTTTTCGCGACCGAGTTTCGCTTCGAGTTCTTCCGCCGCAAGGGCTTTAAACTTTTCGTCGAGAGCGGATTCGATCTTAACGCGAACGTCGTTTACGAGTTTACCCGCTGCGGGACGTTCTGCCGGCGGCACGTCGCGCATATTTTTCATTACGCCCGTAAGACGTCCGCTTTTGCCCAGAAACGTAACTTTAACGCCGGTAAGTTCGTCCGTGTTTTTTGCCGCCGCGATTTCGCCGAGCGCGCACGAAAGAATTTCGTCAAGTTGTTGCTTCATAATACCTCCAAAAAATAAACCCCGCGACGCAATAGTCCGCGGGGCGTAAAATTTACGCTGTACCACCCATGGTTCGCAACCGATAAAGTTGCCTCGTTTAAGCCGATAACGGAGCCGACCCGCGTTTCCCTACACGGAAAAACTTTCAGGAAACAAACTGAAACGGTGAATATTCTCGTGCTGCGCGTTCTTTCAGCCGATGGAACGCTCTCTGTTTTTCGCACTGTCTTGTGCCGTCGTAAACGCTTTACCTTATTGTAGCACAATAAAATAAATAAAGCAAGCGTTTTTAACCGACGAGATCCATCATATCCTGAAACGTAGTGGCTTTAAGGTACGTGTCGGGAATTTTACCGACGATAATGTGTTCCGCAACGGGAACTTCGGTCGTGGTTTTAACGTTGCCGCTCGCACCCGCAAGGTAAAGATTTACGTCGGTAACGAGTTTCAACGAAATTACGTGCCGGGTCTGGTTTATCCCTACTTCGGTAAAACTCGTCGCTACCGTCGCTTCTGCTATGCCCACCGGGATGACGCGAACGTCTATTTCGGGTCCGACTCCCGAAACGACGGAAATACCCGAAAGCGTTCCTAACGGAATCGTTATACCTCCCCGTCCGATTCCGTCCAACGACGACTGAACCGACCGGATAACGTTACGGATTATTTCGTTAAGAATCACCGTATCGACCGAAACGGCGGTTACGTTATTTTCGCTGCCGAAAGTAACTTTTACTACGTCTGCAGTCGATTTGTCCGACGCAAGCGTTGAGGCGACAGAGGAGTTTACGACCGCAACGGTGCGCGCTTTTATCCGATCGGAAGAATACGACTGCGCAACCGGCAAAACCACGAGCCGAAGATATACTAAAGTCGCCGCACATAAGGCGATGATAATAAAAACGACGATATACGTACCCCGCCGTTTTGGTTTTTTGGCGCAGCAATCCATACTATGAATATATGCCGCACAGCAAAAAAAATTACTTGGATTTCGGAGAAAAAACAAGCGTTACGAGATAACTTGCCACAACTGCCGCGCCTACTCCGTAAGCCGTTCGTACAAGTCCGCCGGCAAACGCTCCGATAAAGCCGTTAGTTCTCGCGCCGATAATCGCGCCTTTTGCAAGCGCCGCGCCGAATCCTATTATAGGTACCGAAATACCCGCCTGCAAAACTTTGTAAAGATGATCGTAAACCCCGAGCGATTCGAGTACGATTCCGCCGAGCAGGAATATGACAAGAATTCTCGCGGGCGTAAGTTTTGTTTTTATTATAAGAATCTGTGCGAGCGCGCAAAACAATCCGCCCGCCGCAAACACAATCAGATAGGTCAATAAAGTGTTAAGAATCATTTACCCCTCCACTATCACACCGTGGCTTATGCACGGAATCGTTTCGCCCTGATAACAACTTTGCGAACTCATAAGCGCGCCGGTAGCGAAATATGCAACCCGTCCGTATTCGCCGGATTCGATTTTATCGAGAACGAACGAGTTGAACGCCGCTGCGCTGCAACCGCAACCGCTTCCTCCCTGGTAACACTTTTGCGTTACGTCGTAAATCAGACAGCCGCAGTCGATATAGTTTTTTCCGAGATCGTAACCCTTTTCGCGCATCAGATCGCGCATAATGTCAGAACCGAGTTTTCCGAGGTCGCCCGTTATAATCAGATCGTAATCGTCCGGCGCCGTTCCCGTTTCGCGAAACATCGCCGACATGCTGTCGGCAGCCGGAGCCATACTTGCACCCATATTATTGAGGTCGTCGGTACCGAAATCGACCGCCTTTCCTATAGTTGCGGCAGTAATTCTTACCCCTTCCCCTTCGGTCGAAAGAACTGTCGCGCCTGCGGCGGTTACCGTCCACTGCGCATAAGGCGGTCGCTGGCAACCGTATTCGAGCGGATAGCGGAATTGTCTTTCCGCAGTGGCAAAATGACTTACGGTAGCGCAAACCACGTTTTCGTAATATCCGGCGTTAAGCATAGCCGCACCAACCGCAAGGCTTTCGGACATCGTTGAGCACGCGCTGTAAACTCCGAGATACGGTATGCCTATCTCTCGCGCGACGTAACTCGACGACGTTATCTGGTTAAGAAGATCGCCGGCGATAAGAAGGTCGATTTCGTCGCGAAGTTTGCCCGATGACGCGATTGCGCCTCTGATTGCGTCGGTAAGCATATCCGTTTCCGCTTTTTCAAACGTTTTCTCGTGAAGTTTGTCGTCATCGTAAATCTTACGTATATATTTCCCTATCGGTCCTTTGCCCTCTTTTGTTCCCGCAACGGACATTCGTCCCACGATAAACGGCGGTCGCTCGAAAACCATCGTCTGTTTTCTTCGAGAGAAAGGTATTTGACCGAAAACGTCGGTAGTTTTTTCGCGATTGTCGTTAAAAGCCGTATTGTTTCCTTCGTGTAAAGTTTTTACGTTCACGCCCCGAACCTCCCGAAAATAATAAGGTGAATTATTCCCGCAACGGTCGACCAGAACACGCCGTTTACGACGACGGGACCCACGACCGTAAACATTTTTACGCTCGTGCCGAAAATAAGACCTTCCGCTTTGAATTCCATTGCCGCGCTTGACATGGCGTTTGCAAATCCGGTAATCGGCAAAAACGATCCTGCGCCGCCGAGCCTTGCGATTACGTCGTAAACGCCGAATCCCGTAAGGAGAATCGCAATCGTTATAAGCGTCATCGACGTAATATTAACTATCACGTCGCGAGGCATTTCGGGAAAAACGAGCGCGTAAACGTCGCCGAGAACTTGCCCGATAAGACAGGTAAGACCGCCTATCCGGAAACTGTTCATAAGCGATTTCGGCGTGGACGACGACGGAGTTATCGACTTTACGTATTCTTCGTAACGCTTGTTTCTTTGTTTTATACGCGGTTCATCTGACGTCACGGTCGCCTGCCTCCTTATACAGAATTTCGTTCGAGCCGTCGCGCTCCGTCCGGGTTTGTACTGTTCGTTTCATTTTACACCTCATTCGTAACGTTTGCCTTTGAGGCGGTTTTTATTCTCGTTCGTCGTGAACCGCACAAAAAAACGCAAACCGAAGTTTGCGTCCGTATTCGTGCATTATTTTATATCCGGCGCTATCGTAAGCCCCATAAGTTCGCGCCGATTCGTACGAAGCAGAGCAAGCGTACTTTCGAAAAAGACTTCCGTTTCCGAAAAAACTTTGTCGAGGTGTTCCTTGGTTTTCTGGACGATTGCGTCGCATTGCCGGTACGTTTCGTCAAGCGCGCTACGCCCTTGCCGCTCCGCAATTTTCATAACTTCCGAGTTTTCGGTAAGGCGTTTCGCTCGCTCTTCCGCTTCGCGTATAACGTTTTTGGCAACGGCGTCGGCGTTAAGCATAATGGTTTTACGATTATCCATAACGTTTTTTGCTTCGTCGAGCGCTTGCTTTGCCGCGTTTTTCAGTTCGGTTACTATTTCGCGGCATCTTGCGAGGTCGACTTTACCGTTAAACAACCCTCTTTTGCCGTTAAGTTCGCCGTCAAGTTCGTCGAGAAGATCGGAAATTTGCAATACAGTCTCCTAAATATCGCCGCGTATTTCTTCTCTTACGTATTTTTCCGCGTTGTCGCCTATCGAAAGTACTTCTCTGACGAGTGAACTCGAAATATGCAGATATTCGTTGGATGCCATAAAATAGCAGCCCTCGACGTTTTCGTCCTGCGACTTGTAGACGTTATAAAGGTTACGTTCGTACTCGAAATCAACCGAATTGCGCAACCCGCGAACGAATACCGTCGCGCCGTTTTTCTTCATAAAATCGACCAGAAACCCGCCGAAAGGCATTACTTTTACGTTTTTGAGCGAAGAAATCGACTTTTTTGCGAGTTCCACGCGTTTTTCGAGCGAAAACATACAAGTTTTGCCCGTTACGTCGGCAACAGCCACTATTACTTCGTCGAAGCGTTTCGCAGCGCGCTCGGCAATCTCGAAATGACCGAGCGTAAACGGATCGAACGTTCCGGCAAAAACAGCCTTACTAATCATTATGCGCCTCCTCTTCGGGATATGTCATAAAAGATAAAGTCGTATTTCCGCAATTCCGCTCGTCGGAAACGAACGGTGACGCGTCGAATTTGTTGTCGGAATCGTGTTCGATAACAAGTACGCCGCCTTGCGCAAGAACGCCGTATTTGTCTATGAGTTCTATAATTTTGTTCTCGTATCCGGCGGCATACGGCGGATCTGCGAAAATAACGTCGAATTTCCGTCCTTTCAGTTTCTTTAACGCGAATCCGAACTCTACGTTATAAACCTCGTACGATTCCGGGTCTGCTCCGACGTGAGCGAGATTTTTGGCGAGGAGTTTTACGCTGTCGCGACTTTTGTCGATAAAAACCACTTTTTCCGCGCCGCGGCTTATGCTCTCTATCCCGAGCGCGCCGCTACCCGCAAAAAGATCGAGAACCGTAACTTCGCCCGAAACGCCCTTTGACGACAGAATATTGAAAAGCGTTTCTTTAATACGGTCGGTGGTCGGTCGGACGAGATTGTTTTCGGGTGCGTAAAGCTGTTTATACTTGAATTTTCCGCTTATTACTCTCATTTTATTACATATACGAGCGAATTTCGCTTACGAGTTCGGTGGAACGACGACGAAGCGCGTTTACGCCGAGAACGTATCCGAGAATGAACGCGGCGCAGCAAATAACAACGAACGACATAACCGAAAGCATTGAGAGCCAACTGAGTTTACCGACGGAAAGTATGCCGCACGCGCTGAAAATAAGAGTCGTGGGCGTAAAAAGAATCTGCAACGCTCCCTGAAGCCAGAGCCAGCCGCAAAGTTCGGCGATAAGAATAAGCACAAACGCCGAAACGAAATAACCGAGAACGTGGAAAACCGATTTTACGAGTTTAACGTTTACGTGAGTTTGCGTATGCACGTCGGTAAGTAGCGTCTTATTAAGTCGTTTATATTCGGTTTCGCCCTCTTTTTTACCGCTCGTAAAGTTGAGAATCGTAACGGGCGCAAGGAAAATTATACCCATTACGAGTACGAGTATTCTGTTGAGGTTGGTGGCTATAAAAACGAATCCCACGAAAGTGAAAATAAGCGTATAAAGATACATTTTCGCGCTCGAAAGCAGATACGTAACTATAGGTTTTCTTTCTTTTTTTCGTTGATTATCCATTATTTTCTCCGTTATGGCTTGTCCGTTGATTATAAGTCTATTTTATCACTTTCTCGCCTGTTTTGCAAGAAAATCTGGTCCGTTTTGAAATTTCGCGAGTTTTACACGTAAATTTTGTCCGAACGCCGGTCGAACGACGTCAGAATCTCGTACGGGATCGTGTCGTAAGTCGTACAAAGAGCGCGCATACTCGCGCCGTTCCCGATAAAATAAGCGAAATCGCCTTCGCGGCAATCGACGTCGCTTACGTCGAAAAAAGACGCGTCCATGCAAATTTGTCCGACGGCACGGCATTTAATACCACAGACCGTCGCAAATAAATCCCGGCGTCGCCGCATAAGTCCGTCGGCGTAACCGGCGGCAACGACAGCGATTTTTATATCCTTATCGGCAAAAAAATCCCCGTAACCTACCCGTTCGCCTTTTTTGATTTTTCTGACGGCAACTATCGGAGCAAACGCAGATGCAATCGGTTTAAGGTTATCCGCACCGTACCCGTAAAGTCCGATTCCCGCCCGGACGCAGTCCGAACAGAACGGCCTGCCCAGATTGAGCGCACACGTCGCGGCAACCGACGATTCGATTTTCAGCGAAGCGGTCGCGCCGATAAACGCCGAAAGTTGACGGTTGCTCGACTCTTTGTCCGATTCGTCGGCGATATGAGTAAAAACGTGCCTTACGTTCAGTCCGTTTTCCGTTGCCGCGCTTACGAGAGTTTTAAGCGTTTTCGGATCGCAACCGTAACGGTTCATACCGGTATTCACGGCGATAGCGACGAATTTGCATTTTTTCGCCGCACGTTTTATTCCCTCTTCGTCCGATACGGTCGGGATTACGTTTTCCGGGTACGAGGAGTCGGAAATTACGCCGCCGAGAACGAAAACGGGTTCGGTTATCCCCGCCATAGCAAGTTCGCGCGCTTCGCGGTTGTTTGCTACGGCGAAGGCGTAAACTTCGCGGCGGAGCGAGTGCGCGATTTTTACCGCGCCGTGACCGTAAGCGTTTGCCTTTACGACGGCTATAATTTTTGCTCCGAACGTTCGTGATTTTATCGCACGAGCGTTATAACGCAGGTTTTCGAGCGAGATTTCAAGATTCACAATACGCCTCCCGCTATAATTTATGCGAGCGATGACGTAAAAAGTGATTTTCGGAAAAACTAATACCGCATATAACTGTCGAACGCGTTTTCGATATGCTCTATCCGCTTGTCTTCGGTATAAACTTCGATAACGTCGAAACGTATAGATTGATTGTAAAGTCGGCGTTTTGCTATATACTGACACGCAACCTGATTGATTTTGTTGCGTTTATGAAACCCTACCGCGTCCGCGCCGTAACCGAACTTGTCGTTAAGTCGAGTTTTAACTTCTACGAAAACGATAAATCCGTCGTGCACCGCTATTATGTCGATTTCGCCGACGTTGGTTCGGAAGTTGCGTTCGATAATTTCGTACCCCTTTCCGATAAGGTAATTTGCTGCAATTTCCTCACCGCTGTCGCCGATGTTTTTCGTTGTGAACATTCTCTTCCCTCAGATAAAGTTTTTTATAAAACTGCGACGGTGAAGCGGACACGGACCGTATTTTTTGAGCGCGGCTATATGTTCCGCCGTTCCGTAACCTTTGTTGCGGGCAAATCCGTACTGCGGATAAAGTTCGTCGGCATTTATCATAAACCGGTCCCGCGTTACTTTCGCGATGATCGAAGCCGCCGCGATATTGTAACTGAGCGCGTCGCCGTGGATAATCGACTCGGTTTTTACGCCGACGTCGAGTTTTACCGCGTCGATAAGCACGAGATCGGGGATAGGCATAAGATCGGCTATACATTCGCGCATTGCCTTTTTCGTCGCTTCGAGAATATTGAGTTCGTCTATTTCTTCGCTCGTAACCGAAGCGACCGAATACGCAGCCTTTGCGGTAATGAGGTCGAAAAGTTGCTCGCGGCGCGTTTCGCTGAGTTTTTTGCTGTCGTTGATTTTATCGATCGGCTCGTCGAGCGGCAGCATACAGCACGCAGTCGTAACGGGACCCGCGAGCGGACCTCTGCCCACCTCGTCTACGCCGGCTACGAACTTAACCCCGAATTTAAGGTCGAAATCGAATAAATCTTTAGTCATTTGACACCTCGTCAAGCGTGATTCTTCCCAGCCTTCCCTTTCTGAAATCGTCGATAAGCGCGACAGACGCGCGGTCGAGATCGGCGTCGCCGCCGCGAAGCAAAAAACCGCGACTTTTTGCAACCGAAGTAAGATCGGATTCTCCGTTGCCTGCGGGAGTAAAGCCGTATCTTTCCGTAATCGCGTCGGGTCTGACCGCGTCGAGATCGCGGATAAGTTCGATTGCAAGTTCGTAACCGTCAACCACTTCGTCTTTGATGCTGCCGAGATAAGCAAGACGGCGCGCGACGGTCTGATCGGAAAGCTTGGGATAAAGCGTACCGGGAGTATCGAGGACTTCGACCGTATCGTTTACTTTGAACCATTGTTTTCCGCGGGTAACGCCCGCTTTGTTGCCGGTAATCGCTTTCGCTTTGCCGATAAGATTGTTTATTATCGTCGATTTGCCCGTGTTCGGAACGCCTAAAACCATTGCTTTAACGCTCGTTTTAACGCCTTTTGCCGCATATCTTGAAATTTTTTCCGAACAAAGCCTGCGTATTTCCGTGACGATAACGGCGCAACTTTTGCTCGCCGAAGCGTTGGTAACCACCGCAACGCTTCTTTCGCCCGTAAGTTTTCGTTTCCATTTTTCGGTTTGCGCGGGATCGGCAAGGTCGGCCTTATTCAGCACGTAAACTACCGGAAGGCGCAGAATATACCGCTCGAAGTCGGGATTTATACAACTACGAGGTGCGCGGGCGTCAAGAACGTACACAAGACAATCTATCAGTCTGATATTTTCCTCTATCATACGGATAGATTTCGTCATGTGCCCGGGATACCAGTTTATATTAGCCATCAGTCCTCCAAAAGGTCGGGGCGCAGTTTTTTGGTAAGAATCTCCGACTGTTCGCGCCGCCACTTTTCAACGTTTGCGTGATGACCGGATAAAAGCACGTCCGGAACGGAAATTCCTTCAAAAACCGCGGGGCGCGTGTATTGCGGATATTCGAGCGTGTTCGACGAAAAAGACTCTTCTTTTACCGAATCTTCCGAACCGAGTACGCCGTCTATATACCTCGCCACGCAGTCGATAACGACCATCGCGGGTAGTTCGCCGCCGGTAAGTACGTAATCGCCTATCGAAATTTCATCGTCGAAGCAAAGGTCGAGAACACGCTGATCCACGCCCTCGTAATGTCCGCAAAGCAATAAAATACGTTTGCTTTCGATTGCGGCAAGCGATTTTACGAGCGGCATATCCAGTCGTTTGCCTTTAGGCGACATATAGATACGCAACGCTTCGTGATCTGGATCGACGGCGTTTACCGCGTCGAATATCGGTTGCGGGAGCATTACCATTCCCGCTCCGCCGCCGAACGGATAATCGTCGCATTTTTTATGTTTGTCGGCGGAAAATTCGCGTATATCGGTTACGTTTATTTCGATAAGTCCCTTTTCGCGCGCTTTGCCGATAATACTTTCGCTTAGCGGCGTAAACATTTCGGGAAAAAGCGTAAGTACGTCAATCCTCATAAACGCTTACCTCGTCGAAAACCGATTTAAAAAGTACGATAACGCCGGCCTCGACATCCACTTTTACGATAAGTTTTTTGAGAAACGGGAAACGAACGGTTTTTATACCGTCCGAAACGGTATAAACGTCCGCCGCGCCGTACTGGCTTACGTTGGTGACTTTTCCTACCTCCGCGCCGTCGTCGGTGAAAACCTTACACCCGAGTATATCTGATATAAAGTAACTGCCCTCACCCGGATCGACTGCGTTTATTCTGTCGATTTCGATAAAAGAGTCCTTAAGATTTTCGGCGGCGGTGCGATCCTCAACCCCGGCAACTTTAAGATAAACGAAACTCTCGTCGAATCGCATCGACGTTATTTTTCTCGGCGCGCCGCCTATATAAACGAGTTTCAGTTTTTTGTATCTTTCCGCGTCGTCGGTGAGCGGTTTTACCTTAAATTCGCCTCGAATTCCGGTCGCTTTAAGGATTTGACCTATCGTAATAAAATCGTTCATAATAACCCCGATTTACACAAATCAGAGGGCGCGAAAAAGCCCTCTGATCGTCGTTTACTCGTTTGCTTCGAGAATGTTTACCGTATACTTCACGCCGTTTTTTGCTCCGGCGGCTTTGACTATCGTACGAATGGCTTTCGCTATTTTACCGTCCTTACCGATAACCTTGCCCATATCGGATTTTGCGACCTGAATGTCTACGGCGTTGTCCTCGCCTTCGGTTACTTTTACTTCGTCCGCATTATCGACGAGCGACGTAACCAGAAATTTAACAAGTTCAGTCATATTTTCTCCTTATTGCCGAAAAAGGTCAGTCCTTCTTTTTCTTGATTGCGTTGGTTTTAGCGGGCATAGCCTTCTTTTCGAGAAGTCCAGTCTCGACTAAAAGCGCGCGGACGGTGTCGGTAGGCTGTGCGCCTTTTGCGATCCAGTCTTTCGCTTTGTCCGCGTCGATTTTGATCTCGGCGGGGTTAAGTTTCGGATTGTAAGTTCCGACGATGTCGATGAACTTGCCGTCTCTGGGGGAGCGCGAATCCGCCACTACCACTCTGTAAAAGGGGTTCTTCTTGTCGCCAAGACGAGTGAGTCTCATTTTTACTGCCATTTTTTTATTCTCCTTGAAATAAATTGCTTTGATTTATATTACGCCCCACGTTAAAACGGGAATCGTTTACCCTTTTTGAATCCGCCGAACGAACCGTTTTTCATACGTTTCATAAGTTCTTTGGTCTGGTCGAATTGTTTCAACAGTTGATTCACGTCCTGCACGGACGTTCCGCTTCCGTTTGCGATCCGCACTCTTCTCGACGACTTAATAATTTCGGGTTTGTCCCGTTCTTCTTTCGTCATCGAACGGATTATCGCTTTATACTTTTCGATACGGCTCTCGTCAATGTCTTTTTCGGAAATCTTCAGATTCGACATACCGGGAATCATACCCATAAGATCGGTCATGTTACCCATCTTTTTAAGGCTTTCAAACTGAACGAGAAAGTCGTCGAGGGTGAAAGAAGCCTCGCGGAGTTTTTTCTCCATCTGCTTCATTTGCTCTTCGGAAACGGCAGATTGCGCCTTTTCGATAAGCGTAAGCACGTCGCCCATACCGAGGATTCGCGAAGCCATACGGTCGGGATAGAACGGTTCGATATCTTCGGATTTTTCGCCGACGCCGCAGAATTTGATCGGTTTGCCGGTAACCGCGCGTATCGAAAGAGCCGCGCCGCCGCGCGTATCGCCGTCGAGTTTCGTAAGTATAACTCCGGTAATATCGAGCGCGTTATTAAAGGTTTCGGCTACCGTAACCGCGTCCTGACCCGTCATAGCGTCTACCGTAAGCAGAATTTCGGTCGGGTTCACGGCGGCTTTTACGTCTTTGAGTTCCTGCATCAACGCTTCGTCGATATGAAGTCGTCCCGCAGTATCGATAACGACCGTATCGTAACCTCTGGAAAGCGCGTATTCGACCGCTTCTTTCGCCGTTTTTTCGGGCTTGTTCGTTCCGCGCTCGAAAACTTCGGTATTTACGCCCTTGCCCACCACTTTAAGTTGGTTGATTGCGGCGGGACGATAAATATCGCACGCGACGAGCATCGGTTTTTTACCAGACTTAATGAGATGACGGCAAAGTTTTCCGCACATCGTGGTTTTGCCCGCGCCCTGAAGTCCGCAAAGCATTATCACCGTAGGCGGCTTGGACGAAACTTCGAGTTTCGCGTTGGTACTGCCCATAAGCGCGATAAGTTCGTCGTTTACGATTTTAACGACCTGCTGACCGGGCGTAAGGCTTTTAATCACCTCTTCGCCGACCGCTTTTTCGCTCACTTTCGCAACGAAGTCTTTAACGACGGTAAAATTTACGTCGGCCTCGAGCAGCGCAATACGGATTTCGCGCATCGCCTGCTTGATTTCAAGTTCGGTCAACTTGCCTTTTGACTTGATCTTGCTGAAAATATGGTTGAGTTTTTCGCTCAGTCCGCTGAATAAAGCCATCAGATCTCCTGCATAAAATCGAGTAAACCGGTTAAAACCTTTTCCGCCTCGTCCGTTTTGTTTTCGGATAAAAGGTTACGAGCCTCTTCGACCTTCGCTTGTGTTGCCGTTCGTTCCGACACGACGCCGAGCGCGTTTTCGTAACCGCGAAGTTGCTCGCCCGCACGGACGATAACGTCGCGAACCGCCTGACGAGTAACGCCGGCGTTTTCCGCGATTTCGGCAAGCGAAAGGTCGTAATCGTAGTAACTCGTCAGTATTTCGCGTTGTCGTGCCGTAAGAAGCGCGCCGTAAGCGTCTTTAAGTTCTGCGATTTCAAGATCCTTTTGCAATTTGCCATTCTCCGAAAATAAAGGTGTAAAGCAAAATTACTTTACACCGATATAATAACATATTTCAATTTCGCTGTCAAGCGTTTTTAAGCAAGAATTTCGTCCACGAACGATTCCGGATCGAAAAGTTCGAGGTCGTCTATTCCCTCGCCCACTCCGACGTATACGACGGGAACTTCGAGTTCGTTGGTGATCGCGAACACGACGCCGCCTTTTGCCGTACCGTCGAGTTTGGTAAGAATTATGCCGTCGATATCCACGACCTCGTTAAAAACGTCCACCTGCGAAAGCGCGTTCTGTCCGGTCGTTGCGTCGAGAACGATATAGTTAAGGTACATTGCGTCCGGCATTTCGCGCGTTACGATACGCGAAATTTTGCCGAGTTCGTCCATAAGATTCTTTTTGTAATGGAGTCTGCCCGCCGTATCGATTAAAACAACGTCGTTTTTCTTGGCTTTCGCGCTTGTAAGAGCGTCGAATACGACCGACGCGGGATCCGCGCCTTCGGCTTGCTTTACGATTCTTACGCCCGCGCGTTCCGCCCATACGGTAAGTTGATCGGCGGCGGCGGCGCGGAAAGTATCGGCGGCAACAAGAAGTACGTCGCGCCCCTCCTTTTTGAACTTTTTGGCGAGTTTTCCCATTGCGGTGGTTTTACCCACGCCGTTTACGCCCGAAACCATAATTACGAGCGGATAGTCGTATTCCGGGACTTCGGGTTCGGTGAGGATTTCGACCATAAGGCGTTTGAGTTCGTCCTTAGCCTTGCTGCGGTCGCGTATGAGTTTTTCGTCTACCGCGTCGCGAAGTTCGTCTAAAATACGCTCGGTAGTAGCCGCACCGACGTCGGACGAAAGCAGAATATATTCGAGTTCGTCGTAGAAGTCGTCGTTCATCACTCCGCCGGTAAAGAGTTTGTTGAGTTTGAACGACAAAACCTCTTTGGTTTTTTTGAATCCTTCTTTTATCTTCGAGAAAAAGCCCATAATTTATCCCTTATGCCTTTTCGGCAACGCTTACCGCGTCTTCGAGTTTAACGGAAACGATACGGCTTACGCCCTTTTCTTCCATGGTAACGCCGTAAAGATTATCCGCAAGTTCCATGGTCGGCTTACGGTGGGTAATGACGATGAACTGCGTGTTTTCGCTGAAACGGCGAAGGTACTTGGCAAAGCGGTTTGCGTTTGCGTCGTCTAAAGCCGCCTCGATTTCGTCAAGGAGACAGAACGGCATAGGTTTAAGTCGAAGTATCGCGAACAGTATGGCAATCGCTGTAAGAGCCTTCTCTCCGCCGGACAGAAGCGATATTGACTGAAGTTTCTTTTCCGGAGGCTGAGCCTTTATCTCGATACCCGCTTCGAGCGGATTTTCGCTGTCGAGAAGTTCGAGGTCGGCGTTTCCGCCGTTGAACAATTCTTTGAAAATCTTTACGAAGTTCGTTCTGATCTGCTCAAACTGCCCGCTGAAACGTTCGAGCATTTCGTCCGAAAGTTCCTTGATGATCTGAATAAGGTCGGCTTCCGCCTTTTCGAGATCTTCTTTTTGCGCGTTCATTTCGTCGAATTCTGCGGCTACCGTTTTGGACGTTTCGATAGCGTCCACGTTGATATTGCCGAGTGCGTTCATGGCACGTTTAAGCCGAGCCGCTTCTTTGATTCCCTCTTCGGCGTTGTACCCCTCTTCTTTGTATTCGAGGCATTCGTTGTAGCCGAGTTGGTACTCTTCGGCAATTCGCTGCTCCATCTGATCGATATCGGTGTCGACTTTAAGAAGTAACATCTCTTCGCGAGCCTTTTTCTCGCGCAAAGTTTGCAGTTCGTTCATAAGGTCGAGACGATTTTTATCGACGGTAGCGACTGTGTTCTGAAGCTCGGATTTGTAATCGTCGAGGTGATTGAGTTTCGCACGAACCTCTTTGATTCTGCGCTCGTCCTCAACGCGGTCGCGCCGTTCTTCGGACGACATACTCGACTCGATCGTTTTTATCTGCGCTTCGTTTTCGCCGATTTGTTCGGCGTTCGCGTCGATTTTACCGGCAAAAGTAACCGTTTCGGCGATAAGTCTTTCGATTTCCGTGTCGATGCTCTTTACCGCGTTGTCTGCTTCGGTTTCGGTTACACGGGCGGCGGTGAGTTTTTCCTGAATACTGTCGCGTTCTGCTTTTAGTTCGTCGTACGCATGACGAACAGATTCGTCGTCTTCGGTTGCGATTTGTTTCTTGCTCGTAATGAGCGCTTCGAGTTCGCTTACGCTGTCGATATCCGCGTCGATTTCGCCCGCGCGCGCCTTGTCGCGATCGAGATCGGCGGAAAGTTCGGCAAACGTGCGCTCCTTCTCCTCCGCGTCCGCACGAAGTTTGTTGCGCGTTTCGGATTTTGCGGCGATATCGACGTCCGCAAGATGAACTTCCTGCTGAGCCTCTTTTATGCCGTTCTGCACCTCGTCGAGTTCTTCGGCGCATTTGTCTTTGCGCCTATTGAGCGTTTCGAGTTCGCCGGAAAGTTTTGCGACTAATTCGTCGAGTTCTTTAAGTTCGCGTTCGTGGCTGAAAATGTTGGCAATGTCGTTTTTCTTACTGCCGCCCGTTATCGAGCCCGACGGGTTGATGACGTCGCCTTCGAGCGTAACGATCTTGAACGCATAGCCGGCATCCTCGCCGTTCACGACGACGCGGTAGGCCTCGGTGAGCTTGCCGCTCTGCGTCTTGGCGGCGTCAATGGCGGCCTGCGGGATCTCCTCAATGGGGGGGAACTCGCAGTCGGGCGAGCTGACGACCGCCGCGAGAGCGACCTCGGTGTTCGCCTTGTTGATGGCTGCGATCTTGTCCTCGGTGAGCGCGTTGGTCGCGCCGAGCAGCGCCGCGACGACCAGAGAAATGGCGGTCAGCGTGCCGGCGACCTTGAGAATGAATTTACCTTCGATCTTCATTATTTTGCCGCCTCCTTCTTGGCTTTCTTGTCAACGCCGAAGCGGGTGGGCTTGGTGTATTTGTCGATGATCCAGGTGCAGCAGTTCATGATCAGGATGGAGTAGCACACGCCCTCGGGATAGGAGCCGAAGTAGCGGATGAACACCGTGATCAGGCCGCAGCCGAGACCGAAGATGAGCTGGCCCTTCTTGGTGACAGGGGAGGTCACATAGTCGGTCGCCATGAAGAAAGCACCGAGGAACAGACCACCGCCGAGCACGTTGTAGAGCATGAAGGTCATGGGGTCGTTGCCGCGCGGGAACAGGAAGGTGACGACCGCGACGGTGGCGATGTAGGCGACCGGAGTCTGCCAGGAGATGACCTTGCGGACGATGAGGTAAACGCC
>ERZ780198.900-NODE-900-length-30358-cov-44.215292_pt1 | contig 30358 bp, 22 predicted proteins | sample MGYA00510979_ERZ780198 | MGnify/ENA primary metagenome ERZ780198 (study PRJEB29588, sample SAMEA2158039) | human gut metagenome | biome: human gut; feature: human-associated habitat; material: faeces | place: Denmark | collected 2008/2010 ...
ACTTTACTCCTGCTCACTATCTGTCTCCTATCGCACAGAGCGTATTCCGTCAGACAGCAGCGGGTGACCAGACCGATCTTACCACATCTGTAGTTTACCAGAACCCAGGTTGGCCATTGGTTGCCGGACAGGGTGCAACTGCAGTAGAGTAAAGCGTGTGCACATATTCATTCGGCTTATGTCTTGAAATAAAAAGCTCAAGGCATAAGATACTAAAAAGGCTCGCAAGAAGTTTCGATTTCTTGCGAGCCTTTTAAGATTAAGAAATATTAAAAAACTGGCTTTTCCTTGGAGATAATCGCGGATATGTGTATATTTGCACCATCCGATAATCGCGGATATGTGTGTATTTGTGCTATCCGATAATCGCGGATAGGTGTAAGAAACGGAAAATATTAATCGCGGATAGGTGTATTTATCCGATATAATTAATCTAGGATAGGTGTAAATTATGAGAAGAAAAGTATATGATCAACTCAAGAAATGGAAGGAAGAACAGAACGGAGAAAGTGCTGTTCTCATCAATGGTGCCCGCCGAGTAGGAAAGAGCTATATCGTAAAGGAATTCGCTCAAGAAGAATACAAGAGTTATATTTTGCTTGACTTCAATAAGATAGGAAAGAACATAAAATCCTTGTTCGAAACCTACCTGGATGACTTGGATACATTCTTTATGTATTTGAGCAGTTTCACCAATACACCTCTATATCCAAGAGAATCGGTTATTATCTTTGATGAAGTGCAATTGTATCCTCGGGCTCGTACTGCTATCAAGTATCTGGTTGAAGATGGACGCTACGATTATATCGAGACTGGTTCGCTTGTTTCTATCAAAAAGAACGTTGAGGATATCATGATTCCTTCTGAGGAGGAAGAAATATTGATGTATCCTATGGATTTCGAGGAGTTCTTGTGGGCATTGAACAATGAAACCTTGATGCCTCTTATACGAATGAACTTTCAGAAAAAGCATGAGATGGGACAGATGATGCATCGCATGGCAATGGACTATTTCAGACAGTATCTTATTGTTGGAGGAATGCCACAGGCTGTAGCTAAATTTGTAGAAACTCGAGATTTCAATAAGGTGGATCGTGTGAAGCGACAAATTCTTACCTTATATCGTAATGATATTCAAAAGTATGCTTCAACTTATGTATTTAAAGTTACCCAGATTTTTGATACAATTCCTTCTCAACTTCAAAAACATGAGAAGAAATTTATGTTGAAAGCACTTACAGAAGGGGCGAGAATGCGGGATTATGAAACGGCTTTCTTTTGGCTGGCAGATGCCATGATAGTCAATATGGCCTATAATACGACAGAGCCAAGCATCGGTCTTGGAATGAATACCGATGATACGACATTGAAATGCTATATGGCTGATACGGGTTTGCTCATCAGTCATGCTTTCAATGAAAATACGATAGTATCTGAAAACTTATATAACAAGCTTCTGGTAGATAAACTGGAGTTCAATGGCGGAATGATAGTTGAGAATATTGTGGCTCAGATGTTACGTTCGGCAGGGCATAAGCTGTATTTCTTTTCCAAATATAGTAAGGATGATGCCAAAGAAAGGATGGAACTGGATTTCCTGATAGCCAAAGATACAATAACGTCAAAGCATAATATTTCACCGATAGAAGTGAAGTCAACTAATAGATACACGCTCACTTCTCTCAAAAAGTGCATCGCTAAATATGATAGTTATCTGGCCACTCCGTATGTTTTGCATACGGCTGATTTGAAAGTAGAGGAGGGGATTACTTATTTGCCATTGTATATGACAGGGTTATTATAAGTGGTTTTAGTTGAATGGAAAAGGCTCGCAAGAAATCGAAACTTCTTGCGAGCCTTTATTATTTGCTAAACTATGAATCTGAACCTGTTAAACTCATCATAAAGTTCAATGTTCAAACCTCAAAGTTCAATGTCTTTATACGAGTGTTGCTACGATTTCCTCACGGGTTCCTGGCAACATATCGATAACTGGAATCTCTGGCATGGTGTAGCAACCTGGCTGCAGACGGAATGAAGCACGAGCCACGTTAACCAATACCTGAGCGGTGAGGGCTGGGTTATTGATGCTCATATTGAACTCGAAACGCTGGTTCTGGGTCTTGCCAGATACACCCTTGCGAACGAGGTTCACACCATGACCCATATCCTTTACATCATCTACAGATGCTACGGCAAATACGTGGGTCTCATCGTGAGCGAAGTATGGATCTGCCTTGATTTCGGCTGTTACATCCTCAAGCTTGGCACCTTCTTCCAACTCTACGTATACCATACGACGGTGGATACCCTCACCCAATGGGATAGTTACAGAGAGCGCTTCCTTTACGCCCTTCTTGCCACGAACACAAACTGAGTGACCCATACTCATACCAGGACCGAAGTTGGTGTATGTCAAGCCCTTAGGAGCAAGACTCTCCATCAGAACACGTACGATAGAATCAGAACCTGGGTCCCAACCAGCAGAGATAACGCTTACCTTGCCAGCCTTCTTGCAGTTTTCCATCTGCTTGGTACGGTAGTCGAGGATGCTGGTGTGGATATCGAAGCTGTCTACGGTATTGATACCGAGGGCAACGATCTTCTCTGCATACTCAGGGCAAGAGCGGGTAGGGGTTGCGAGGATAGCAACATCTACATCCTTCAACTTGGTGATGTCATCTACTACTTCATAGTTTGCCAACTCAGCTGGTTTGTCCTTGGCACCCTGGCGACGTACAATACCTGCAATCTCAAAGTCAGGAGCTGCTTCGAGTGCCTCAACAGTAAACTTACCGATGTTGCCGTATCCTACTACGGCTGCTCTAAATTTCTTCATTGTCTTATTTCTTTTATTTTGTTGTTTTTATTTCTTTTATTTGTTGCGGTTTAGTCATCCAACGGATATGTTTTCCGCTTTTTATTCTATTTCCGGTTGCAAAAGTATAGCTTTTTCTTGAAATACGTGACGTTTTAATAGAATTTTAACTCATAAAAGTTGCAAAAAGTAGTAAAATCATAGTTTTTAGGTATGAATAAGCGGAGATTTGTAAGGTTTCTGCTGCAAGAGCCTTACAGTTTCGTTATTTTGTTGCGAAACATCATACATCCCCTTTCCGATACCTCCCGATGTGCTTTGAATTACGTCGGGACGTAGCTTTTGCTGCGTCCCGACGTCTCTGGCTCTGCGTCGGGACGTATTACATGCTACGTCGGGACGTAATTTTATGGAATTCTATTACAATAATCCCGCCCTTCGCACGTTATTAATATATTAATTTAATTAGGAGAAAAAGAAAATGATAGAATATATTCATGGCGATCTGACAGAGCTGACACCTGCACTGGCTATTGTTGAGACTGCGGGGGTGGGCTACGGACTCAATATATCGCTCAATACATATACTGCCATTCAGGGCAAACAGGAAGTGAAACTCTATGTTCACGAAGTGCTGGTGGCTGGTGGAAGAGATGACTCTTTCACCCTTTTCGGCTTTGCTACCAAACAGGAACGTGAACTCTACCGCCTCCTCATCACCGTTTCAGGAGTAGGCGGAAATACGGCCCGTATGATTCTCTCTTCACTCTCGCCACGCGAACTCTGCGAAATCATCTCTACTGGTAACGACAAGATGCTGAAAACCGTGAAGGGTATCGGACTGAAGACTGCACAGCGAATCATCATCGACTTGAAAGATAAAATCGTGAGCCTCGGCATTGCTGACGAACTGCCAGCCAGCGGAGGCAATGTGGTGATGGTGAACAATGACGTAAAGGATGAGGCGGTAAGCGCCCTCACCATGCTCGGCTTCTCGCCGGCACCATCTGCCAAGGTAGTAGTAGATATCCTCAAGGCACAGCCTGATCTCCCGGTAGAACAGGTTGTGAAACTGGCATTGAAGCAAATCAAATAAGTTAGGAGTTTTTTATCGATGAAACAGAAGCAAAGATTCATATCTTTTCTATTGGCTTGGCTGATGGTGGCAACCTTCGGCTATGCGATAGCTTTGCCTCAACTTCAGGACGATAAAAAGAAAACCCATACCAGCACAGCCCAGCCCGTGCAGCTCGATGAAGATACTATTCCCGATTCGCTGCTGCATACCCGCTGGCAGATTCAGCGCACCCAACCTTACTCCCTGAGCGACCTCTATCAGAGTCCGCTCGACCTGAAACGTCCTGATAATCTGCAATATCAGGTAGTCTACAACGATACCCTCGACCGCTATATCATCGGCAACCGCATGGGCTCAACCTGGCTTTCGGCTCCTATCATGCTCACTCCGAAAGAGTATCTTGCATGGACCGAACAGCAGCAGCGCAACAGCTACTTCCGCAAGCAGAACGATGAAATCTTCCAGGCAAAAGGCAAGGAGAAGTTCGATTTCTCAGATATGCACTTCGACTTGGGACCTGCAGAGAAAATCTTCGGTCCTGGTGGCATCAGAGTGAAGACACAGGGTTCTGCCGAACTTAAGTTCGGTATCAACAAGAAGAGCATCGACAATCCTTCGTTGCCTATCCGAAACCGAAAGACGACGATGATGGATTTTGATGAGAAAATCAATCTCAACGTCAACGGAAAGGTGGGCGATAAGGTGAACATGAACCTGAATTACAACACCGATGCCACCTTCGATTTCGATGCACAGAACATGAAACTGAAGTACGACGGCAAGGAAGATGAAATCATCAAACTCGTTGAGGCGGGCAATGTCTCCTTCCCTTCCAACTCTTCGCTCATCAAAGGCGCCAGCAGTCTGTTTGGTGTTAGAACCGATCTGCAGTTTGGCAAACTCAAGCTGCAGATGGTGGCTTCGCAGAAGAAAAGTGCATCGAAGAGCGTATCTACCAGGGGCGGTGTACAGCTCACTCCTTTCGAGTTGAATGTAGCCGATTATGAGGAGAACCGCCACTTCTTCCTCTCCCAGTATTTCAGAAATCATTATGATGCCTGGATGCAGAAACTTCCTAATCTCACCACGGGCATCACCATCAACCGTGTGGAGGTGTGGGTTACCAACAAAACCGGCAATACCACCAATACCCGAAACATCGTAGCCCTGACCGACCTGGGCGAGAACCAGAAACTGAGCAACCCGATGTGGACGGCGAGCGGACAGGTGCCTTCTAACCAGGCGAATACTGAGTATGCTGCGATGAACAGCCAATATGCTGCTGCCCGTGACATCGACCAGGCTGCAACCACTCTCGATGGAGGCGGACTGGTTGGTGGAGCCGATTATGAGAAACTGGAGAGTGCCCGTCTGCTCAATTCTTCTGAGTATACGGTCAATACCGCTTTGGGTTATATCTCATTGAAAACCAGTCTGCAGACCGACCAGGTACTTGCTGTAGCCTATGAGTATACATCGGGAGGTGTTACCTATCAGGTGGGCGAGTTTGCATCCGATCTCAGCGATACCAAGCAGGCACTCTTCGTGAAATCGCTCAAAAATACCAGTAACAATCCGCGACAGGGCAACTGGGGGCTGATGATGAAGAACGTTTATTATCTGGCTTCTACCGTAGAGAAGGAGAAGTTCCGCCTGGATGTGAAATACCAGAGCGATACCACCGGCGTATATCTCAGTTATATCCCTGAGCAGCAGGTGAAGAAGCAGCCTATCATCCGTGTGCTGGGCGCCGACCGTCTGGATAACAACAACAAGGCACACAGTAATGGATATTTCGATTATGTAGAAGGCTATACCATCTCTAACGGACGCGTGTTCATTCCGAAGGTAGAGCCTTTCGGCAGTTATATGCGTGATTATCTGGTCAAGCGGGGCGTGGCTGCCGACAAGGCTGAAAAGTATGCCTTTACCGAACTTTATGACAGTACGAAGACCGTAGCCAAGCAGATAGCCGAAAAGAACAAGTATCAGATTGTGGGACAGTTCAAGGGCTCTGCAGCCAATGTCATCTCGCTCGATGCCTACAATGTGCCACAGGGCTCGGTGGTCGTTACGGCAGGCGGTATCACCCTGAAAGAGGGCACCGACTATTCGGTAGATTACAGTGCCGGCGAGGTGACCATCCTGAACCAGAGCATCATTGATGCCGGTACGGCTGTCAACGTTTCTCTGGAGAGTAATACCGATTTCGGACAAACCCGAAAAACGATGTTCGGACTGAACTGGGAGTATGATTTTACCAAGAACTTCCAATTGAGCGGTACTATCCAGCACCTCTCCGAACAGGCACTTACTACCAAGGTATCCATGGGCTCCGAACCGCTGAAGAACACCCTTTGGGGTATCAATCTCAACTGGCGCAAGGAGAGTCAGTGGCTCACCAATGTGCTTGACAAGATACCATTCCTGCACCTCACCCAGCCATCGCAGATATCCTTTACAGGAGAATTTGCCCAGCTCATTGCCGGTGAGGCAGGTGGCACACAGGACAATGCATCTTATATCGATGACTTCGAGGGTACGAAGACCACCATCGATGTAACGACTCCTACCTCCTGGTTTATATCCAGTGTGCCTTCGCTCAATTTCAAGGACGATTACAGCGATAAGACCGGTCTGAGCAGCGGTTTCCACCGTTCGCGCCTAGCCTGGTATACCATCGATCCGCTGTTCACCCGCCGTGGAAGTTCGCTCACTCCGGGACATATCAAGGGCGACCTCAAGCAGTTGAGTAACCATTATGTCCGCGAGGTCTATACCAAGGAGCTCTTCCCATTGCGCGACCAGAGCAGTTATCAGGGCGCTACCAATACCCTGAATGTACTCAATCTGGCTTACTATCCAAGTGAGCCGGGACCATACAACTTCAATGTAACAGATTTGCAGGCTGACGGAACCCTGCAGAATCCGCAGCGCAACTGGGGCGGAATGATGCGTAAACTGGATACCAACGATTTCGAGCAGGCAAACATCGAATACATCGAGTTCTGGATGCTCGATCCGTTCATCTATTCCCGCGAAGAGGCTGATGCTGCCGATTATGGTGGCGATTTCTACATCAACCTGGGCGAGGTGAGCGAGGATATCCTGCGTGATGGCAAGAAATTCTATGAGAGTGGCATGCCGGTAGATGGCAGCAAGAGCTACACCTATACCCAGTGGGGTAAGATTCCTACCCAGAGCACCGTGACCTATGCCTTTGCTACCACCAGTGGCAGCAGAGCCTTGCAGGATGTGGGTTTCAACGGACTGACTGATGCCGAGGAGCAGGAATTCTACAAGAGTGCTTATCTCGACCAGATTCAGGGTAAGGTGAACCAGGCGGTGTTCGACAGCATCTTTGCCGATCCGGCACGTGATGACTACCACTATTTCCGCGGTTCCGACTGGGATGAGATGCGTGCTCCAATCCTGCAGAGATATAAATATATCAACAATCCTCAGGGCAACTCGCCTGACAGCGACAGCCGTTCTGAGAGCTATGATACTTCTTATAAGTCAACGCCGGATGTCGAGGATATCAACCAGGATTATACGCTCAACGAATATGAGAAATACTTCCAGTACCGTGTCAGCATCCGTCCGGAAGATCTCGTGGTGGGTAATAATCATATTGTAGATAAGCGTGAATACAGCCAGACCTGGCGTGATAATACCAAGTCTACCGTTACCTGGTATCAGTTCCGCATACCTATCGATGAGTTTGAGAGCCGTCAGGGCAACATCAACGATTTCTCCAGCATCCGCTTCATGCGTATGTTCCTCACCGGTTTCAAGAAACCTATCGTGCTGCGTTTCGGTACCTTCGACCTCGTGATGGGCAAGTGGCGTACCTATGATCAGCCGCTCGGCGCAGCCAGTGGCGGAACCCTCGATGCAAGCAGTGTGAGTCTGGAAGAGAACGGCGAGAAGACACCGGTCAACTATGTCTTGCCTCCGGGTATCAAGCGCGAACAGGATCCTAGTCAGCCTCAGTTGGTTGAGGCGAACGAGCAAGCGTTGAGTCTGGTGGTCAAGAATATGAGCACAGGCGAGGCGAAGGCGGTTTACAAGAATTCTACCCTTGATCTGCGCCAGTACAAGCGCATCCAGATGTTTGCCCATGCCAATGCCCTGGAGCAGAATACCACCCGTCTGCAGGATGGTGATCTCTCAGTCTTCATCCGTCTGGGTAGTGATTATAAGAACAATTACTACGAGTATGAAATCCCACTGAAACTCACCGAGCCACGCTCCAACTACAACCGCTATGTGCTTGCCGACTGTAAGGCGGTATGGCCTGAGGTGAATATGCTCGATGTGCCGCTGAGTGTCTTTACGGCATTGAAGAAAAACCGCAACAAGGCGAAGGCACAGGGTGTGGCTTCTTATCTCGCTCCTTATTCCATGATGGATGCAGAACATCCGCAGAACAAGATTACCATCGTGGGTAATCCGAGTCTCGGCGAAGTGAAGACCATGATGCTGGGTGTGAGAAACAATTCTGCCGACATCAAGAGTGGTGAGGTATGGATAAACGAACTCCGACTCAAGGAACATAATAATTCGGGTGGTTGGGCTGCCAATGCCAACCTCAACGTACAACTCTCCGATCTGGGTAGCGTAAATGCCACCGGCAGATACATCAGCGAGGGATTCGGCGGTCTGGAAGATGGCGTGGCAAGTCGCACTACCGATAATTACGGTACCTACAGTGTGACCACATCGCTCGAAATGGGTAAGTTCTTCCCTGACAAGGCGAAGGTGAGCATACCTTTATATTATAGTGTCACCAAGGAGAAGACCACTCCTAAGTATAATCCGCTGGATACCGATATGGAATTGAAGGATGCCCTCGATGCCGCCGGCTCCAAGCATGAGCGCGATTCTATCGAGAACATCGCTGCCACCAAGATTACGCAGACCAACTTCTCCATCTCGAATGCCCGGGTGGGTATAGCTACCAAGCGCCATCCGATGCCATACGATCCAGCCAACTTCTCATTCACCTACAGTCATCAGCATCAGTATACTACGGGTGAAACGACGATGTATGAGCGTAAGGACAACTGGCGAGGAGCCCTGGATTATTCGTGGAGCCCGGTTTATAAGGCATGGGAACCATTCAAGGGACTGAAGAACAAGAGTAAGTGGCTCGACATACTGAAACGTTTCGGACTGAACTGGCTGCCGCAGAACATAGCCTTCAATACCGAGATGACGCGCGACTACTACGAATTGCAGGAGCGCGATATGGAAACCCTGATGAGTGGAACTGCCGGAGTAGACTCTAAGTTGCCGCTCACCTTCAGTGAGCAGTTCCTCTGGAACCGTGAGTTCTCCATCAACTGGGATCTGACCAAGAACCTGCACATGAACTTCCAGAGTGCTACCCATGCACAGATAGAGGAACCTTATACACCGGTCAACAAGGATCTTTATGCCGACCAGTATCATGCCTGGAAGGACTCCGTATGGACCAGCATCCGCCACTGGGGTGCACCGCTCGACTATAGTCAGAATTTCCAGGCATCTTATAGGTTGCCTCTCAATCTGCTGCCTGTCTTCGACTGGGTGAACAGCGATGCCTCTTACAATGCCAACTATTCTTGGGAGCGCGGTACAGAGGATGAGGAGGGCAACTCGTATGGAAATACCATCAATACCCAGCGCGAGCTGACATTGAACGGAAACTTCAACCTGGTGAAACTCTACAACCATGTGCCTTTCCTGAAGAAGGTAAACGATAAGTTTGACCGCACCCAGAGCAGGGCACAGATGCAGCGCAAGAAGCAGGAAAAAAAGAAAAAAAAGCAGGAAGAAAAGGAACAGGCGGCTGATCCGAAGAAGGCGCTGCCTAAGAACAAGCGTGCCTTCGAACGGGAAATCACCCTCCTGCCTGATACCACATTCAAGATACGCCACGGTAAGAATACCAAGCGACTGATTGTGAATGCCAAGACGGAAGACGGCAAAGTGTTCCCGCTTAAATATAAAAAGGTGGATAATAACCAGATCAGAATCATCTCAAAGGTAGATACTGCCATGAAGGTGAAACTCTCCGTACTGGCTAAGGAACCGCTTGATGATAAGAAATGGTATAAGGGATTGCAGTTGGCTAGTCGCCTGGCAATGATGGTGCGCAATGTGAGCATCAACTATCGCAGCAGCTATCAGCTCACCCTGCCGGGCTTCTTGCCTAGTGTGGGTGATGCCTTCGGACAGAAGAAGGTGGGACAGATGGCACCGGGTCTTGACTTCGCCTTCGGTATGGTTGGCGACGATTATATCAAGAAGGCTAGAAACAACGACTGGCTGCTCTGCAACGACAGTATCGCAACACCTGCTACTACCAGCAGAACGGATAATCTTACGTTGCGTGCCACCCTGGAGCCTATCAAGGATTTCAAGATTGATCTCTCAGCCACACGTACCAAGACCACGCAGAAGAGCATACAGTATATGTATGAAGGAACGCCAACTACCCAGAGTGGAGCCTTCCAGATGACTACCATCTCGCTGGGGTCGGCTTTCGAGGGAATGGGCAATGCCAATTCGGGTTATCGCAGCAAGACCTTCGAGAAGTTTGTCAACTCGCTGGCTGGTTTCAGAGATAGGGTAGAGGCGCAGTATGCAGGTACCGTTTATCCGACAGGTTCGGCTCTGGCTGGCGGCAAGTTTGATGCTTCCCGCACGCCGGTCAACCAGTATAGCAGCGATGTCATGATTCCTGCCTTCCTCAAGGCTTATACCTCGATGGGTGGCAATTCGCTTTCGGTATTCCCGGCATTGAGCCGGATGTTGCCAAACTGGACCATCCGTTACAGCGGACTGGGACGTCTGCCTTGGTTCAACGAGCACTTCAAGAGTGTCAACATCAACCACTCTTACAAAAGCGTCTTTGCGGTTGGCAGCTACAACAGTTACAGCACCTTCCAGGAGTATATGAACGGTCTCGGCTTCGTGAGTGATGCCACTACGGGCAATCCATCTCCAAGTAGCATGTTCAACATTTCGCAGGTAAGTATCAACGAGTCGTTCTCGCCATTATTGGGTATGGATGTCACATTCAACAATAATATGACGGTGAAGGCAGAATATCGCCAGACCCGTGTATTGAACCTCAGTATGACGAGTGTGCAGCTGAACGAGGCATTGAGTAAGGACTGGGTAATCGGTATGGGTTACCGCATCAACAACTTCGATGTTTTCGGTTGGGGCGCCAAGGCCTCCCGTTCCAAGTCGAAGGGCGGCAACAAGAATGCAGCCAATAAGAATGCGTCGACCACCAAGACGGTTCAGAATGGTACCAACCATGATCTGAATCTACGTCTTGACTTCAGTTTCCGCAAGCAGGCAGCCATCGTTCGTGATATAGCCTCAATGGTAAGCAGTGCCAGCAGCGGCAACAATGCTCTGAAACTGAGTTTCTCTGCCGATTATACCTTCAGCAAACTCCTTACCATGAGTTTCTATTATGACCGTCAGACCAACACCCCGCTCCTGTCGAGCAGCAGTTATCCTACCACCACACAGGATTTCGGCCTGAGCATCAAGTTCTCGCTGACGAGATAAAAAGAAAATTCACTAGAACCAATAGGTAGAAAGAAAAATTCTCTAATTCTCAAATTCTTGAAAATAAAAAAAGCTCGGATGCATCACAAGCATCCGAGCTTTTTAATATTCTGATAATTCTTGATTACTTCTTGTCGTAAGCATGAACAGGATAGTCGATGGTATAGTGGAGACCACGGCTCTCCTTGCGTTCTATCGCCATGCGGGTGATGAGATAACCCACGTTAATCATGTTGCGGAGCTCGCAGAGTTCCTTGCTTACCTTTACACGCTTGAAGAGGTTTTCTGTCTCTTCGTAGAGAAGATCGAGACGGTCCCATGCTCGTTTCAGACGGAGGTCACTGCGCACGATACCTACATAGTTGCTCATGCATTCGCCAACCTCTTTCACGCTCTGTGTAATCAGCACCTTCTCTTCGTTGGTCAAAGTACCTTCATCATTCCATGCTGGTACCTTCTCATTGAAGTCGTACTCATCTACATGTTCAATACTGTGCTTGGCAGCAGTCTCGGCATAAACCACAGCCTCGATGAGCGAGTTGCTGGCAAGACGGTTACCGCCATGCAGACCGGTGCATGAACACTCGCCCAGAGCATAGAGACGGTTGATGCTTGAACAGCCGTTCAAATCAACCTTGATACCACCACACATATAGTGAGCGGCAGGACGAACAGGGATATACTCCTTGGTGATGTCGATGCCGATGCTCAGACACTTGGCGTAGATATTAGGGAAGTGACGCTTGGTCTCCTCTGGATTCTTATGGGTTACATCGAGACAGACATGATCCAATCCGTGAATCTTCATCTCCTTATCGATGGCACGAGCCACGATGTCACGAGGAGCCAGACTCAATCGCTTATCATATTTCTCCATGAAACTTTCGCCGTTAGGCAGACGCAAGATGCCGCCATAACCACGCATAGCCTCGGTGATGAGGAAGGCAGGATGGGTTTCGCCCGGATGATAAAGAGCGGTTGGGTGGAACTGGACAAACTCCATGTCGGCTACAGTTCCCTTGGCACGGTATACCATCGCCTCACCATCGCCAGTGGCAATCACAGGGTTGGTGGTAGTCTGATAAACGGCACCACATCCACCGGTACACATTACGGTAACCTTACTCAGATAGGTATCTACCTTCTGGGTATCAGGATTCAATACGTATGCACCGTAACAGTTGATATAAGGAGTGCGGCGAGTAACACGGGCACCCAAGTGGTGCTGAGTGATAATCTCCACGGCGAAATGATTTTCCTTGATATCGATATCCGGACAGTTGCGCACAGCCTCCATCAGACCGCGCTGGATTTCTGCACCCGTATCATCTGCATGATGAAGGATGCGGAACTCGCTGTGACCGCCCTCACGGTGTAGGTCGAACTTGCCGTCCTGCTGCTTATCGAAGTTGACGCCCCACTGCACGAGCTCCTTGATCTGCTCCGGTGCCATAGTGACAACCTGCTTCACTGCTTTATAATCGCTGATATAATCACCAGCAATCATAGTATCCTGTATGTGCTTGTCGAAGTTATCCACTTCCAAGTTGGTAACTGACGCCACACCACCTTGTGCGAATGACGTGTTAGCCTCGTCGAGCGAGGTCTTGCAAATCATACACACCTTACCTTTATGCGCTCTGGCTACTTTCAGGGCGTAACTCATACCGGCAACTCCTGAGCCGATAATCAGAAAATCATACTTATAAACCATTGAGTTTATTCTTATCTAATTTCAATATTAAGAACAGGTGTTTTTATCTATAAAACAACCCCATTCTCTCAGAATTAATTCTTAATTCGTTGCAAAAGTAATAATTAATCTTTAAAATGAGTAATAAGAGAGGGATTTTTTGTAATTTTGCAGCGAAATTTAAGGTTATATAGTCTTTTAGACTATCAAACGGTCGTAAAAACGACAATAATATAAGGTAATAAATCAAAGTTATGGCAGACAGAACTTTTCATAAGCGCTTTACGCTGACGGCACGTATCGGTGTGGCGGTGTTCGCAATCCTGGCTCTCTACTTCTTCTGGGTCAAGCTGGCTATCATCGGCATCTTTGTGGCTATCATCATCGTGGGCATGATTGAGCGCATACTGAATACAACCTATACCTTCAAGATGGTAAAACCGATAGACCTGGATGAGGAGATGGAATATCTCATCATCAATGAGGGCAGGTTCTCTTCCAACAGAAATGTGCCGCTATGTGATGTCATTGATGTACACATAGCCAAGACTTTCTTCGGATTAGACCATTGTGTGGTCATCGAATACGGACATAAGAATATTGTGACCGTTCAGCCGGATAATGAAGAGGCGTTTATGGAGAGAATCAAAAATAAATAATTTCTTTTATGTTCCGGTGAACTGATTGTGATGAAAAAGATAATATATATGCTGTTGGGTCTGATGATGGTATGGATCTCTGTACCGGTGCAGGCCCAGAATGTGATTGAAGATGAGGAAATAGAAACGGTTGATGAGAAGGATGTTTCCGATTCTACACTCGTTGATTCCCTGACAGCGGATACGCTGACTCAGGAATTGCCTTGGCCCGAATCGGTGAAGGTGGGTATTGATAAACTCCTTGAGAGCAAGATGTTCGAAACATCACAGGTAGGACTGATGGTCTGGGACCTGTCTGCTGACTCTTGTATCTATCAGAGAAATGAACGACAGCTGATGCGTCCGGCAAGTACGATGAAGCTCCTGACTGCCATTACGGCGCTCGATAAGTTGGGCGGTTCTTACCAGTTTAAAACCACTCTGAAATATACCGGTACCATTGAGAATGGGGTGTTGACGGGTGATGTCTATTGTATAGGCGGCATGGATCCCCGTTTCAACAGCGATGATATGTCGGCATTTGTCAATAGTCTGAAGGATATGGGTGTTGACACCATCCGTGGCAGCATCTATGCCGACCGCTCTTTGAAGGATGCCGACCTGTTGGGTGAAGGCTGGTGCTGGGATGATGACAATCCGGTGCTTTCGCCACTGGTGTTCCAGCGCAAGGATATCTTTATGGATAAGTTTCTTGCCAAGCTCCGTGAGGAGGGCATCGAATATTCCTGCTTTGGGGCTTCAGAGAAGACTTGCCCTGCGAGTGCCTTTACGGTCTGTACCCGATTCCATACGATGGATCAGATTCTGCACAAGATGATGAAGGAGAGTGATAATCTCTATGCCGAGAGCATGTATTATCAGATTGCGGCTTCTACGGGAAATAAATGGGCGAGTGCCAAGAGTGCCCGGAATGTGGAAAGACAGCTTATCCGTAAGATAGGACTCGATCCGGCAAGATATAAACTGGCTGACGGCTCGGGACTTTCGCTCTATAATTATCTCAGTGCCGAACTGGAGGTGAAACTGCTGCGTTATGCTTATCTTAACGGTAATATCATGGACCATCTGAAGCATTCGCTGCCTATCGGTGGGGTTGACGGTACCTTGAAAAAGCGTATGAAAAACAGTTTTGTGCATGGCAATGTGAAAGCGAAGACGGGTACGCTGACGGGCATCATCTCATTGGCGGGTTACTGTACCGCAGCCAATGGTCATGAACTCTGTTTCGCCATCATTAACAATGGTATCATGCATGGCAATAATGCCAGACACTTTGCAGATAAAGTATGTACTTTGCTCTGCCAACCGTGAGCGTTAGTTGATAGTTTATAGTTGATAGTTAATAGTTTTATGGAGGAAATTCGTAAGTTTGTAGATGAAATGATAACATGGGCAGGAGTCACTGGTGATTTCGTGCCGATGCTGCGCCATATCTTGCTCACCATTACTGCCATCCTCTTGGCAATATTGAGCGATTTCCTGTGTCGCAAGATACTGGTTCCGCTCATCAGTAAGATTACTGATAAGACGGTTATAGCTTGGGATGATATTCTGCTGAACAAGAAGGTGCTCACCTCGGCTTGCCATATTGTGCCGGCTGTGGTGATATGGTCGCTCATGCCGCTGATTTATCTGGAGTATCCGATATTCAAGGAGATATTGGAGCGGGTTACGGGCATCTATATCGTGGTGATGTCGGTGCGTACGGCTCTGGTCTTCATCGGGTCTTTCAAAGGATTGGAGGATTCTCAGGAACGACGCTCGTCGGCTCAGCAGTATTTCCATACTTTCTGCGGTGTTCTCAAGGTATTGATGCTCTTTGTGGCTGGCGTGGTGGTGGTTGCCATCCTGTTGGGCAAGAACCCGATGACCCTCTTTGCCGGTTTGGGTGCTACCTCGGCAGTCCTGATGCTGGTCTTTAAGGATACCATCACGGGATTGGCGGCTGGTGTGCGTCTTACCAGCAATGATATGTTGCATAAGGGCGACTGGATTACGGTGAAGTCGGTGGATGCCAATGGTATCGTTGAGGATATGTCACTCACGACCGTGAAGGTGCGCAACTTTGATAACACAATCGTTACCATTTCGCCTATTACCCTGGTGAATGGTTCGTTCCAGAATTGGATTGGTATGCAGAAGAGTGGTGGACGAAGAGTGAAGCGCGTGGTTTACTTCGATTTCCGTAGTGTCCGTCTGGTGGATGAGACATTAAAACGTAATCTGCTTGCCAAGCATTTCGCCACCGAAGATTCGTTTAAGTTGAAGGAGTCGTTGCAGAAGGCGATAGATAAAGATATACAAGAAGGGAAGGATATTGAGGATTTAAAGAATCCTGCAGCCCTTGCCCCTACCAATCTCCAGCTTTACCGTAAATTTATGGAGAAGTATCTGCGCCAGCGTCCGGAGGTCAATACCGATCTCACATTGATGGTGCGCCACATGGAAGCCACGCAATGCGGTCTCCCTATCGAGTTCTATTTCTTCATTAAGGATAAGGTATGGGTGAATTACGAGCACATTCTCGCCGATATCATGGAGCATGCCTATGCCTTGGCGAATGAGTTCGGTCTGAAGATTTACGAGCAATATCCGGAACAGTGATTACTTTGAACATTGAGATTTGAACATTGAATTTTATGAATAGTTTTTCGGCTGTCATTATCCATTGGTTTCGTGAGAATGGTAGGGATTTGCCTTGGCGCGAAACCAAGGATCCTTATGCCATCTGGCTGAGCGAAATCATCCTTCAGCAAACCCGCATCGCACAGGGATGGGAATATTGGGAGCGGTTCATGAAGACCTATCCCAAGGTTGAAGACTTGGCTGCTGCCAGCGAGGATGATGTCTTGAAACTCTGGCAGGGATTGGGGTATTACTCGCGAGCCCGCAACCTTCATACTGCTGCCAGACAGATAGTAGAGCTCGGTCATTTCCCTGATACACTTAAAGGTATCAAAGCCCTGAAAGGGGTGGGCGATTATACTGCAGCAGCCATCGGTTCTTTTGCCTTTGATATTCCGGCGGCAGTAGTAGATGGCAATGTGTACCGGGTTCTTTCACGTTACTTCGGAATAGATATTCCTATCAACTCAACGCAGGGAAAAAAAGAGTTTGCTGCGTTGGCTCAATCACTCTTGCCTGCTTCGTCTGCTCAGCAACTTTCTGATACAGCATTATCGCCTGTTGCTGCCTATAACCAGGGTATGATGGATTTCGGAGCTATCCAGTGCACTCCTCAATCTCCAAAATGTCTTGTCTGTCCGCTTGCCGAAACCTGTGAGGCGTTGAGAACAGGAAGGGTAGAGGAGTTGCCGGTGAAGAACAAGACACTGAAGGTGAAAACGCGCCATCTCTCCTATATATATATAAGGTGTAAAGGCGAAGTGGCTATCCACCGTCGCGGTGAGGGTGATATCTGGCAAGGATTGTGGGAACCATATAACGCATCAGATGCTCCGCAACTGCCTGCCTTTGTCCATAATCCTCTTCTCCTGGCTAAGGATGTGAAGCATGTACTTACCCATCGCATCCTCCTTGCCGACTTCTATCTGCAGGAAACAGAAACCCGCCCCCTGCTCCCTGATGATTATATCTGGGTGAAAGAGGACGAGATAGAACAGTATGGTGTTCCAAGGTTGATAGAAATCATGTTGGAAATGGTTCAAGCTAAATCATAAAAAAGAGGGTGTGTCATAAGGTCATGACACACCCTCTCTTATTTATATATGTTCTGTTAGATATTTCGTCTCAAGCAAGAATTAGTAATTCTGTGCTTCAATCTGGAAGTAGCTCTGTGGGTGGTTGCAGACTGGGCAAACCTCAGGAGCCTTCTTGCCTACTACGATATGTCCGCAGTTAGAGCACTGCCAGATGCAGTCGCCGTCACGAGAGAAGACGAGCTTGTCCTGTACGTTCTTCAAGAGCTTGCGATAACGCTCCTCATGATGCTTCTCGATTTCAGCAACCATCTCAAACTTAGCTGCAATCTCCTCGAAACCTTCTTCGCGAGCCTCCTTTGCCATGCGAGGATACATATCGGTCCACTCATCGTGCTCACCATTGGCAGCAGCTTCCAGGTTCTTCTCTGTATCCTGGATAGCACCGCCCTCCAGATACTTGAACCACAACTTAGCGTGCTCCTTCTCGTTAGCAGCTGTCTCCTCAAAGATATTAGCTATCTGTACAAAACCGTCCTTCTTTGCCTTGCTTGCAAAATAGGTATATTTGTTACGAGCCTGTGACTCACCAGCGAAAGCCTCCTGGAGGTTCTTCTCTGTCTTTGTTCCTTTTAATTCCTTCATAATGTATTCTGTATTAAGTTATTAATATGTTCTTTATTAAATTCATAGACAAAGATATTGAAAATATTTCAAATATACAAATAAATTAAGAACTATTTAACTTTTTGGCGCTTATTTAAATAAAATAAAGCAAAACCGAGCATGGCAACACCGAAGATCCACGAGATGATGGCACTGGTTACCATTCCCAGCGTATGGGTGAAACCTGCCACGATGAATGTCAGGAAGCTGACGGTAGCTACAGTCAAGGCATAAGGCAACTGAGATGAAACATGATGCACATGCTTGCACTGGGCTCCGGCACTCGCCATGATGGTGGTATCGCTGATAGGTGAGATATGGTCGCCACAGACAGCACCTGCCATGCAGGCAGAGATGGAAATGATGCGCAAAGGGTCGGCCCCTGGGAATACTGCGATACAGATAGGTATCAGGATACCGAAGGTTCCCCAGGATGTACCTGTGGCGAAAGCCAGGAAGGCAGCAACTAGGAAGATGATGGCTGGCAGGAGCATCTGGAGTTCAGAAGCGCTGCTTGCCACTACGCTAGATACATATTCTGCTGCACCCAAGGAGTCGGTCATGCTCTTCAGGGTCCATGCCAGGGTAAGAATCAGAATGGCTGGTACCATCGCCTCGAAGCCCTTGATCAGACTACTCATCGCTTCATCGAATGGTAAGGTCTTGCGAGCTGTAAACATCACGATAGTTAGAATCAGGGCTGCCAATGAACCAATCACTAGACCTATAGAGGCATTGCTGCCTGCAAAGGAATCTACGAAATTCATATAGTTGGCATTGTTGGCATCAAAGAAACCTCCCGAATATACCATACCTGCCATGCAGAAGATAATCAACATAATGATTGGAATCACAAGATCGCTCACAGAGCCTTTGCTCTTGGATGATTCTTCCTGCTTCGCTCCCACACCATGCTCCACGATCTGTAGCTTGGTATCGCTCACCTCGTCGAGCTTTCCTCCGTTGGTGCGTTCATACCATTCTTTGAGTCTTGCGTCATATTTGCTCATCGCCTTGAAGTCGAAGCCCAAGATCACGATGCCAAACATAAAGAGGATGGTGAAGAATGCGTAGAAATTATAAGGTATCGCCTTGCAGAAAAGTGCCAATCCGTTCTCGCCTCCCGATACGAAGCCCGATACTGCTGCTGCCCAACTGGAGATTGGGGAGATGATGCAGACAGGAGCTGCTGTGGAGTCGATGAGATAGGCAAGTTTCTCCTTGGTTACGCCGTTGCGCACTGCGATAGGGCGCATCACAGAACCTACGGTAAGGCAGTTGAAGTAATCATCGATGAATATCAGAATACCGAGCAGAATGGTGGCAATCTGCACACCAATCTTCGACTTTACGTGCTTGGAAGCCCATCGGCCGAAAGCCGCAGAACCACCCGCCTTGTTCATCAGTGAAACGATGCTGCCCAATACCACCAGGAATACCAGAATGCCTACATTCCATGGGTCGGAAAGGCAATGTATCAAACCGTATGTCTTGGCATCATCGCCTTCACCTACAGTGTGGTTGGTCAGGTGAACGAGGAATCCGTCGAATCCTGTTCCCATCGAAATACAATATTGAACGGCACCCAGTATGATACCGATAAAAAGAGAAGAATAGACCTCCTTCGTCTTCAGCGCCAGAGCGATGGCGACGATGGGAGGCAGTAACGACCATGCGGTCCCAATCATGTTGTAATCCATTTATTATTAATATGTTTTTAAATTTTTGAATATTCCCTTGCAGAATCGCTGCCCACGAGTCTATCTTTATCATTGGAAAGGCACACAAAAAACATCATAACTTTTAAACCCAACGGAATCGAAGGGCTTAAAAGTTATGTTTCATGAATTTATAATGCGATCTCCTATAATACCATCTCTTCGTATTCCAATCCGAAGACATCGGCAACCGCCTTGAATACTACCTTGCCATTCACGATGTTCAATCCCCGATACAAAGCCTTGTCTTCCTTGCACGCCTTTCGCCATCCCTTGTCGGCAAGAGCGAGGGCATACTTCAGGGTGGCATTGGTCAAGGCGATGGTTGAGGTATGAGGCACGGCTCCCGGAATGTTGGCTACGGCATAATGCACAATGCCATCTACCATGAATGTCGGATCGGAATGGGTGGTTGGATGAGAGGTCTCGAAGCATCCTCCCTGGTCGATAGCCACATCCACCAGTACGGTGCCAGGTTCCATCAACTTCAGCATGTCCCTGGTAATCAGGTGTGGAGCTTTGTCTCCCGGAACGAGTACGCTGCCCACCACGATGTCTACATCTGAAAGTTCTTTTCGGATGTTGTGCTCATTGGAGTAGAGGGTGTGCGCATTGATCGGCAATTCCATCTCCAACTGGCGAAGACGAGGCAGACTGATATCGGTAATCCACACATCAGCGCCTAATCCTGTTGCCATTCTTGCTGCAGCTTCTCCCACGGTTCCACCGCCTAGAACGAGAACCTTCGCACGGTTCACGCCCGGCACACCGCTGATCAGCTTACCCTTGCCGCCCTTGGTCTTCTGCAGATAGTAGGCACCATTGATAATCGCCATTCTTCCTGCTACCTCACTCATCGGAATGAGCAGTGGCAGATGATGGTTGTCGGTTTCTACCGTCTCGTAAGCCAGGCAGACAGCACCACTCTTGATCATGGCATCGGTGAGCTCTCTGTCGCAGGCAAAATGGAAATAAGTAAAAACAAGCTGATCCTGATGGATGAGTGGATATTCCTCGGCGATAGGTTCCTTCACCTTGATAATCATCTCAGCCTCGCGATACACACTCTGGATGTCGGGCAGGATCCTGGCTCCTACCTTCACATACTCTTCATCAGCAAAACCACTGTTCTCGCCAGCGGTATGCTGCACCATCACTTCGTGTCCATGTCGAATGAATTCAGCTACACCAGCAGGAGTCATTCCTACACGATTCTCATTATTCTTGATTTCTTTTGGAATACCTATCTTCATGATGTTATGTTTTTAAAGGTTATACATCATTTTAACGGGATAAAGATAGTGAAAAAATCAATAGGTTGTATCGTTTGTATAGAAGATTTAACATATCTTTCTTGCCTGGTTAAGATTAGAACATAAAAAAGATTAAAAAAGATGGCTGCTATCATCTTTTTGCTTATCTTTGTCCTCGTAAGCATTTCAAACTTAATAAATGGAGGACTTATTATGAATGTAAATACAGGTATCAAGCAAGCTGTGATTTTAGCCTTCGGCCTCATCATTCTTGGATTTTGTATCAAGTCGGGACTTGAAAGTGTGATAGCTAAAGACCGGAAGGTGGTAGTAAAAGGCTTAGCCGAAAAGGAGGTTGAGGCTGATAAGGTGACATGGCCTATCGTTTCCAAGGAAATAGGCAATGACCTGCCTGAACTCTATCAAAAAATCAACGCTACCACCAGTACCATCCGTCAGTTCCTGCTGGCAAATGGTGTGAAGGCAAGTGAAATTAATGTCAATGCGCCTGTGGTCATCGACCTCAATGCTGAGCGATATGGAGAAAACCGCCAGGGGTACCGTTATAACATCACGTCGATTATCACCGTTACTTCGCATAACGTGAAACTGGTTCGCGGCATCATCGCCCGTCAGGGTGACCTGCTCCAGAAGGGCGTCGCTATCGTGGATGGTGGCTACGAGAATCCGGTGAAGCATGAATATGTTGCTTTCCGACAGATGAAACCTAAGATGATGCAGGAGGCAATAGAGAATGCAGAGAAGACTGCTTCACAGTTTGCCGAAAACAGCAAGAGCAAGATTGATAAGATCATGAATGCCGACCAGGGACAGTTCTCTATAGAAGACAGGGATTCGAATACACCTTATATTAAAAAGGTGAGAGTGGTGACTACGGTTACCTATTCCTTGAAAGACTAGTAAAAATCTGGTAATCGGAAAAATCTAGTAATTATATATATCAATGTACGAAATGAAAAAAATGATTTACATGGTGATGGCGCTTGCCTCACTAAGCTACTCAACCCAGACTATGGCGCAGTCACAGGGATTGCAGAAAAAGGTGAATGCCTACTTCCTGCAGTCGCTCAAAGCGCAACAGAAAGCATTGGAGAAAGACGGTAAGGCAGAATTCGCTAAAAACACACCTCTTGACACCAAACTCCATGCCGCTATTGACGGCAAGGATATCGCCAGCTACCAGAAGATGGTCTGGACAGCATGGTGTGATGCCAACAAGAACCTGCAGGAAGAGAAACTCATCGAGCCTGAAGATTTGAAGTTGGAAAAAAACAGCTCCTGGAATCTGCCTCAGTGCCTGGAGCCTAATGCCGTGATGCCTTATTATTATGGTAAGAAGGGAATGGCTGCTGACGGTAAGTTCCCTCTCTTCCTGTATGTTCACGGATCGGGACCTAAGGACCATGAGTGGTCAAATGGCATCAAGCTCGGTCTGAGCTTCCAGGATTCTCCTTCCATCTATTTCATTCCTCAGATTCCTAACGAGGGTGAATATTATCGCTGGTGGCATCTCTCTAAGCAGTATGCTTTCGAAAAACTGATTCGCCAGAACCTGGTAAAGGGTGAGGTGGATGCCAACCGTCTCTATGTATTCGGCATCAGTGAAGGTGGATATGGAAGTCAGCGTCTCGCTTCCTTCTATGCCGACTATTGGGCTGCAGCGGGTCCGATGGCTGGTGGTGAACCTCTGAAGAATGCGCCTGTGGAAAACTGTGCCAACATCGGTTTCTCGTTCCTCACGGGTGCTGATGATACCGGTTTCTATCGCAACGACCTGACCTGGTACACCCAGGTGGCATTCGATTCTGCGCAGTTGGCTCGCCCATTGTCAGTAGATAAGACTCCAATCTTCCGCCATCGCATCCAGCTCTTGCCGGGTATGCAGCATCACATCACTTATGGTCTGACTACTCCTTGGCTCAAGCAGTTTGTTCGCAATCCATATCCTAAGACCGTACTTTGGGAGGATTTCGAGATGGATGGAAGACATCGTTCCGGTTTCTACAACCTGCAGGTGCTGGCTCGTCCATCAGAGCAGAGAACTTACTACGAGATGGATATCGACAAGAACGTGGTTTCCATCAAGGTGAGCAATGTGGATTATACCACTATCTTGAAGGATAAGCAGTGGGGCATTGATCTGAAGTTCAACCGCAGCTATTCTGTAGCAACAGGTGGAAGGCTGAGAGTTTATCTCAACGACCAGTTGGTTAACCTCGATGAGCCTGTAACCATCATGGTAAATGGCAAGCAGGTATTCCATGGTATTGCCAAGGCTGATTTGCAGGCAATGGTGAACAGTTGTGCGGAATACTTCGACCCATGTCGAGTATATCCTGTTGCAATCGATTTGGCTTATTAATTTTAAAGAATGATTAGATGAAGAAAAATGTTTGTTTATATGCCATGATGGCTTTAGCCTTTATGGGATGTTCGCAAAACAACAAGAAACAGGAAGGCATCTCAAAGGGGCTGCCTTCTCGTGTTGAGTCTGAGAGTAAGGCTGAGAAGGTTGGTCAGTCAGTAGCTGGCAGTAGTAATCAGTCTGCTTCTGTTGGAAAGGTGCAGGTGCTTACAGCTTCCGATTTCAGGAAGAAGATCATGGATTACGAGTCTCATCCCGATGAGTGGGTGTTTGCAGGCTCCCGTCCTGCCATTATCGATTTCTATGCCACCTGGTGTGGACCTTGCAAGATGATGGCTCCCATGGTAGAATCTCTTGCCGGGAAATATGCCGGCAAGGTTGATTTCTATAAGGTGGATATTGATCAGGAGCCAGAACTGGCTTCCGTCTTCGGCATCCGCAGCATCCCTACCTTCCTCTTCATCCCCGTGAAAGGCAAACCATCTGTGCAGATGGGTGCTATGCAAAAGGAGGATTTCGAAGAACTGATTGGTAAAATTAAAACAAAATGACAATTTGGTAGCTTTTGGTGTGTATTTGCTTTCGAAAAGTGTATTATTGTTTGTTGTTTGTAATCATAATGTATTTATATTGCTGATTATAATAAATTATTGTGCGAAAATATTTTGCGTTTGCGATAAAATGCGTACTTTTGCAGTTGAAAACTTATCAAAGTGATATGTAAAACAAGGTATAAATGTTCCAAATTGCAAAAGAGGTATGAAGGTAAATATTAAAGGATTGACAGACAGTAGAGACACCGTAAACAAATGGATGGAAAGATTTGGTGTTCGATTTGGTGTTTATAAGAAGGGGACGTTCAAGGAGCAGCTCTTTCCATTCGATTCTGTGCCACGAATCATTCCCAAGAAAGATTGGGATTACTTAGAGGCTGGTCTACAGCAGCGCGTGAAGGCCCTCAATATGTTTTTGTGGGATATCTATCACGACAAGAAAATTATCAAGGATGGCATCGTGCCCGAGGAATTCGTTTATTCCTCTAAAGGCTATATGCCTCAATGTGAAGGAATAAGTCCTACCGGAAAAGTATATGCGCATATTGCCGGTATAGACTTGGTAGAAGGTAAGGATGACAACTGGTATGTGCTGGAAGATAACCTGCGAATCCCGTCGGGAGCCAGTTATCCGATGATTGCCCGAAAGATAACCAGAAAGGTTTCGCCTTCTACTTTCGCCGACAATGCCGTGGCAGACAACAGAGATTATGCTGACTTGCTGCGCGACATGATGGATGATATGAACGAAGACCGTGGTATCGCCGTGATTCTTACGCCGGGCCGCTACAACTCCGCCTTCTTCGAACACTCTTATCTTGCCGAGAAGACGGGAGCTACCCTGGCTTATCCGGGTGACCTCTTTGTGGAGGATGACAAGGTGTATTATGGCGGTATGTATAAGGAGAAAATCCGTGTGGGCTGTATCTATCGCCGTGTGAGCGATGAATATATGGACCCGATGATGTTCGAGGCTTCTTCGCTTCTGGGCATCCCGAACGTGATGCAGGCATACAAGGCAGGCAACGTAGCGCTGATCAATGCCATCGGAAATGGTGTGGCAGATGATAAGGGTATCTATTATTTCGTGCCGAAAATGGTGAAGTATTACCTGGACGAAGAGCCTATCCTGCACAATGCACCAACCTATCTGCCTTATTTCAAGGAAGATTACGATTATGTGCTGAAGCACATCGACCGTCTGGTAATCAAGGATGTGAGCGAGGCTGGAGGCTATGGTGTGGTATTCGGCTCGAATCTGTCGCCAGAGAAACTGGAGGAATTGAAGCAGCTCATTATCAAATATCCAAGAAGATGGATAGCACAGGAAGTAATCGATTTCAAGGATCTGGAGATTCTGGAAGATGGCAAACTGGTTTGGCGCAAGGCAGACCTTCGTGCCTTTGTGGTGAGCGGTAAGGAAACCAAGGTATGGAAGAGCGGACTGACCCGTTTCTCGCGCAATCCGAACTCTTTTGTAGTCAACTCATCACAGGGTGGCGGATTCAAAGATACTTGGGTCATGACAAAATAAAATAGGGATATAAGAGAGTATTTTTTGTTTTTAAGAAGATTATTAGAGAAATTTGAAAGTGTAAATAAAGATATGGTTAAGAGTGATATTATTTCTGCCACTAAGGCAAACAGATTGTATTGGTTGGGAAGATATGAGATGAGAGTTTATCTTACATTGCATCAGCTCAATAAATGTTGCGATGAGATGATAGACGGAAGTCCGGAGGCTTATCATGCCGTATGGACTAAGTTGGATGCCATGGGTAATTACAAGACCAACGACGAGTTTATCCTCGGCATGCTCTATGATGAGAACAATCCGAGTTCGGTGATTTCTGCCCAAGAATGTGCGATGGATAATGCTATTTTGTTGCGCGAAGACATCATGTCGGAGACGCTGAGTTATCTGGAGATGAGCGTTGCCTTGATGAAGCGATGCAAGGAGCAGAACGATAAGCAACTCGCTTCTCTGCAGCCTGTCATCGACTGGTCGCTTGCTTTCTGGGGCTCAGCAGAACAGCGCATCCAGAATCATAATGCTCTGAACATCGTGATGATAGGTAGAAACGTGGAGAATCTTGATATTCTTATCCGTTTCGGCTATCCTTTCCGCCGTGTGGCACTCGCCTACGAATCTCTGAAGAGATATTGCGTAGAAGATCATCTGGATATCCTGGATGAGAACATGGTTCACCAGCTGGATGCTCTGATTACGGAAGAGCACTTCAACCTCGATGACCAGGAATATAAATTCAAGTTAATCAAATACATCAACCAATTGGTGCGTGTATGAAGAAATACATTTATAATTACCAGACCGTGGTCGGCTTCAATCAGCCAGTAAGCCGGCATGCTATCCTGCTGCGGGCACAACCCGCACAGGGAGCCTATATGAACATAGAGGAAGAGCATCTGCTGCTTCCTCCCTCGTTTCATATTCAACGGGGCACTGACCAACTGGGTAATCGTATCGTGTATGGCTGCGAGCATGAACCGCACAGTTCGCTGGTCACGGTGAGTACGGGCATCGTGAGTATGAGCGATTACCAGGTGCCGCTGGATGCCATCCCCCTGATGGCGTATCGGGAGCCTACGCCGCTTACGTATCTTTCCCAAGAACAGGTGGAGGAAGCACTGGCTGAGGCTTCTTCTCTGGGAGATTCTAATTTAGAAAAAGCAAGCCATCCGCTTCAGACAGCCCTCAGCATCTGCCATTTCGTTCATGAAACGATGAGTTATGTACCCGATGTAACGACATCCGATACGCCGGTATCTGAACTCATCAAGACCCATCAGGGTGTTTGTCAGGACTTTGCTCATCTGATGATTTCCCTCTGCAGACTCCGGGGTATTCCGGCTCGTTATGCCTGTGGATTCATGGAAGGCGAAGGAGAGACGCATGCCTGGGTAGAGGCCTGTGACGGACATGCCTGGTATGGATTCGATCCTACCAACGATGTGGAGATGAAGCTGGGATACGTAAAGCTGGCTCATGGCAGGGATGCATCCGATTGCCCTGTGAGTCGTGGCATTTATATGGGAAATGCCCTGCAGAATACGGAAGTAAGTGTATTGCTGAAAGAAATATAATGGCAAGGCAAAAAAGAAAAAATAGTAACATAACTAAGAAGTAAGAGAGAAAGCTGAAATATGATTAAGACGATTGTATCAACAGAGCTTCCCGTAAACGAGAGATACCTCATCAGAAAAAACATCATCAGCAATGGTGAAGGAAAGAAGAGAATCTGCATCGTGACGGGAACTCACGGCGATGAACTGGAAGGCCAGATGGTGTGCTATCTCATGGCCCGACTGCTGAACGAACAACAGGAAAACCTGGATGGAACGGTGGAAATCTATCCCGCCCTCAACCCTCTGGGTATTGACACCATACAACGGGGAATCCCAAACTTCGACCTCGATATGAACCGCATCTTTCCGGGTGATAAGAACGGAACGATGGCAGAACAGGCAGCCTATTCCATCATCGAAGATCTGAAAGGTGCCGACCTGGTTATTGACGTTCACTCCAGTAACCTCTATCTTAGGGAAACTCCTCAGGTTCGCATCAATGTTTTGAACGAGAAGGAACTGGTGCCGCTGGCACAGGAAATGGGTGTAGATTTCGTTTGGGTTCACGATGCAGCCACCGTGCTGGAGGCTACGCTGGCACATTCGCTCAATTCAACCGGTACCAAATGTCTGGTAGTAGAAATGGGAGTAGGCGAGCGCATCAATCATTCCATGTGTTTCCGTCTGCGCGACGGCATCCTGCATCTGATGCACGAGATGGGGATGTGGAAGGGTGAAGCGCCTGCCGACCATCTGGCAGATTCCATTGTATGCAAAGGCAACAAGGTGGAATTTCTGAATGCCGAGACATCGGGCATCTTTATCACAGAGTTGAAATGTGGATTCATGGTAGAGAAATCGCAGGAGATAGGACAGATTGTGGAACCGCTGACGGGCAAGATTCTGAGTCGCGTCATTTCGCCGGTAGATGGCTATCTGTTTACCATCCGGGCTTATCCTATCGTTTACGAAGGTTCGCTCATGGCGAGAATTTATCATGAAAATTAGAAGTTTTTGTACTGAGTGAGATTTTTTATAATTCGAGATGAAGAAAGAGACATTATTCAGCATGAAGTCACCTTATCGTGACGATTTCAATATTGACGGTTTCCTCTTTGGCAGCGGCGAGAAGACGCTTGCCATAGTGGGTGCCATGCGAGGTGACGAGATTCAGCAACAATATATCTGCTCCAGGATGGTGGTGGTTTTGAAGGATTTGGAGCGCAAGGGCAGGATAGCCGACGGCAAGAGCATCCTGGTGATTCCATCGTGCAACCCTTTTTCCATGAACGTGAGCAAGCGTTTCTGGGCGATGGACGGCACTGATATCAACCGCATGTTTCCGGGCTACGACAAGGGTGAAACTACCCAGCGTATCGCTGCTGCCCTGTTTGAGCAGATAAAAGATTATAAATATGGTATCCAGATGGCAAGTTTTTACATACCGGGCAATTTCGTGCCGCATGTCAGAATGCTGCAGACGGGTTATGAAGACGTACAGACCGCCAGTCATTTCGGTTTGCCTTTTGTAACCATCCGCAAGCCGTTGCCTTATGATACCACGCTTCTCAACTACAACTGGCAGATTTGGGGCTGCAAGGCGTTTTCGCTTTATGCCGGACAGACCAACTATGTGGAGGACGGTACCAGCATGCAGAGCGTGGAGGCTATCCTGCGATTCCTGAGCAAGGAAGGAATCATTTCCTACAAGAACAAGAGTGCCGGCTATGAATCGGTGGTGCTCAACGAAAAGGACCTCTGCAATGTGATAGCCCGGAGGGCAGGCATCTTCTATCGCCTGAAGAACACCGGAATGCAGGTGACTGAGGGCGAGGTGCTGGCACGCATTCTCAACCCATACGATAGCAGTGTATTGGAAGAGGTGAAGGCACCCGTGAACGGCGAGATCTTCTTTGCCCACAACAAGCCGCTGGTTTTGGAGCATGCCATCCTCTACCGCATCATCAGGGAAGAGGAGAGTTAAGGAGTTTTTTCAGAAAAGATTGTATTCTATGAGATTAGTGAGATTTTTAAAGGATTGGACATTGCCGGTTTCTATCGGTCTCGGCATCATCATCTATTTTGTCTTTGCCGAGATTCCCGAGTTGGAACCGGTGTGCGAGTGGTTTCTGCCGCTGAGTCGTCCTATCCTGCCATCGTTTATGTTTCTCATCCTCTTCACCGTCTTCTGCAAGGTTGATTTCAAGAAGTTGCGACCTGTGAAGTGGCAGATGTGGGTGGCGATTCAGCAGGTAGTCTTTGTTTTGTTGATTGTTGGTTTAATCCTTGTTTTTCATATTCATGGCGAGCCTTTGGTTCTTTTAGAGGCTATTCTTGCCTGTGTTATCGGTCCCTGTGCTGCTGCCAGTTCGGTGATTACTGCCAAACTGGGAGGCTGCATGGAGCAGATGACTACATACACATTCATTTCAAATTTTGTAACTGCTATCCTGATACCAGTCTGTTTTCCTTTGATAGAGAAGGGTGAGCATCTCACCTTTCTCTCTGCTTTTCTTGGTATTCTGTACCAGGTATGTATTGTATTGGTAGTTCCGATGGTCTTGGCGTTTGTGGTAAAGCACACCTGTCATCGTTTCCACCGTTGGCTGATAGGTATCAAGGATTTGAGTTTCTATCTCTGGGGCGGTTCGCTGGTGCTTGTGGCTGGCACTACGATGCGCAACATCATGCATGCCAACACCTCGCTGCTGTTTGTGGGCGTCATCGCCATCCTGGGTCTGGTGCTCAGCATCATCCAGTTTGCCACCGGCCGTTTCATCGGTCATTATTTCGACAGTGTGGTGGAGTCGGGCCAGGCATTGGGGCAGAAGAACACCCCATTCGCCATTTGGGCAGCATCAGCCTACTTGAATCCTCTTTCCACGGTGGGGCCAGGCTGTTATGTGCTTTGGCAGAACTTGATCAATTCTTTCGAACTGTGGCATTATCAGAAGAAGCAAGGGTGATTTCCATGCCTCTTCTTACCTATAAGTAGGTATTTTAGGGCGAATACCTACTTTTGATGATGCCCGAAATTTGGAGATTTGTCAGATAATACCTAAATTTGCACTCTGAAATAAGAAATCCTCAAATCCGCAACCTATAGGGTTTCGTGGGAATTTACTTGTAAAACGACCAAAATTCTTTTATTGTACATTATTCCTTGGGCATAACAGAAACGTCGTAAACACAAAATTCCCTTACCCCATAAA
>ERZ780198.907-NODE-907-length-30160-cov-9.930908_pt1 | contig 30160 bp, 26 predicted proteins | sample MGYA00510979_ERZ780198 | MGnify/ENA primary metagenome ERZ780198 (study PRJEB29588, sample SAMEA2158039) | human gut metagenome | biome: human gut; feature: human-associated habitat; material: faeces | place: Denmark | collected 2008/2010 ...
CGACTGTGAGCGGATCTTTTCCGCCCACTCTTCGGTATCGAAAACGGGAAATACAATACAGTATTCCTCCGTTTCCTATACCTCGATTGGTCGAAAAATCTCTCGCTCACAGTTCTTGCCGATTTAATCAGAGGCTCCTAAAATTTCGGCTGCCGCGGGAAACCACGACAGCCGATTAACATTATTTTGCCTGTTTCATGGAAAGGCTGATACGGTGGCGCTTTTCGTCCACGTTCAGCACGACCACTTTCACAACGTCGCCGACCTTGACCACCTCGCTGGGATGGCGCAGACGCCGGTCGCAGACCTCGGAAATATGCACCAGACCGTCCTGATGGACGCCGATGTCCACGAAAACGCCGAAGTCAATGACATTGCGCACCGTGCCGGTCAGCTCCATGCCGGGCTTCAAGTCCTTCATTTCCAGCACGTCCTTGCGCAGAATGGGGGCGGGCAGCTCGTCACGGGGGTCGCGGCCGGGCTTGCTCAGCTCCTTTGCGATGTCAAGCAGTGTCGGCTCGCCCACGGCGCATTCCGCAGCGGCCTTGCTCAGGCCGTAGGCGTTCAGCTTTTCCGTCAGGGCAGAGAAATCGTCGCCCTTTTTGCAGCCCAGAAGGTTCAGCAGCGCCTTTGCGGCGGCGTAGGACTCCGGATGGACGCCGGTGTTGTCCAGAATCTCCTTGCTTTCGGGGATACGGAGGAAACCGGCGCACTGCTCAAAGGCTTTCGGGCCGAGCTTGGGAACCTTTTTCAGCTGTGCGCGGCTGGTGAAGGGGCCGTTTTCCTCCCGATAGGCGACGATATTCTTCGCCGTGGTGGCGGTCAGACCGGAAACCTGCTGCAAAAGGCTCCGGGAAGCGGTGTTGGCGTCCACGCCCACGGCGTTGACGCAGTCCTCCACCACAGCGCCAAGGGCGGCGTCCAGCTCCTTCTGGGGGCAGTCGTGCTGGTACTGTCCCACGCCGATGGCCTTGGGGTCGATCTTCACCAGCTCGGCAAGGGGGTCCTGCAGCCGCCGGGCGATGGACACGGCGGAGCGGAGATTGACGTCGTAGTCGGGGAATTCTTCCGCCGCAAGGGGAGAGGCGGAGTAGACGGAAGCGCCCGCTTCGCTGACGATCATGTAGCTGGCCTCCGGGAAGGATTTCAGCAGCTCTACGGTCATGGCCTCGGTTTCCCGGGAAGCGGTGCCGTTGCCGATGGCGATGTGCTTGACGCCGTATTTGCGCATGAGGACGGACAGGGAGGAAATGGCTTCCTGCTTTTTCCGCTCGCTGAAAGTGGGATAGACCACGGTGGTGGCCAGAACCTTGCCGGTGGCGTCCACCACGGCGACCTTGCAGCCGTTGCGGTATCCGGGGTCAAGACCCATGGTGACGAAGCCCTTGACAGGGGGCTGCATCAGCAGCGGCTTCAGATTCAGGGCAAAATTGCGGATAGCGCCCGCGTACGCCCGGTCGGACAGGTCGCTGCGCACCTCCCGCTGGATGGAGGGGAAGATCAGCCGCTCATAGGCGTCCTCAGCGGCGGCGCGGACGAAGGCGGAGACCTGCATGGTGGGCTTCAAGGCGGCGCGGCACACCAGCGCTGCGCCCTCATTGCCCGTGAGAACGACGTTGGGCTTGAGAACGCCCTCCTTTTCGCCCCGGTTCATGGCGAGGATCTGATGATCCAGCACCCGGGAGATGGGCTGGGAGAAATCGTAGTAGAGCTTGTAAACGCCGTCGGCCTCCGCATCCTCGGCGGCGGTGCAGGTCAGCATTCCCCGGCGCATCACCAGCTCCCGCAGAGACTTGCGGATGTCGGCGTCGTCGGAAAGATCTTCGGCAATGATGTCATTGGCACCCTGTAAGGCTTCTTCTACGGAATTGACGCCCTTTTCCGGGTCGATATAGCCCTCGGCCAGCACGGCGGGGTCTTGTCCGTCCTGAGCGAAAATGGCCTCGGCCAGAGGCGCAAGCCCTTTTTCCCGGGCGATGGAGCCGCGGGTGCGGCGTTTCTGCTTATAGGGGCGGTACAGGTCTTCCACCTCCGCCATGGTGGCGGCGCTGTCGATGGCGTCGGACAGCTCCTGGGTCAGCTTGCCCTGATTTTCGATGGACTTTTTTACCTCGTCCCGACGCTCCTGAAGATTGCGCAGGTAGGTCAGGCGGGTCTCCAGATTCCGCAGCGTCGTGTCGTCCATGGCGCCGTGCATTTCCTTGCGGTAGCGGGCGATAAAGGGAATGGTGTTGCCCTCGTCCATGAGGTTCACCACATTCTGAACATATTCCAGCTTCTGACCCAATTCTTCGGCCAGAATTTCGGGGATCGATTTCATGTTTACTGCTCCTTTGCGATCGTTGGGTGGTGTGAAAGAGATGATCGGAAATTCTATCCCGGGAAGTATACCATGGATTTGAAAATCCCGCAAGTTTTTTCTTGACAATCTTTTCCCACCGCGCTATAATGTGCAAGTAACCTATGGGCCTGTAGCTCAGCTGGGAGAGCGTTCGGTTCGCATCCGAGAGGTCGAGAGTTCGAGTCTCTTCAGGTCCACCAAGGCGGGTTTGCAATTTTGCAGACCCGCCTTTTACTCTGCTCTTGCGTATATTTCGGCTTTTTCATTGCCAAGATTTCTGGTATCAGCGGAAAGCTTTCTGAATTCGTCGAAGGTGACATTGAACATGATTTCCAGCGTGTAGTCCCGATAGACGTGGATGGATTTGATGAATTGCGATACGATCATCTTCTTTGCGGCAAATGTGCAATTATCGTAGAGGTCAGCCCAAGTTTTCAGCTGGTTCATTTCCTGTTCCTCCTGCGCGGCGCTGTGCTGCACTTCTTCAAGAGATGATCGGGCTTCTTCCGAACTGAGTGTTAGCCGATGGATTTCTTCCTGCGCTTTTGCGACCAATTCATTCAGCAAGTCAATGCTCAGTCGGCTTTCTCCACGAATTACTTTAATGGTTTCAGCTTGCAGATCGGTCAGCTCCTTTTGCTTTTCTGAGAGCTGGCTACAGGTCAGACGGTATCTGGCTTTTGCCAAAGCAACCGACTGCTCATGCTGCTTGATGATGGCTTGTGAGCTGGAATTTGCTTGGATTTTGGATAGCTGATAGCGGATGATCTGGTCAACGATGCCGTCCAGCTTCGTTACACCATAGCCGCTGGGGCCATCACATTTGTCAGGATGCCTCGCCTTATAATGGCAGTTGTATCTCAGCTTGACCCCGTTGCGAATTGTACCGTCCGCCCGGTTTATTATGCGGCCGCTGGTGGTCAGTGTGAGCCTGTTTCCGCAGTGACCGCAATAGATATTCCCAACCAGCAATGACCGCCCACGGAGGTTTGCAGAGGCTCCTGTCCGGTTTATCGTGCGATCCTTCATTAAGGCTTGCGCCCGCTCGAAGGTGTCCGGGTCGATGATCTGCAATTCGGAAATCGGTTCGGACTCTACGTCACCGTTGTGAATCACACCGGTATATATCCTGTTTTTCAGCATCCGGACGAGGGTGGTGTTGGGGAAATCGCTGCCATCCTCCCGGCGAATATTCATTTCCATAAGGTATCGGCTGATTCGCTGTGCGCCATAGCCTTCGTTGACATATTTATGGAATATCAGTCGGACGATTTCTGCGGCGGTTTCATCAATAACAAGGTCACCGACTTCTTTATTCCGCTTGTTGGTTCGTCCTTTGTTTTCAAGGCGGTATCCGTAGGGAAGGGTGCCACCGGTATACAAACCGCTTTCGGTGAGCTGTTCCAGCCTCGTTTTCACACGCATGGAGGTTTTGATGCTCTCGCCGGATGCCTGCCAGTATCGGATATAATTCAGCAGCTTGTCCACATGGTTGTCAAAGCGCTGCTCTCCTTCCACTGCGCTCCATACTTCAATACCGTTTTTGACAAACCATTCTACTACAAATGGCGTTTCATCATCCTTACGTCCTAAACGGTCAAACATATAGACGAGCAGAATATCGAATTTCCCTTCGACTGCATCCTGCTGAAGTTCCTGAATGGCGTCCCTTTCTTTTGCGGATTTCTTAAATCCGGAAACGCCCTTCTCGTATAATTCTTTCACGATGACCCAGTTGCTGTGACCGGCAACAAATTCTCTGCAAAACAGCCTTTGCATAGGGATATCGTCTTTTTCGACCTGTCCGATTGACGATACACGGTAGAGTAATTCAACTCGTTTTGTTTCTATGGATAACATAACATACACCTCATTCTCTGTCGAAAATGGCGTATGCCCTTGTTCTATATTAAATTTTCAAGGTGCATCTTTACACCATTATTATACCATATTGCCGGAATTTTCGCAAATTTCGGGACGTTTTTTCGATGTGGGGAGTTGGTTAAGCAAGATGCTTTCAATATTGGAAAGCACTGTTGTTTGGGGATTTTCTGCGAACTCAATTTTGACGGTACATCCGTTTATATAGATCGTTTCTGCATATTCCTGCATGGATTACCTCCTGCCTGAAGCTGCTCCTGTTTCATGGTTTGCCGGTTGACTACCTTGATTTTGAACGACCAATTTGGAGAATTCGGGATACTGCCGCGGTATAATCGGTCGGGAGAAACAACCAAGACTGTGCTGAACTTGCCCTTTGCATGATCCCGCAGAAGTTTTTTTAATGCGGGGCGGTCTAAATCGTTTCCGGCGAAACCGCAGTCGGCATACCACTTTGTAACAGTCAGGCCGCTGCGCTTCGCATAGTGTTCCAGCCTTTTCCGCTGGCAGCTGACAGCGACCTGCCCATATTCACTTGAGCCGTGGTCTACACGGCAATAGATAGCTGCTTTGGTCATAGAAATGACCTCCTGATACGACAAAATCCGCACCAATTATCAGGTGCGGATTCTGGATGTTTCACTTTTCTGTATATAGTCTAAGGCTGAATCAGACGGCGGCTGGCAACCGCTCCATAGGTTTTATAGTGCCTCCCCCCATTCCCATGACGGGGCGTTCTACGGTGTGACCCATAGCCAACGCAAGTATCATAATTCCTGTATCGTAATTCATGGCCAATGCAGCGCTGCCAAGGCTGCTTGCAGTATAGGTGTGATTCGCTCCGTGCCTGCCTGTTCACCTCCTCGGGCAAGCACCTCCCGGCGCATCTACTGCTGGCTCGTCACATACAGAACGTATCTGATCGCCCTATTCAGTTGTAGTAACGGCGTATAGCCTGAGCCGGTTATCGGCCCGCACAAACGTATAGAATCTATGTGCTTGTGCGGACAGATAATGGAAGGAAATGTGGCCCAATTCGGGACACATTTTTACGCTTCCAGCGTTTCTTCCGGTGGAAGCTGGGTGGGGTCGAAATGGTAGATGATCTGGTATGCCAGTTCTGCTTCAATGCGCTGGCGCATATCTTCGTCAACTACCTCGCAGCAGTTTCCAAATTTGTCGTAGAAGACGCGGATCGAATGTTTGGTAATCAGGGGCGCGTAGTGCTTCAGGACGATATCCATTGCTTCAAAATCTCCGGCCTTGGCGGCCAGAATTGTTTCGTAGGGAATCAAATCACGCATCGTCCAAGCCCTCCAGCAGTTCTTTCAATTTCCGCAGTGCAGATTCTCGACGATAGCTTACGGTTTTGCGGTTAATATGCAGGAGCCGTCCGATCTCGGCATCGCTCAATTCGAGAAAATAACACAACAAAATCACATCCCTGCGCGGAGGTGCAATGTATTGCAGAACTTCTCCCAGAGCCGGATCATATATCCGAATCGTATTGCCGCGAACATGGTAGGTTTTGCAGTAAGGATGATAGGTGTCAACTGCACTTAGGCTGCATAATTCAGTAAGCGGGATATCCTGCAAGGATACCTCTTTTTCAAGCCGACGCTTGTATTCCCTGAGTATATCAACGCTTTTGTTCCGAACCACCTTTTTGGAGAAGGAATCGAAGGTTTGCTGCTGGTATGTATAGAATTGCTCCTTTGTCATTTCTGCACCTCTTTTCGCTTTTTGCCTATATCACGCTGGAAAAGGGACGTTTTGGAGAAATACTTTCAAAACTTCCTATAAAGTTCGGAAATAAAGCATAATCCGTCTTTTTCACTGCGTAGTTATCCCAATCTAGTCCAACCGGTTGTGTGTAAAAAAGGACGGCGGTAATTTACCGTCGTCCCTTTCTGGTAATTCAAAATTACAGAGTATTGAATCTGGACTGTTCTTGATCGCCCCGGATTCTGACATTTCAGAATTTCGATTCACAATTCACAGTGTGGCACCATCAAGCGTCAATTTCCGCACCATGCTTTCGCAGATCATCACGCAGAGCAGTGATGTCAATATCATTGGAATTGCAGATTCCGAATACAATCCGCAGGCACATATTCTCAGCGGTTTGTAACAATATATTTCTCGTGAACATCACGCAGCTCGGCAAGACCGGCATCGCTGATTGGTGCGAACGGCTTGCGGCAGCCGTTAAAGGCGAAGCCGTCCATTTCGAGGAGCGCCTTGACGGATGCAAAAACGCCGTGCTTGCAAATCACTTTGATTACGTTGTTTGCAAGAACCTGATAGGCGTGCATATCGCTGAGGTTTCCGGAACAGAACGAATCATAGATTTTATGTACCAGCGGGGCCATGCAGTTATATGTGCTGCCAATACCGCCGTCTGCACCCATCGTCAGGCCACCGGCCAGCATTTCATCAAAGCCGTTCCAAACAATATAATCAGGGTGGTTTGCCTTGATCCGCTCCAGCATGAACATATCGGAGCTTGTGAATTTGACGCCGATCAGATTCTTGTTTTTTGCGAGTTCATCCAGAACATCTTCGGTCAGAGCAAAGCCGGAGAAGTTCGGGAAATTGTAGATGAACATCGGCAGCTCAGTCGCGGCCATAATGTCATTGTAATATCCCATAATTTCCGATTTGCTGAACTTGTAGTAGAACGGGCTGATTGCAGAAACAGCGTCGGCTCCGGCTTTCTCCGCGTGCTGGGCGTAATCGATTGCTTCGTCTGTGGAGATGGCGCCGACGTGACAGATCACCTTTTTCTCACCGGCATTTGCTTCAACGACCGCTTCCAGCGTTTTCTTGCGTTCTTCGGAGGAAAGAAGAAATGTTTCGGCTGTGCTGCCACCTACATAGAATCCGTCGATTCCCTGAGAGATCAGGTGCCGGACAAGCTTCTGCAATTCATCATAATTCACAGCGCCGTCCTTCGTGTAAGGCGTTACCAATGCGGCATAGATGCCATGATATCCATAATTCATATTGAGTTCTCCTCGTTCGTATTTGGGGGACTTGACCTACACTTTGTGTATATGTCAAATATATATCTCAAATTCGCTAAAATCTTTCTGCGAGACGACCAGCTTCTGATCGCAGAACGCCTGTAGTTTGTTTTCTTTGTTGCTGTCCCAGATAATATCGATGCTGTGTCCACGAATGGGTATCCCGTGTATGGAAAGCCTCTGAAGAGAAATATCCAAGGGACGGCATATCAACTTCCCCTCATCACAGATACAGATTCCGAGAATACGGCGCATGATGACATCGATAAACGTTGAATGCAGATAGTCTTTAACATCCCGAAATGGTTTACCCGTATAGGGATGATAATGCTCGCACAGGCTGGGGACAGCATCCTCATCAGGGCATTGTTCGTGGCGCCACTTGAAAAAGAGATCCGCAAATAGCTGCGTATACGCTTGGGAGTTGGAGGATTGAGCGGTTTTTCCGAGAACGTCGAGGACAAGTGAATTGGAATAGTTCCAGCACGGACCATTCCAACAGCAATCGTAGTGAAAGGGGTTCTCTCTATTTGCGTGAGGACCCGTTATCCAAGTGTTGTCCGGGGAAAAGGCAGGGCAAGTTGTTGCAACAGTTGGAATTGGATAGGGTGTTGAAAACTCATGCAGGAGGTGATTCATTACTCGCTCGGCGCAATCCTGAGAGTCCGCAATGCGAGCACCAAGAAAACCGGCAAAATTTCCGCTTTGTACTGCTTTTTTGAGACTGGTGGTTGAGACATCATAAAAGAAATCTGTTTCCGGGTCGTACATATAGCGAAGAATATTATCCTTTATCTGTTGCGCGGCCTGACCGTAGATATTTGCAGTTTGAGGGTCTGCTGCGATCTGGTACAGAGACGAAACTGCCATCAGATTTGTGTACAGATATACGGAATCGTCCACTCGGTGGAGTTGTGTATCTCGTTCCGCGCCAAACGGGTTGCTTTTTTGATGATCCCACTGCGGCTGCGTAAATTCAAAAAAACTTGGCTGATACTCGGCCGCAGTTCTCCATGAACCAATAACAATGGGAAGCGGTGCTTTTTTTGGAAGATATTCGTCTGAACGCTCCCAATCGACATATTCCTTCAGGGCTGTGCGTCGAGCCGCTATCCAGTCCCTCTGCTGGGCAGGCAAAAGCAAATAGGTCTCCCAAACCGCAGTTGGAATATCGGAAACATACATGTCGCGAAGGCTTCCCTTTGTTTTTCCTTTCCTGATTTGGCTGTCATAAAGTGTGTGTAGTTCTGCCATAAGCAAATCCGTTTTTTTCATCCAACGCAGTTCTCGGATATGCATTGCCGCGCTGGCACTACAAACAAGAGAAAACTGATCTTTTCCTTCGTATATGCACGGATGCTGAAACGGCGCAATTGCTGGTGTAATACTGTTTTTTTTCAGAGCATAATAATGATAGTAATACAGTTTTTCCAGTATCGGATCGGAACAAGCGAATTCCGGAACATAATCATGAAACCATGTCTCATAAAGTGAAGATGGATAGGTCCATAAATCCCTTGCAAGAAGATGTTCCATGTCTTCTTGCAGTTCTTCAACGCTTTGCGTGTGTGAAAGAATTCCACAGATGGCAACTTCATACGTCTCATGTGCTGCAATATATATTTCAGCTTCAAAGCAGTCATTGCTGCCTGTAACGGTCATTTGCCTAGAGCCATATACAACACATGGCGTAACGACAGCACGCAGAACGTTTCGCGCCCGAACATCCACTGTAAGTTCCATTTTAAGGAAATGGCTGCCTGCATTTTGATACTCTATAAACGATGGATTATAGAGCGCACGCGACATGCGTTTTTGCTCAGTTAGCAAAGTATCTGCCCGCAGCTTCAGCTTTCGTGGACATTCTTCCTGATTTTTGACCAACAGAATGGAGGCAAATTCGTCAGAATCCGTGATGAATTTTAATTCCTGTACCACCAGTGCCTTGCCAAGATACGTCGTTGTAATTCCGGCCGGAGTCCATTGATATTCTTCGGGCGTTAAAGTGTATTCCTGCTGGTCTTCCTCAAAATGGTAGCGAATTAACGCGGATGACGGAAGGTTGTTATAGGTGATATAGCTGTTTTTTGCCGCAGCTAGGCCGGGGACTCTTTCGATTTGATCCAGCCACAGTCGGTTTCCAGATAAGTTACACGACGTTTGATTGGACAGCATCTGTAATATCCTGCGCATATAAACGGCACCTTTTATCCTTTCACTCCGCCGAGCGTAATCCCTTTTACAAAATACTTCTGGAAGATGATAAAAATAAGAAGCGTTGGAAGCATTCCAATTGTGGCAGCAGCCATCATATGCCCATATTCCGCAACATATTCTTCGGACAGCATTCGGATACCCACGGGCAAAGTCATGCTTGTACTGCTGGTCAACATGACCAACTGCCACAAATAATTATTCCATGTCGTAGTAAATGTGGTAATCGTCAACGCGGCAATTGCGGGCTTGACAAGAGGAAGATAGATACGAAAGAAGATGGCAAGTTCACTGCACCCATCTATTCTGGCAGCCTGAAACAGTTCGGACGGAATTGACTGCCCCAATTGCTTCATTAAAAAAACTGCACTCATACATGCAAAAGAGGGTAAAATGACAGCCCACGGTGTATTCGTCAGATTCAGTTGACGCATCATTTTGAAAAGCGGAACCAGTGTAAGCTGCGTGGGAATCATCATGGACACAACAATAAGTCCAAACCAGATGTTCCGTCCGGAAAAGGGGATTCGCGTAAGCGCATAGGAAGCCGTTGCTGCAATTATCAGAATCAGACCTGCGCTCAAAGCGGAGACTGAAATACTGTTCCAGACCCATAGCAAGATTTTTGTCTTGGAAAGTACGTAATCATAATTGTCAAGAGTTGGATTGCGGACAAAAATTTCAGGTGGAAGAGAAATTGCAGCGGATTGGTTTTTGAGACTAGTAGCGACCATCCAAATCATAGGAAACACAAAGATGAAGGCTAAAACCAGTACAAGAATTGTAGGGGGAATGTTTACTGCGGTTTGTCGCAGCATCTTTTTCTTTTTCATATTGCGCCTCTTTTCAAATTCAGTATTCTACGTCGGCAGATAGGAGCCTGAACTGAAATATTGCAACAATTCCAATCAAGATTGCCAAAATGATACCCATTGCGGAGGCCAGTCCAAGTTTTCCATATTTAAATGCAGTTTCGTACAACTGATACATAATTGTGGATGTCGCATAGTTCGGGCTGCCAGATGTGAGAAGCTGAACGACGGCAAAGGTTTGAAAGCTTCCAATTGTGTTTGTAACGACGACGTACAATGTTGTTGGCTTTAAAAGCGGCATAATGACCTGCCAAAATGTTCGCATTTTGCTGGCACCGTCAATATTCGCTGCTTCGATATACGTTGATGGAATACCGTCTAGTCCTGCACAAAAGAGGATTACTGGATAGCCAAGCTGCCATGTAATAACGATGACAGCCAGTGCCGGGAGGACGACGCGACTATCCGATAACCATAAAACAGGATCGGCTCCAAACAGACTCAAAAACCAGTTTAGTACGCCATTTTGCGGATTGTATATCAATTTCCACGTTACTGCTAAAACCGCGCTTGCAGTAATAGATGGAAGGTAAAAGGCCGCGCGAAAAAAAGCAGTAACCGTGCGATGATATCGTCTGATTGTATTTGCGACGAATAGTGAGAGGAGTGTTGTAGCCGGAACACAGATCAGAACAAATGCGAATGTATTCCGAAGCGATTTCAGAAAATTCTTATCCCGGAAAAGAGAAATGTAATTTTGCAGCCCCACCCATTCTTGCTTCACGAGCGTGTAATGATACAGACTCAATCGAAATGCGTCTATAATTGGATAGACAAAGAAAACTACAAACGCAAGGATAAACGGTGCCATAAAGGCATAACCCCAAATATTTGCCCGCCATTTTTTAGCGAGATGGTCGCAGTGATTTATTTTGCTTCTCATCGAAGGCTCCTTTTTGCAATGGGGTGGCAGCCTTATCGGCTACCACCCTTGTGTGTCTCCAAAACGGTAAATATTATGACAAGTTGCTCTTGATGACCTCGTTTGCCTGATTTTCAAAATCTGCCAGTGCTTCTGCAGCAGACAGCTCATGATTGAAAGCTGCCTGAAGGTTTGCAACGAGAAGAGGTCTGATTTCCGCATAACCGGGAACACCAATGCCATAATTCCCCGCATATTTGAAGAGATTATATGCTTTTTGCGCATCCTCGCTTAAGTTGCTCAAATCTGCATCGACCAGCGGAGAAATTAGACCCAATCCCTCCTGTTCACCAATTCGAGTCAGCACGTCTTTGCTGGCAAGATATTCCATAAACAGGTTGGCGGCTTCTTCACGTGCGTCGTCACCGGTGTTCCATAGCCAAATACCGTCTGTAAAGCTTGCGGTATTACTGCTGGTTCCGTCTACGGTCGGGAATGGGACGAGGTCCATATCGAACTCATTATAAGTTCCTTCTTTAAAGGCTGTGCGAATTCCACCCATGTGTCCGCTGTTTGCCATGACGAAGCAGACCTGACCGCCAGCAAACATATTGTTGATCACATCATTGCAGCTGGCACCGGCGACACCGGGATTTGTGAGTCCCTGATCTTGAAGGTTCACGAGGTATTCCAGACCTTCAACAGCTTCCGGAGAGTTCAGAACACACTGTTTGTTGTCATCGGAGTAGGACTTTGCGCCAAAACCCCATAGCAGGCAATGATGGACCTGATCTCCGCCAGTATCGGCAGCATAGTAACCGAGACCATACCTTCCGTTGCTGGGATCGGAAACTGCTTTCAGAACTTCAGTAAAGGTTTCAAAGCTCCATGTTCCGGTTGAATCCGGCACAAGGTCATTGACACCGCAAGCTTTGAGAATGTCTCTATTCACAGCAAAACCAATTGCATTGTTGGTGTAAGGGGCGATATAGTAGCTTCCATCAACAGAAAGCGCCTGAACCATAGCCTCCGGCCAAATGGCTTTATCTACGCACGCATCGATTGGACGCAGCAGTCCCATCGTCGCATACCCGAGAACCCACTGCGCAGCGCCGGACTGAACATCGGGGAGCGCGCCGGTATTGGCGGCAATGCTGATTTGCTCGGCAATACCATCTGCTGTTTTCTGTTCAACATTGACTGTAATCCAGTCGTATTTGGCCATAAACTCATCTGCCAGTTTGATGGAAAGGTCTTCACCAATGGAGTTCGGATAATTCCACCATGTAATTTCTGTGGGAGTTTGCTTCGGTTCGGCAACGGTTTCCGTAGCCTTTTCCGTCACGGAAGATGGGGTCTCCGCAGCGGGAGCCTTTGCGCCGCAAGCCGAGACCATGCAGATCAGGCAAACAGCAAGTAGCGAAGCGATCAGTTTTTTCATTTGGTTTCCTCCTAAGTCGTTAGTTGTTTTTTATTTGGAACGGGTAGCTGTTGGACGTCCACAGCAGCTCTCGCGTTCGACAATGGATGGCTGGAACAGATAGAAATTGAAATTGGTGCTGGTCGGCTTTCCCTGAATCAGATCAGACAGCACGTTTGCAGCCGCTTCTCCAATTTCCATGCTCTTGTACGCAACTGAGGTTAATTGCGGGGTAATCGATGTGTCAGAGGCGATATTGTCATAACCGATTACGCCGATGTCATCGGATACACGCAGGCCGGAATCCCGAATTGCGCGGCATACGTCATGGGCGACGTAATCATTGAAACAAAATACTGCGTCTATGTACGGCTCTTCTGCAATCAGACCCTTTGCAATTTCATATGTGCTCCGGGAATCATCACCCGTGGATAGAATAATCAGGCGGCGGTTAATTTTGATATTCTGTTCCAGCAATGCACTGATATATCCCTGACAGCGTTCCGTGCTGGTTTGGTATTTCATCTGTGCGATGTAGGCAATATTCCGATACCCTTTTTCAATCAGGTGCTTTGTTGCAATATAGCCGCCGTAAAAATCATTTGATTTCACGAGGGGAGCCTGAATTCCCTCGACGCCTCGATTGCAGAATACGAACGGCGTTTTGGAATTCAGCAGCGTGTCATAGAGCTTGTAGCTCATGGCGACACTTCCTGAGACAACGGGGACGATGATGAAACCGGCTACACCGGAAACGAGCAGCCGCTTGATATAACGATCCTGTTTGTCAGCGTCATTGTCAGAATTGCAGAGGACAAGATTGGCTCCGCGGTATGAGGCAACGTTTTCAATTCCGCGAATCAGAGAAGGATAAATATCATCCATCACGTTCGGAACGATGATACACCAATTTTCGATGTGCGGGGCAGTTCCGGCAATCAGTCCGACCACATAAGTGCCGCTTCCGTTCCGGGAGGACAGGACGCCTTCTCTTTCCAGCTCCTTGATTGCCCGATCCAGTGTTGTACGTGTCGTGTCAAGCTGCTTGCACATGATCGGTCTGGATGGAAGCCGGATTCCGGGATCCATTGCTCCAATCATTTCAATCAGCTGCTTCTTTATTTCCTGATAACGCATATTTATGAAAACCCCCTTGATGCTCTTTGTGGAGGATTGAACAAATACTTGTTTCTGCAACGTACTTTTTCTGGCTATAAGACTACACTAAATGCGGTCAGATTTCAAGTGATTACAGAGAAAACGGTCAGATTTACGGAAAAATCGGTCAGCTTTTATGGAAAATAATGTAATTTTCAAAACAATTCTGGCAAAAACATTGACACCGCCTGAAACAAGTGCTATGGTTAGTTCCATAAAACTTTGAAAGAGGTGCTTTCGTTGTTATTTGAAAAGATTGACCACTTGTCTGCGTACTATAAATTGTTTCCCAGCTTCGCAAAAATAAATGAATTCCTTCGCTCTGAGGATTTAGAGACATTGGAACCGGGAAGATACGAAATTGACGGAGACCGGCTGTTTGTTTCCATCCAGCAATATGAGACGGAAGCAGCAGATAAAAGGCCGTGGGAATGCCATCGAAAGTATCTGGATTTGCAGTATGTGATTTCCGGGGAAGAGTACATATATGTTGCGCCGCTGGATCATCTGACGGAATGCAGCTCATACGACGAACAGGGCGATTGTATCCTTTCAAACTGTGACTGCCCGGCTTCGGCGCTGCTGCTCCACGCTGGCGATTGCGTACTTCTTTCACCGGAGGAAGCTCATAAACCGAAATGCAGCGTTGCAGGAAGCAGCAGTGTAAAGAAAGCGGTTATTAAAATAGCCATTTGATTCCCCGGAATCTGTTTTGGCGTGACGGTGGATATTAAGACATGCTTGCCTGAAAATGCGTCCCAAGTTGGGACGCATTTTTTCAATCGCTATAGTAGTTAGGTCGGCCAACCGTTGTAAAGCCGCTCTTGCCGGTAATGACCACATTGTTCATGCCGCTGGCGCAATGGATGACCTGAATATTGCCTGCCGCATCACGGCCGCCGATGATACCAACATGACTGTCGTCAGGGTAGAATACCAGATCGCCGGGTTGAGCCTGCTCCCATGTGATGTTTTGACAATAGACATGCTGGGAGGCAACGCCTCCGCCGTGACCCATAACATAGGAACCACCGGAAACATTGTAAAATACCCAATCCACAAAGCCGGAGCAATCCAGACCATAAGGGCGGATCGTTCCTGTGGTCGGGCTGCCAGCTGCCCATACTTCCATCGGCTGCCCCCACCGGCTGTCCCAGCCAATGACCAGACTCTTGCCGCCCCAGAAATAATTGACTTTGCCTACCAGAGTCAGGGCTTGCCGGACAACAGCCTTGCGGGATTCGGAAATATCCCCGGATAAGTTGTTCATCAGTTCGATTGCATCACTCTGAGATATGTTCAAGTCGCCGATCAAACCACGCAGTGTTTCTTCTTCGGCAAGCAATTCGGTCAGGGTATTATTTTGGAATTTGGAGAAGTGATAGATCAGCCGCATATCGTCAGCGGTTTTGGCTTCAATGGTAATGGTTAAATGTACGATCGGTTCAGTGGATTCATCCGTAGGTGTGGCGGGGTCATCCTGTTCTTCAATTTCTTCTTCCGCAGTGATAACACACATATCCCAAAAGACAGTCCGCAGCTTATCTACCTTTTCTTCATCCAGAACCATCACGTCTACGCCATCCTCACCTCCGGCTACGTGGCAGGCAAAGACGGCAATTACCTCGATCCAGTCCGGCGGCGCACCCTCAATGGTAATACTTTCGTATTCGCCCTCCTGTAGCGCATTCAGCTGGGTGGAGAATTCCATGCTGATCTGTGCTACCGCAGAGCTAAGCGTGATTGCTCCAGAAGAGGGTTCGTTGGCGAACAAAATCCCAAAGGGAGAGGTCAGAACAGCGCCAATCAGCAAAACCACCATAAGAATTACGACGACGCCCGTACCGCCAAATATCCCGGCAAGCATCGACACCGTGGCTTGAATAGCTTTCAATATGGCTGAAGCTGTTTTCTTTACGACGTCCGCTGCGGCCTTGGCAGTTCGCTTGACCTGTGTTACCATTTGCTTCTGGGCTTCTTTTACAAATTTCTGCCTGCCCATTTCCGCAGCCTTTTGGGCATTGGAGACGATAGGGACTGTACGGTTGACTTTTTCCGGACGAACCATCTTTGGAGAGACGGATTCAACGTTGGCTCGGAGTTTGGGAGCCGACTTCGGTTTCTGCTTGGGAGTGGAAATTTCCGTTGCCCTCCTTCTATTGGGGGAGGCGGCAACGGTGCTGCTGGTAGGGGATGCACCGTCTAATGGGGGCAAACCGTCCTGCGGTAACGTTGGATTCTGGAGCGAATAACGGCTTTCAATAATTTCAGCCTTAAATTCCGCTTGCTCGGCCCGTGCTTGGGCGTATTTCTCAACAGCAAGTCTGCGGCCTTGCTCAGCTGCATCAAGGCGGGAAGACGGTGCTTTTTCCTGTTGGGCGCTATGAGGGCTGTAATCGCGGACAGGTTTAACTTTTGGGCTGGTAAGAGCGCTGTCGTCGGAAACGGAATGGCTGCTATCCGGTGATACTTTCGTGATAGACTGCCTCCGGTCAGGTTCATCTTTGGCCTTGATAGGGGATTGTGCGGCATACTCCTGTACAGTCAGATTCCTGCCCTGCTCCGTATATAGGTCGGTCTGCCTGCGCGCTGCATTAGTCGGGGCTACAGGCTCCGGGGAACGCTGCCGAATTGTCCGTTCATGAAGTGTATCGACTGCCTTGAGCGTCAGCTTTGCGGCGTCTGCAACGGTATTTGTCACGGCCTGCTCTGTGGTCGTTGTAGCAGATTCATTGGCCGCTTCGTGTTCCTCTCGCTGTTTTACCTTCTGTTTTACCGCGGATTCAATTTGCCGTGACACATTGAAGTCCTTATTTCTGATGCCAGAATGATTTTTGCCTTTGGTCTTTACTTTATCGTCAGGATTTCGTTGACGGACTTTGGGCATTGGAAACCTCCTTGTAAAAAAATAAATGCGTCCCGAGTTGGGACGCATTATAAGAGTAGATTTAAGACTCTCTTTCTGATAGCTTTTTCGCAAGGATATTAAGCCTATTGGTTATATCTATCGATCGTTCACTACCAAATAGGAAACGTTTTGCCTGAGCTTTTTGCAAAAGGTTATATATGAGTACGCTCTGGTTCCCCAGATGAATAACGTCATTTACTGGCATGTCATTGCTGACGAGCTTTGCACCTTCTTCTTTAACACGCATAATGATTGCTTTTCTGGGAGATATTGGAAAACAAATGTCATTAAAGCCCAAGGAAATCATCTGGGCAGGGTTATCGGAAATAATCAAATCCGCTTCCGAATCTACCAATCCCATATACCAGTTGTAGTTTTCTTCCAACGTGTATGCCATTTTAATGCTTTCGCCAATACTAAGCAGTTGCTCCACTTGGGCGCGTCTGGCATATTCTTCAGAGGGAAAACTACAATACTCAGTCAGTTCAGTCCCAAGGGGTAGATTGATACCTTGAAGAAAGGGGAGCGTTTGACTGTGGATACGCTGAATTTGGTCACGGTAGGCTGTAGTACGTATGGCAAGTGTTTTGAGAAAAACAATCAGAACAGTACGGACATGCTCATTGGTCAAAGCCAACTGGTTAGAATCCAAACCGTTAAGGACAGTGTTGGTTTCTCCCTCAATTCGACTCAGCATATGTTCAATAAGCTGTTCACCAGACAGAGCATCTAGCCTTGCAGGATCAATCAGAGATTCATATTCTTTCAACAGTTCACGCATTGTGTTCGCGTCAATATCATAAAAAAACTTCTCATGCGCAAACGCTCGCGGGAGATTACGGACGCCTCTGTTGTTGATAATATCATAAGCGTAAAGTTGATCGTTCTGGTCACAGAAGCGGCGCAGGTACATCTGAGGGATGTAATGCTGATGCTTGACTTTGTTCTCCATACATAACTCCCAATTATCAAAAAATGAAACATTTTTGCTGTTGACTATTTTAGCATATGTATGTACGGAAAGCAATCAATCCTGCTGTATGATTGTGGTAGAATCCTTCGCATTTACGGAATGCGTCCCAAATTGGGACACATTAGTTTATTCTCTCACAGAACACCAAATAACGCTGCTTTCCGCCTGATGCAACCGGGTGACAGGAAAGCAGCGTTATCATTTCTTTACCGGGTTGTATCTTAATAGCATCCAGATCGTTAGGGGCAATGATCTGGATTCCAACGACTTCGTAGCGCAGTTCTTCCCAAAGGTTTGTTATGGTCACGATATTGCCGACCTGTATCCTGTTGATATGCAGGAAATAAGACGCCCCATTCCATCCCCGGTGGCCGCAAATCACAGAGTTGGAATTTGGCGTACCGATAGGCAGGCTGGTTTCGGACATAACAGCAGCACCGATGGCCATATTTGCTTTACTGGCTCCCAGATATATGGGCATATTGAGATCGATGGCCGGGACTGAGATGACACCGAATACCTCGTCCTCAAAGCCATAGTCCCGCAATATAAAAGGAGGAACCTCCAGAGACTGACCGTTGACCATTTCACACTGATTCTCCGCATAGAGAGAATCGTTGTAGGCAACCATTGCATTCCACAGATCCAGATGCTCCCGCGGCTTTTCTGTGGGTTCTGCGGCAGGCACCACGGCTTCGCTTTCCCTGTAGGGATCCGTGATGACCCCGCTCAGAAATTCCTCTGCGGTGCGGTTTGCGTTCTGATCCATAAGCGCACCTCGAATGTAGGGGAAAACCGCAATGGCAATTCCGGCAAATAGGATCAGGCAGGATACAAATGTTAGTCCCTTTCGCACAGGTAGCGGCCTCCTTTGCTGAATCGCTTATTCCATCCATATCTCAGGGACAGTTTTCTCAGGACAATGACGGATGCAAATGCCGATAGGACGAGTAAGCCGAAGAACAGGCCGAGAAAGTATTGATTTCTCCAGTCAGAGCCGGTTTTGACTGCACCAACTTCGATTTCGTCCTGAACCGCTTTTGCTTCCTCGTATGGGATTCTGTGACCGCAAACCAGCAAACGGTGGGTATTGATCCCAATCGGTGTGCAGGTCACGAGGGTGCAATTATCTTCTCCGGGAATGATTTGCAGGTAGGAAGTATCGTGGGGCAAAACGGTATGAATTCCATTTACCTGATACGCAAGGGTTTCTCCAAGAACATGAAGATAAAATACATCCCCATAGTTTAACTGGCCGAGGTCGGTGAACATCCTTTTTGATGCCATTCCGCTGTGTCCGGTGAGGATCGTATGGGTACTGCTTCCGCCTACCGGAAGGGAGGAACCCAACAGATGTCCTACGCCTTGCTCCAATGTTGCGGAATCGGTGCCATGCAGGATAGGCAGCTGTACATTGATTCTGGGAATTTCAATATATCCCATTGTTCCGTCCCCGGTTGGGTTCAACTGGCATTCGTAGTCTTGAGATGCTGCGAAGATGGCAGTCTGGGTATAGCTGCTTGTTTCCGTAGCTTCAGGGACGATGGATTTATTGTAGGCATCGGCTAAATCCCTGATAAGCTGAAGCTCGTTTTTGTCCGTCTGATGTAGCTGCTCTATATAGGCCGTGTGAATTTCTGACGCATATTTCTCATTCACATAATTGCTTACAGCCGGGTACAGCATGATGATTACGGCAGCCAGAAAAAAGATAGCCGAAAGGACGGATACTAGGATTCTTCTTTTCATAAACCCTCCCTGATAGAGAACCCCCGGGGCAGGAATACCCCGGGGGAGAGACGGATCACTTCTTCTTATGGTTAGCCGCGTACAGGCTTGCCAGAGACACGATTATCAGCAGAGCGCCCAGCAGACCGAACATCCAGATGCCGCGGTCGCCGGTGGCGGGAAGGTCGAACCCCTTGGTATTGATTACCTTCAAGGGCGCCAGCGCATTGCCAGAGCTTTTGTCATTCACCATGTTCACGGCATTTTTATCAACGGTTGCGGAGGCGGTCAGCAGATGGTGCTTGAGCTGCTTCTGAGGGATGTTGTGCAGATTTCCGGCGTCAACGATGACGGCGGCATAGCGGGGGTCATTCTGAATCAAGCCCAGAATATCGGATTCATAAACATCACACAGAACGCTGGATTCCGTCTGCGACAGTTGAATTGCAACGCTTTCTTTCAGCAGGGTATAGCCGTTGTCGGTCTTGGTCTCGGTAATGACATACAGGTCATCCTCCAGTCCCTTGATAACCACCTTGCCGGAGTTTTCACCGGATGCAATGGGGACAAAACGGGTAGCGGCAGCGGAATCGCTGGTGAAGCCGGTCACATAATACGCACCGGTCTTGGCATCCAGCTTGGCCACGACATAGTAGTTGTCAGTGCTGTTCTGAACGGTGAATTCTACATTGGAGAAATTCCCTTTGCCATCGGAGAACAGCTTCGTCAATTCAATGCCGTAAGTGTAAAGGTGTGCGTCGTCCACGAGCGTATCATAGTAGTTCGTCGAGGTGCGCTTCCAGAGAAGAACCACGTCGTTGGGATTGCCGCTGTCACCGCAGACAACAGATTCATCGGTATTCATGGTAGCCTGATAGGTAATGCGGAGGGTGCAGCCGGAATAACCGATGTTAGCCATATCGGTTGCGGTGTAGACGTTTCTGGAAGTGTTGATTTCAAACAGCCCCTGCTCGGTCATCTCAATGGTCATAACGGATTCGCCTGCGGTGGCGGTACTGTAGGTGACGGTGAACTTGTTGTCAGATTCTTTCCACGTCGCAATCAGATCGGTACAGGCAGCATCCTTGAAGAATTCAAGAACCACGTCATTCTTATTGTAAGTAAGACCTTTGGACAGGGTGTCGATAAAGGTGTAACAGGTGAGATACGTAGATTCGGAGGTGATGGTGGGCAGGGTGCTGATAACCTGATAATCGATCACGTCACCATCGGAAGCAGTGCCGGTGTGGGCATAGCCGTCATTGATGTCGCTGGCAGAGCCTTTGTTCTTACCGGTGTCATAAATGTTCTCACGCAGGGTCTTTTCCAGAGAGGGAATGCCGGTCAGATTTTTGGGATAGAGCGTAATATTGTAGAGCCAGCGCTCGCCGCCGTCATCGGCATTCGTACCGTTTACGGTGGTCATGGGGACGGAGACGAGGAACGGGTCAGTAGTGGACACGACCATTTCGGGAACTTTGGTCTCTACCAGCAGATACAGACCCAGTTCCAGATTGGTAGCTGCGGTTTTGCCATAGCTGTCAGTCAGATCCATTGCAGCGCCGCCGTTTTCCGTAATATAGGTTTCCAGAGCGTCCTTGACGGCGGCGGAATTGGATTTCAGCTTGGCAGCCAGCGCTTCGATCAGGACATCGGACGAATAATAATATTTGGTGGAATCCAGATGATCCGCATCGGCATAGCGGTTGGCACCGTTGTCGAGACTCAGCGCTTTTAAGAAGTCTGCGCCTTTAACCTTGTCAATGCCATAGAGGATTTCTACATGATTGGAGGCGCTGTCATCCACGGCAGGTTCAGAAAACTGGACGATATCGGCGATCCGCAGGTAACTGAATTGAACGCCTTTGATGGCGTAGCCGTAGCTGACCTCACCGTTGCCGAGGCTTGATTCCTTGGAACTGCCCAGAATGCTGTTCACGCCGTTTTCGTCGTACCGGCCTGTAGAAACATAGGAACTGTCCCATACGCCGTCGCGCTCGGCGGAGCTGAGATCGTACTTATAAATGGTTATGGAACCAACCTTATCTTCGTCGATGAGGCCGTTTGCGGAGGGATTGGTGATCTCCGCCGCAGACGCGCCAACGGGAATAGTCAGGATCATAACGAGAGACAGCAGAAGCGCCAGAGCCTTTGTCAGATTTCTCATATTGAAAAAATTCCTTTCAAAAAATAGTAGATTTTCAAAGTTGCAGATACTGGGGAAAATGGTTTGATAGTGGATTACCAGCGCCTTTTGCGTAGGTAAATAATGGCACCGATACAGGCAGCCAGACAGACCAACAGACTGGAAGCCATAATCAGACGGGATTTGGAGCCGGTCATCGGCAGGGAAAAAGACGGAACATTCACAACAGTCAACTCCTTAACATAGTCGGTTTCATCAGGTAATTTCCCACAGAAGGCGTAGTCGGTCAGAAGCTGTAAGCCTTCCGGGGCCTTTGTTTCGGTCAGCCGGTACAGCAGATCATGATATAAGCCCTCAAAGGTGATAAGGCCATCTTCACCGGAGGTCAGTTTGCCATCGGAAAGACCATCAGAGGAACAGCCGCCTTTGAGGACGGAAGCGGAATAGACTACGGGGAACCAGCTTTCCCCGTCTTCAGACCATTCCAGCAGGAACTCCGCACCGGCACGGGGAGCGCCTGTCTGGTCAACTTTTTGAACGGCGATTTTGCCGGATCGCAGCGCATTGGTAAATAGCACTTCTACCGCTGAACCCTGCATAACAGTCACGATCCGGGGATTTTCCAACTTGCAGTAGTAAGGGGAATCTTCCGGAATCAGTTCTTCGATGGTATACTGACCGGGCAACATATTCGGTGGCGTGATCGTGCCGTCTTCCAGAGAAGTGAAGGGGGAGCCTTCGATCTCCTTGCCGCTTGAATCGGTGATTTTGAACTTCCAGCCTGCGACGCTGCCTTCACCCTCCACCTTCTTGACGATTCGCAGGTTGCCATATTGGATGTTGGTAAAGCGGATATCCACATCTTCGTGGGCTTTGATCTCGAATTTCTGGACAGTTTCATCCACCAGCCAATATTCGCTCTCAAATCGTCCTTCGGTATCGCCTGTCTCCTTTGCATAATAAATTCCGGGATCGAGATAATAGCCCACTTTGCCGTTCTCCCCGGTGGTGACAGTGCGCACCACCTGTGTACAGGCTTCATCGGTGTAAATGGTGATTTGCCAGCCGGAGAGGGATTCGCCTGTATTGGTACTCTTGTGGAACCAGCCAAGCCCTTGTTCCTTGTTCAGCCATTCATCCACCGTGGTTTCGCCTGCCTTTACCGTAACGTCGTGAAAGCCCAGTTCACAATTCCAGTAACTATCCTCTACAGGCAGTTCAACGACAGTATAGCGACCCAGCGGGAGATTTCCGGTACAGGCGTAGCCGTTTTCGTCGGTGGTGAATTCTCCAACGACATTACCGTCGGAATCCAGAACGCGGAACGTCCAGCCGTCCAGATGGTTGCCGGTGTTGGTGGATTTGCGGAACGAAATACGGCCGTAATGGGTGTTGGTAAACGTTACGGCAGCTGTTTCATCGATTACAACCGTAACCTTTTTGACGGCGGTGTCATATTCCCAGAAGGGATCGCCGGTATCCACTTCTTTGGCATAGTAAGTTCCCGGCTGCAGCCCGGTGACGGTGATGGTTCCGTCGGAACCCGTAGTGAATGGGGAATTCTCAACAGGCTCTGTACAGGCAGCGTCAAGGTACAGTCCGATTTGCCAGCCGCTCAGATTTTTGCCTGTGTTGGTTTCCTTGACCAGCTTGACGCTTCTTTTGTTCAGCGTGTTGCGGAAGCTGACCGTAGAAACCTGCCCAGCGGCGAGAGTTACTGTCTGAGGATTTGCGCCGGCACAGGAGTATAGAGCGTTGATAGTGCTGTCCGAATGCCCAAGCTCCTTGACGTAGTAGGTGCCAGCGGAAAGCCCAGCGACAGAGATCTTGCCGTTTGAGTCGGTGGTATGCGGCCCGGATACCAGAGATGTACAGGCTTTGTCACTGTAAATTCCAAACCGCCACCCGGATAGGTTCTTGCCATCCTCTGTGGTCTTGACGAGATCAATCCCATCGGTGGCTGGAGCTTTCAGCTTGAAGTAAGCATTGAGCGTCCCGGTGGATGCACGATACAGAGAAATCGTTGTCTGATAAGCGGAACCGGTCATATACCACAGACAATAGGCTGAATTGGATGCGGACGGGGTGGAGCGGACGGCCTTGAATACCGTAGATTCCGAAATTGTCCCGGTTTGCGTGATATAGAGGGTATTTCCGCTCTTGTAGAACGCGGCGCCGTTCCCATCGGTAAAGGAGAAATTACCCAGCACACCGTTGGAATCATAAACGCTGGTTTCTTCTCCTGTCAGGGCGATGGTTGGAGCGGTACTGCTGGATTCGCTTGTGAATGAAGGAATGGTCAGCGCCGCCTGAATATAGGAAACAAGCTGATTATAATTGGGCGCAAAGTAGGGGATGGCTGCTACGCCTGCATTGTAGAAAATATCGCCAGCGGTGCCGCATTCGTTGACAGCATTCAGGACAAAGGTTTCGGGGTCACGCAGTCCGCAGACAATTTCATAGATCAGGAACTGCGTGGCAATTCTCAGCGGAACGTTGGGATTATCATCTTTGGGAGTGGTCGTGACGCTGATGGAATCGTCCCACATTCGGTCGCTGTACAGCAGAATCAGACCAATGGCCTCCCGTCTGGCCGCAGGTAGGGCGTACCAGACATTCGTTCCTGCGGTATTCCCGGTTCCGTCCAGCGCTACGTCGCGGTCAACGGAGTTGCCGGATGTACTTGCGGCGTAACTGCGATATGGCTCAATGCAGTAGAGGGGGGCATCGGCATAGGCAACGCCTCCATATCGCGCAAAATGCCAGCCCAGATTTTTGATATAGGCGGTTTTCGCGCCGTCTGTTCCGTTTGGCCTGTAAGATATCGTAAGCTGACTTTTCAGAACGGTGGTATAGTTGCCGTTGTCGGCATAATCAAACAGCATGATAGAACCTTGGGTGGAGGACGTGGCGGTTATACCGTAGTCCTCGTTCGCGCTGTCTGCCGCTGCGGCATCTGCGGCGGCAGCCGGTTCCGGTGCAGACTCTGTGATATCCTCGGATGTTTGCGCTGCCTGTGTGGGTTCCGTATCGTTTGTCGGCTCTGTAGTGGCTTCTACTGCAAAAGCAGTCGGAAATATACCCAGTGCAAGCACCAGAGCCATAAGCAGTGCAAAGCACCGTTTTATGGATTTATGCAATAGCTTCCTCCTTTGAAAAAATGTATGGGAACGAAGAATGCGTCCCAAGTTGGGACGCATTACCGTTCACCGGGGGTGGTGCTCATCAATTTGTATAGGATACTGTCATGGGGAATCAGATTTGCGAATGGCACCAGCGCGCCGCCCATCCGCAGCAGACCATGACCGGGAGGGGAGTTGGTGATGTAGTCCATTTGCGTTTGGGAAAGGTGCAGCAGCTTCGCCAGCTCCTGACGATCTGTTGCAGCCTGATTGAACAGCAGCAGAAACTCGGAGTTGGCAAACATCAGACGAGCGGTTTCGGATCGCAGACACTCTTCCACATTTTGCGTTGCCGCAGTCATCGTGGCTCCGTACTTCCGGTATCTTTTCCATGCACGGTACAGGTTTTTCGCCGAATACTGGTACTTAAAGTACAGGTACACTTCGTCAATAAAGACCCATGTGAACTTGCCGTTGGCTCTGTTTTCAGCGACCCGATTGTTGGTGATTTCCAGCATGACTGCATGGGAGGAATCCCGGAGGGATTCACCCATTTCGTAGGCGTCAAAAGTGATAATGCGGTTCCGAAGATCAACGTTGGTTGGCTGGGCGAAAATATTCAGGCTGCCCTCGGTGATAAGCTCTGCCACCAGCGCCAACTCCCGCGCTTCTGGGTCGGGCTGCTGAAGTGCAACATTTCGCCAGTCTGTCAGCAGCGGTGCAGGCCCGGAACGGTTTCGCAGAGAGGAATGGTACATGGCCGCAGTGCAGCGGTCAATGATGGATTTGTGACCGCCGTGCAGCCTGTTTGGCCCCATCTGCTGCTCCAGAATGGTGGTAATGAAGGACGATTTGGTGGCAATGGGGTTTTCGTCCTTATCTCCGTAGCTGATGTCCAGCGGGTTCAGACGGTGGGGGCTGTTAGGGGACAGAATGATAACCTCGCCGCCCAAAGCTCTGGTCAGCTCGCCGTATTCCCGCTCTGCATCGATGATGATAATATCGTCATTGGTATTCAGAGCAATGTTCAGAATGGTGGACTTCATAGCCACGGATTTGCCGGAACCGGATACACCCAGATAGAACCCGTGGGGAGACACCAGCTTGCGGCGGTCACAGATCAGCAGATTTTTGGATACGGCATTGACGCCGTAGTACATCCCACCGGGATCCTGAATCTCCTGCGCCCGGAAGGGCATGAGAATGGCGGCGCTCTCCGTGGTCAGGGTACGCATGGCTCTGATGCGGCGCAGACCGTAGGGCAGCACTGTGTTCAGCCCGTCTTCCTGCTGATACCGCAGGACGGAGAAGGTACACAGCTTCTCAAGACCGATGGAAATGAGGATTTCCGTGTCGGCGTTCAGCTCGTCCAGCGTGTCAGCCACATGAACCAGAGTGACAACGGCAAAGATCATTCGCTGGTCACGGGTAGTCAGATCGTCCAGATATTCCTTGGTTTCGGCTCTGGCCTGCTCCAATTCATAGGGGATTGCCGCAGTGAAATTATTCTTGGCGTTCTGCCGCTGCTGCCACCGGGTGATGTCCGCCTCTACACCGAGAATCTGGCTCTGCACATCCCGAACGGCTTCATCTGTGGGAATGGGCAGAAAGTCAATGCTTATCATCAGGCTTCTGGAGAAGTCGGACAGATTGGCGATCAGCTCGTCCTTGATGTAGCTGGCATAGTTTTTCAGGAACAGTACACGTCCAAACTTGCCGCCCATTTCAAAGTGATCGGCCTTGAAAGCAAGGCCATCCGGGCAGATGTAGTCCTTGAAGTCCGCTCCGGTGCGAATTGCAGATGTCGCATCGAAAGTGAAATGCTGCTCCTCGCCGGGACGGAAAAAGTCATGGAAAATACGCAGACGGTCATGACAGCTGATAGGCCGAGCACCGGAATCCAGCCGCCCGAAGCTCTTGGTCAGATTTCCTTCTACCCGGCGAAAGTAGGAACGGGTGTCCTCGATCTTTCGCTGGGGGACAGAAAGCGTGATGTACTTTTCCTGTACCAGATCGTTGCTCTCCGCAGCTTTTTCCCGCATAATGCGGTTGGATTCCCGGCGGTATTTGTCAAGGTCATCTCCGCGCTCTTTCATCAGGACGGTCTTCTCAAAGCTTTCCTGATTCAGCTTGCGGTTGATGATGGTAATTTTGGCAGCGGCATCCGTTGGCAGGCTGTTCAGCACCCCGCTGTAAGACTGGAAGATGCTGAGCTTCACATCCTCGGATGCGGCAACGTAGTTTACGTCGGCAAAACGCCATGTCTTGGAGAGTTTCCGACCTACGTGAAAGATGCCGTCTGAGTAGATCCGCTGGATAGGGATGGATTGCTGAACGCTGCGTGGAATTTTGAAGTCTACCTTTTCGCTTCGATTGGCGGTAGTAAGCGTCTTAATCAAAGCCTGCGTCCTCCTTTCTGTTCAGCGCCTTGTAGTGAAAGTTCTCACTGACATAGGGTCGCGAGGCGGCAAAGAGAAATTCCGACTTGATAAAAGCCCACAAAAACTGTTCCAGATTCATGCCGTGGTAGCTGAAAAAACCGGCAACGGCAAAAGGAGTCGCCGCCAGAATGCAGACCCAGCTTGCAGCCTCCTTACCCAGCACCGGGCCAAACAGGAGATAGATGCTAACAGCCAGAGCAACGGCAAGGGCGGAGCAGAAAAACTGACGTGCGGACAGGCCAAAGAAGATGGTTTCCTTATGCTGCCGCACTTCCTTTGGAATTTTTACTTCGATAGTATTCACCTCTGAAAATGGGGAATTTGACTTAATTACCCGAAAATGAGATAATATTAGTGAAGAAAATATCAGCTTTGAAAGGAGACGTGGTTATGAACGCACCAACCTTTTGGCAGCAAGTATTGATTGCTGTTTTGGCAATTTTTCTGATGCCAACAGTTATTGCCATTCTTGCGAAACTTCATATACTGCCCATCACAGTCTATCTCCTGATTGCAGACAGCTTTCCCGGTCTGATTGAAGACCATAGAGAACTGTGCAACATCCTGATCGCAGTGTTTATTGCATATCCAGCTCTGATATGGGGGCGAAAACTGCTTCAGCTTTGGAGGGAAGAGCGGGACGCAAGAAAATATCTGCTTGCTTCGGCCGTACCGATTGAGCCTGAATTGGATATGCAGGGGCCACAGGACGATTGGACATACACTGACGATGATATGGATTGGTGACGAAAAGGCGGGCGTATGCCCGCCTTTTCTTATGCGCCGAACATCTCTCTGGAAAGCTGACTGGCACCTTTGACCAGCCCGGTCAGTACCAGCATATTAAATACCATTTGCCCGATGTACTGCCAGACCATTGTCACCGCTGACAGGTTGGTATCTACAGCCGGGGAGCTGCTGCCGAGGTATGCCGAATAAATCAGGCAGGCCAGCACGATAATGGCTCCTTCCATGCAGACACCAATATAGGATTTGATGAATGCCTGCCCGCTGTGGGACATGCCCTCTCCGGCAAAGGACGCCAGCGGAATGGGAGCCAGAGCGGTATACATGTAAATGCGGAAGAAGCGTCCGTAAACGGTCAGGATCAGAACAAACGAAAGAACCGTGACGATCAGACCGCCCAACATGGCGACCAGCCACAGGGGGATGGATTCCAGAAAGCTCAGATCCTCAATGGCGGCGGTAATTTCCGAGGGCAAGGCTGCCACAACGGTGATAGCGCCGCCAATGCTTGACATGGCCTTGGCGGCAATGCCGCTGCAAATGGAAAAAATAGCCAGCATAAGATCCATTGCATAGCCGACAGCGATTTTTGCTCCCGCAAATCGGATGAAGTGCCGCAATGCGAACTCAGGCCGCTGCAATTCCCGAAAAGAAGCGGCGGACTGGAAAACGCCCATTGCAAAGAACAGAATCAGCAGACCATAGCCGACACCTTGCAAGCCATTGCTGATATTGACCATGAAGTTCCAGATGTCTCCGCCCTTGAAGGATTGGGGCGATTGGGAGAGCAGAGACCATACTTCTGACAGCTTTTCGTTCCATGTGGTCAGGACATTTTCCAGTGTGTTTACGATCCAGTTGTCGATAGGCGATTACCTCCAAAGAAATGTGTCCCAAGTTGGGACGCATTTTCCTTACACAGCGCCGATAGTGGTCAGGATTTCTTTGGCGAAGGCAATCAGCAGACCGCCGAACAGGCAGAGAAAACCCTGACTGCGTTGGCTTGCGTCATGGCTCTGGACGCTCATACCGACCTGCACCACACCCCAGCCCAGAATGATGATGCCAACGGCTTTGATGGCGGCAAAGATGAAGTCGGAGAGGTTGCCTACGATGGTCAGCGGGTCGGCACCTGTGGCATAAGCTCTGGTAGGCAGCAGGCAGGCTGCCATGACCAGACCGCCCCACATTGCCATATAGCGGCGAGCCTGACGGCGGTTGGGTTTGTAATTGCTCTCAGAATTGCGATCAAGAAGTTTTTTCAAGTGGTTTCCTCCATTTCAATGATTTGCAGTTCCTCCAGAGAGGAAAATTCAAAATCCAGATCATCAGAAGCATACATGCAGACGGGGCAGTGGATGTAGGGGAAGGCACCGCCGCTGTGGGATTGCCTGATGTTTGGGTGCTTCATTAAGTCGTACTTTTGGTCAATGACCGGTGGTTCGCCGCGAATCAGAACGATGGCATCCTTATTGTTCAGCATTCGGACTTCATCCGGGGTCATCAATTCCCGTCCGGTCTGCTGGAAGTTCTGGCTGAATGAACCGTTGCGCCCCTTACTTTGACTTGACGTCCGTGTGTCGATGGTTTCCTTGCCCAGCAGCTCCGACACATACTTGTGGGTAGACTGCTCGTTGCCGCCCAGATATACAAAGCTGTCGGCGTTGCCGATGATTCCTTCCCAATCATTCTTGAACAGAGCCTTCAGCTGACTGATATTTTGCAGTACGATGGTAGCCATGATATTGCGTGAGCGCATGGTCGCCTGTAAACGGGCATAACCATCCGGCAAAGCAACATTTGCAAATTCATCAAACATCAGTCGCACAGGCATCGGCAATCCGCCGCCATGCACTTTATCGGCCTGATAGTACAGCTCCTGAAAAGCCTGAGTGTAAAGCATACCGACAAGAAAATTCAGCGATGTGTCGTTGCTGTCTGGGATGATGCAGAAAATGGCCTGTTTTCGTTCGCCCATTTTGCCGATCTCCAGCGTGTCCTCTGCGGTAATATTCTGAATCTCAGGCAGGGTGAAGGAAGCCAGACGGACAGCAGCACCCACAAGAATGCTTTTTGCGGTCTTGCCAGAAACAAATTGTCAAGGACTTTTTAATCAAGTTTACAAAGAAGTCACATTTTACGGACTTCATCACGGAGCAGACGCTTGATTTTGTCCTCCATCGTCTCTTTGGCGGTCTCGCTGAAATGGACACGGACGATATAGGTGGTCTTGCCGATCTGCTTTCTGACAGTAGGGCAAGGGGTGCTGTTGGTTGCGGTATTGTTCATTCAAAATCCTCCTGTAAATGAAAAATGCCCGG
>ERZ780198.911-NODE-911-length-30087-cov-14.226026_pt1 | contig 30087 bp, 20 predicted proteins | sample MGYA00510979_ERZ780198 | MGnify/ENA primary metagenome ERZ780198 (study PRJEB29588, sample SAMEA2158039) | human gut metagenome | biome: human gut; feature: human-associated habitat; material: faeces | place: Denmark | collected 2008/2010 ...
AGCATGGTGTGGTTCAGCAGCCGAACTGAGCCGTCTCATCGCCAGCATCGACGGTATGCCTCATGTCAAGGACATTCTCAGCCAGAAGAGCATCCAGTTTATGACCACCGAGCAGCCCGACCATCAGTATTCCATCGGTTGGAACTACACCCCAAAGAGCAATCGTCCGTGGATTCGTACCGGTTCTCTTGCCGGCACCTCTGCCATAGTCCTGAAGTACCCCGATGGTCAGTGCTGGATTCTCATCACCAACACCTCCACCTGGAAGGGTCACGGCTTCAGCAACGACACCATGGCATTCTTTGAGAAGCTCCGCAAGCAGTTCATAGCAGATATGCCGAAGAAGGATTTGTTCATATAGAGAAGGAAGAAAAAAGTCAGGAAAAGTTTGGAGATTACAAAAAAACAGCGTATATTTGCAGGCAGATTTACGTTTAAAGACAAAGATTATGACAGACAATGTTTTATTTACAAGAGAAACCTTCTTGGCAGCTATGCGTCGGGAGAAAAAGCGCAAACAAGAATGGGAAGATAAAATGAACAAGAAATTAGATGATTTACAAGAACAAATAAAAAGAGCATAACAGTTGGGCAACGCATGCACATCAGCTGTTGTGCGAGCGCATATCAGCTGTTATGCAAGCGCATATCAGCTGTTATGCAAGCGCACAACAGCTGTTGTGCGGCCGGAGATACTAAATAACTCAGAAATATATCCTGTCTTTTCCGACAATATATCTTTAATATACGAATAAAAGAGGGTGCATCATAAATTCATGATACACCCTCTTTTCGTTTTTTATCAACTATTATAAACTTGTCAAACCAAGCTTCTTCTATCTTACGGCAACCTTCAGTCCCTTAGACTGAGCACAGGACTGGGTGGATGCCTTTACAATATAAACTCCGGATGGAACACGGAGAATCATTCTCTGCTTATCAGGTAACTGATAACAGTGAACCATCTTGCCATCCAAGGTAAATACCTCTACCCTACCCAACTTCTCACCATTCAGGGCAGATACAACAATCATGCCCGCAGCAGGTGAATAAACCTTCAACTGATTACTTTCAGCCTCAGCCTCAATCTGCTGGATACCGGTAGTACCACGAGTCTGTGTCAGGAAGTATCTGCCATGCTCATTTGCCTGAATGCTCACCTCATTACCATCCTGCAGTTCGGTATACTGTCTGCTTGCAGCATCATAGAGATACAGCGGAGCATCGAGCTTGGCAACGCCCTTGAAGTCGAGGTTTACCCTTTCGTTCTTCTCCCCATTCTCCATGATGACACCCATTGGCATCCATTCAATCTTAGGAGTAGCATTTACAGCCACAGCCTGAGAACCAGCCACGGTATAAACCTGCGGAATATCCTTGAGGTTCAGATCGTACAAGAGGTCAACGTCCTCCTCATCATCATAGTCGGCAGAAGCCTCCTGACGCAAGGCAATGCGTGCCTTTGAGGTCTGGCCGTTGGAATTCTCAGTTTCTACCTCTACAGTCTTTACATAATCAGATGCCATCAACAGACCAGGAGTAATGGTGCGGTCTATACACATCGTAGACGTGAACCTTACATTTTCTACCATTTCGCCTTCTTTCTTCTTGACAAAGAACGACTGGGTAGGCTGGATAGCGTAGTTCTGCTTATCCAATTCTGCATTGGAAATCGCCTTCACCTCGCCATTCTCTACCATCCATATAGCCTTTTGCAAACCAGTATTAGCCTCGAAGAACTTTGCCATCGAGATAGAGCAGGTATATGGATTAGCCACGAGATAGAAACCGCTGTTGTTATCAGTTCCTAAACTCTGAGTCTTCTCTGCGAGATGCTTCTCATCGTTATTGAAAGCAACGAGAAGTCTGCCACGACCTTTAGGATCCTTCGTAACCGAAGTTTCGCTTGAAGAGTTCCCTGTTCCATTATAATCAAAGTACTGATAGCTTGTATCTTCCTTTGGCAAACGGAGGAGCGCATTCTTATTCTGATCCTTTGGCAAGAGCGCATTACCCGCCTTGATAGCGAAGCCACCGAAGGTTCCGTCTGCGGCATAGTTCTCGTCCACCTTATTATATACGTGGCTCCAGTAGCCGAGATTGAGATTCATATCATCAGTCTTAGCACCTTCAGGATAATGAGATGCAGGATAATCACCCTTAGCTGTGATTTCCTTCACATCACTCTTCATCCAAGCTCTCTGATAAACCGGATACTTGATCCGGCTATACGCAGCAGTAGTACCATCAGCAGCCTTATCATCAAAGTTGATATCCGTAAACGCCTTGGTTTTCTGTCGTCCATCCTCTGCCGGTACATACATATCGCCGGCATAGATATACTGCAGAGGCGAAGCCATGGTGTACCACTTGTTAGGCACCAGTTCCTTCTCTACCCAAGCCTTGTCATATATCAGATAGCACTGGTCGCGAAGCTCGCCCTGAGGCTTGAAGTAAATCTGATGGCAGGTATTGCCATAGAACTTCTCACACTTCAGATTACCTGCTTCCAATCCCTTATTGGAATCTGCCTCATTCCAGAACGCCATGATGTCATACTGGATATACTTCGTTGCCTCATTACCCTTGGCATTATTCAACTTGGTAGCAATACCATTCTCTTGACGATAAACTATGTTACCGAGGTCAGGGAAAGGCTTTCCATTCAAGTTGACGACAGTAACCTTGGTAAACTTCATTGGCACATAGCTATTCTGCGTAGGAATCTCTATCTTCAATGCAGATGGTGCCGCAGAAGTACTGCTGCCATAAGTCTGATAATCAGTATACTCATTATCATACAATTCTGTAGAAGATGAGCGATGCCAGTTATCATCATTATTCCAGTTGGCATTCATACCGCCATCTGCAGTAGGAGTCCAGGTAATGAACTCCGGTACTATCTTCACCTTGAGATAAGATTCACCAGGGCAGTTGGTAGTTCCCGCAGAAGCAGCTCTCTTCTCGTAAACGAATCGGAGAACATAGTAATATCCCTCGTGGAAATTCTCTACGGCAGTATCATCAAACTTGAGGTTGAGAGTAACCTGAGTCTTTTTATCAAAAGCAGGCAACTCAGTCTTCTCCAATGTTGCAACTTGTGTATTCAGCTTCTTTTCCCATAAAGGATCATTAGTAGATGCAACATACACCTTTGTAGAAGCGTCAGCAGAAGTACCATTGTCATCAATGAAAGTAAGAGGTTCAGTAATAGCTGTTCCATCTCTCATCGTAGCACTATGAAGAGGTACCTTCAAATATCCATTAGAAGCCTTCAACTTCTTCAGCTGTGGCAAACCGATACGAAGCGAAGCCTCATAACTGCCGTCATTGAATGGATAATCTACATCGTTGAAACCGAAGTTAAGCTGTGGTCCATCCAGCATCACACGCAATGGTACTGGTATTGCACCAGGACACAACAGATAGGTCTTTCCGTTGATAGGATATGGAATATATCCATCTGAATTCTGATCTCCTACAGGCTTCATATATATATTATGAGTCTTACCCAAAGTAAGCTTATCCTTGCTGATTGTGGTTTCATTGTTGGCAGGTTTAGAAGGATTCAACTTGTCTGCTTCACCCGTACCATCAAGATACCAGTAGAACTTAACACCATCCAATGTTATCTTACCACCTGTATTAGGGTCAGTTGTAACCAATTGTCCCTTGATTTTTATCTCATAGTCAGCACCAGCATTGCAAGGAATCTTATAATCAGTCACGATCTTACCATAAGTATCAGTAATGATTGGATGCTGGCTAACCATTTCAAACCAGTTACTATATACCGAGCAGACTTCAGCAGGTGAACCCCAATTAGAGTTGCCTGTTGCATCAGGAGTTTCTGTAGCTACAGATACATAATACTTCTTACCTACTTCAAGAGGATAATATCTATTACTGATAACGATATAAGTTTCACCTTCGCTATCCTTCTCGATCATAGGAGTACCATCTATAGTATACTGGTTGCAAGTTCCCTCTGAATCGAATACGTCAACAGCTCCATATTTATTGCTCTTGTAAGTAATATTCTTTGATGCATCTGAAGTATGATTCTGTATTATCTGATAGTAAGGATTACTCTCATCAGTACCTTCTACAGGCTTTCCATCTTCATCAACAAATCTGAAATATATCTTTGTATCTTTATGTCCCAAAATTGCATTCAAGGTCTCGTGGATAGCACGTATCTTCAGTTTGATGGTTCCATTTGTTGCACCGTTACATACCGGCTTTTCCTGAATCACCTGAACCTTAGCAGGTGCAAGATACATACGGATATCATCTACGGCATAGTCGGCACCATCAGTATTGCTACAGTAATTATCAATCTCCAGTCGGAAATCTGAATACTGCTCTACATTTGACTCTTTTTGCAAAGTAATCTTACCATATACCTGGTACCAAGTTGCCGGTTTCAAGTCTTCTACATTAGTCTTAAAATCACCAGACGCAAAACTATGTATCAGGTGTTTTTCAACAATATCATCATTGACATTTCTTTTAACACCAAATAGTTTAAACATAATCTGTGGCTTGGTAGCCGCTCCTGTCATGTCAGCAACTTCCGCTATGAAGATAAACTGCTGTCCTGTACAGAAATCTGCCGTGAAATCTGCAGCGGCGATTTTTCTACTTTCGTCTGATGCATCCACATAGAGGAAGTGGCCATACTGAGAACGATTGGTTATCTCATACGTTTTATCATATAAAGTACCACCATCCCACCAAAGATATCCGTTGGTTGGTGTAGAACCTGCACCGGAAATACCAGCAACATTTGCAGACTTATACAAGCAATAATCTCCATGAAGTGGAGAATGACCGATAGTCTTCAGACCATTATAATTAGTAGCATCATAGTCGATCAAATCACGATATACGAAACTATAAGCACGACGATCCCATTTAGATGGTAATCGGTCCTGGTTGTTATCCGGACTTGTAGGAGCAGCCACAGTCTGTTCAACATCATCGTCATCAAATGTAATAGGCTTAGTAGCCATTTTATAGTGCTCGTCAAGATAACTAATCAGTCTGTTATTTAATCCTTCTTTAACAATCTTCTCTTTAGTCATCGGATGATTATTCATGAATCGAACATCAAAGTTGGCTATAGGGCAACGATGATTTTCTTCATCCATAGCATACGCAACGATGAATACAGGATCTCCATATTCAAATGTAAAAGTCTTGTTAGTTCCTGTCAAAGATACAGGCATCCACCAATCTTTATTAAGATCTTCCATCTTCAAATTAAAGAAACGGTCGGTCTTGGTACCTAAACATAGACAATAGGTTTTGGTCTTATCATACGCCCACCATTCAACCTTAGTTGCCTTGCATAATTTTGTTTTATCGAAGTTGGATTCTATGAGTTTATCCTTTTCATCTGCATAATATACCCGATTAGTGAAACCAACAAAAGCTCCATTGCTCTTATATACACCATCAGCTAATGGATGAAAATAATATTTTGTAGCCTCAGACAAATCCAGTCGAAGAGTAACAATAGAACTTTTATCCTTCATGCCAACTGTCAAAAACTTTCCATCCTCATAAGTTCTATAACCTGCTCTTTGAGGATTTTTACCAATAGCCGTATTCATAATATCGTCTGCTAACTGCTTGGCAGAACGGATATGGAAAATGTATCTGATAGAGAGTGTAGGCTCATGTACCAGATAAGTTTTTGTTGCATCCAAACCATCAATATAACGGCTTATATCACAGGCAATATCTTCACCAGCCCATTCATCAGATGAAGCTCCTGCAGGTGCAGTATATGTAACACCAACATTCTTGCTAACAGGGTCTTGAGAAATATTGAAAGCAAACAAGCCATAATCATTACTTCCCGATACAATATGATTCAGAAGAGTTGATGCTCCGGGCCCGGTAACTGGACTTAAATTATCATTAGCTTTATCTGTTTTAAAATCATACCATCTGAAATAACCTCGTGGCTCAAGTGGCGATCCCGATCCATTTTCATATTTGTCGAATGGCAGCACTAACTCTACTTGCTCATTAGCATCTTTCACATAGACATAGTACTCCCATTCAGCAGTCTGCTGCATGCCATTTTCGTCAAATGCAGTATTAGCATGGCCTACATAATGATTGAAAGGCATGCTATACTTTGTTTTCAACGTAATATTATACAATGCATTCAAAGATGGCTCCTTCTCAACAACACCATATTGAGTGGTCAATTTAGAGATATTTTTGGAAATAACAAAAGATAAATTTATGTCATCCCAAGACTCACCACTAGGCAACTCTAAGATAACATCCAAGTCTTTTGCTTGAATTGAGGAACCGGTATTATTAAAGTAAATATAGTCAAAATCATTACGCTTCTGTATTTTTCCTGAAGAGACAGTAAGATTATCTACTTTGGAGCCATCTGTATGTTTTATAGTCCAACGTATATAGAAGTCCTTAATATCTTCTTTAGACGAAACACCCAAGATAGATTTAATCTCATCATATATAGAAGCACCACTGAAGATACATTTGTTTCCTTCTTTTAAAGCATAAGCAGATTTCACCAAAGTAGGATCAGTTGCCTTGATGAAAGTTACAGCATCAATATCACTCTGAGAATAAAGCTGATAAGTATATGTAACATCTGCCGTTGTCTTATCTGTTTCAAAATTATTCGTATTAGAAGCCTTTACTATAAACTTATAACCGGAGAGGTCTACACCAGTTGTATTAATCTTAAACTTAAACAAGTTATTTAATCCCCAAGTATTCTTCTCTTTATAAAAAAGATAATAAGTCTCAGCTTTCTTGAAACCATCACCATTAAAAAAAGTAGATGCATCGTTAGATTCTTGATCCCACAAACCGAGTTTTATATTGGTTAGATTTACAATAGCATCAGACTTGTCAAGAAAATAAAACTCAATATAATTATATTTAGCCTTATTATCACTTCCAACAAAGATACTTTGCATATCAATAGACACGCGGTTCACATCGGTCAAAAAAACATTATTCGTATAATTATCACTAGCCCATATAGCATTTGGCAGCAATGCAAGCATTGCTACCAACATATATCTCATTACACTATTAAAAATCTTAGACTTAAACATAAGCTTCAATGTTTTTTAATATAAGTATTATTGTTTACATATCCAAAATGCACCGTTATGGCGCCTTGCTGAGTACCAGGTTAAATCCTGAGAGATGGCTACCCGATATACCAGAGTTGGTGCAGTTGTGGTTCCATCATCCACTTTTACTGAAAGCCGATAGACGATAGGACCTATCTTCTTGCCTAACTCACCTTTGGTTTCCGCCTCAATTCTGTCTTTGCTAGAAACGATAGATGGTATCGTACTGAAGGCTTTTGATTCTGCTCCAGTCTCCGATTCCGAGAGTCTCGTCCATTCAAGATTAGTGAAAGGGACAGATGAACCATCACTAAACTTTGTAACAGAAGGAACGATATGGAACTCCTCTAAATCATGGAAAATGAGATTGAGCTGTTTTCCGTCATCTTTCAATGACGGAGTCGAACCGATAGATCCAAAGTCCTCTACCTTGAGTCGAAGCTTATAATCACTCAGTGCCAACTTTAAGACATGATGGTCATTGCGGGCTATCTGATACCATTCGGTATACATGAAATATCGTTGTGAACCAACGTTCGTTTCGAGCGTTACAACAAAGTAAGGATAAGCTTTTCCAGCTTGACTCTCGTTGACATAGAAAGAAACAGAACGACTGTTATCTGTATCATAATCTGTGGTATTATTTGCAACCGTCAAGCCCCTAGATATTGTATGAGTGAACTCACCACTCGCTGCATTCTCTGCCAAATTTGGCATTTGGGCTACGTTCGCAGATGAAACAAAAGTTTTAGGAAGCAGCTTGATATTCTCTGTTCCTGTAGCAGGATTGCTTGTAATATCACTGATACTCACTTTATTTACGGTAATATCTCCACCTGTCATGTTGCGGAACTTGAGCGTAATCTTGGATAGCATTCTTACTACATATAAATCCGTGATATTCGGTTTGCCGTCAGAGCCGATAGTTACCTCCTGTTTATTACTCATTGGAATACCTTTCGCTTTAATATCCATATCATTGCCATTGACAGCAAATGATTTGGAATCGAAGTCAGGAGAACGAGAACCCTCCGTAATCGTACCGAGTTCTGCATCTGATATATTGGCAAAAGAATAGACCGAATAAGTTCCTGCTTCCAATCCCGTAACTGTTACATCATCTTTCTTATCTTTGCCTTCAGCTACAGATGGCTGCTTAACTACTTTCGCTACCGTTCTATCAGACTTTACAAAGACAACTGTCCAACTCTTCATGTTCTCTTCTCTAGAACCGTCCTCCCATGTATTGGGGCTTCCTGCAGTATAAGTTTCTGCACGGGAAGAAGCAGAACTTCCTGATACTGGAGACAGATTAAAATGGAGAGTATATGTCTTGTTGGTGGTACTTCCTGGGTCTGAAGCATCACTATCTGGCGAACATGCTGCAAAAGTCAGAAGCAGCATCACCAGGCAAGCCATATATTTCATTATATGTTTTCTCATTTTAGTTATACTTTGTAAATTAATCTTAGAGTTTAATATATTACTTCCCCATGGTCGTAATGTGCCCAAGGGACTACATGTATGGTCAACTTGATACCTTTAGACTTTCCTTCTACACCATCTACCTTTACCTGATAGATGTTGTTGCGGACAACACCAAAATGCATCGGGTCAGCGGTGGTTCCACTTCCTGAAGGATCGCTATGACGGAGTGTATAGGTATATTCCTTATCAGTACCTGTAGCTGTAGCCGTAGGTCGCATTGTTGTTTTATCCCATTCGGAAGACTCGTAATACTTGCCTTTAAAGATAAGGCCTGTAGAATTGTCCTCTTTATTATCGGTGGTCGTATTCTCCATCACATAATCGAGGATGTAACTTGGATCTGTTGTACTGGTTGAAGTTGTCTCCTTTACATTATATAAAGATGTAGGACCTTCGGCTTCTGCGAGAGTAAGACCTGTACGATCCTTTGTCCAAGGACAAACCACATAATTAGTTGCTTTATTGTCTGCATCTTTGTCTTCTAATCCGAAATAAGTAACTGCAGATACAGCTGCATCTGAAGAAACTCGCTTAATCAGATATTCTCCCTTTGTCATGACCTTGGTAGGAGTAACAGATTCGAGCTTAAAACCGCCTACAACATTCGTACCATCCATTACGCTATAATAATAACCTCGACTGGTACCATCAAAAGTAGCATTTGGAATGATGTCGATACGGGCAGCCAGGCGCTCAATATCTACATTTACCACATAAGGATCTGACTCGGTTCCAGTTCCACTACCGGATTTTCCAGAGAAATCAATCTTTGCATCTTTCTTTGATGACATGACAAAATCAGTGAAATTGGCGATATCATCATTGCGGGTGCAAACCTTATCCATTTGCATATCTCTGATTTCGCTTATCTTCGTTCCTATACATCTGGAAGTCATATCGTCTGCATTGGCTATCACTATAACATGATAATTCTTGCCAACAATTGCTGCATCTATTTCTTTTGGAACGGTAGTATAAGTTGCATCGCTGCCGGAAGAAGTTGTAACCTTATTTAAATTGGTGAATGTATATACATAATCTATTGTAGCATCAGCTTCCGACAAGTCTTCTTTATCAGATTTATATAGTAAGACGGTAAGGGAATTGACATCATTTTCATGATTGATTCCTGGTTCTCTTCCATCTTCATCTCCATCTTCACCTCCTTGAGGTCCTGTAGTTGCCCTACTCGCTCGTGTATCTCCACTACCTTCCACCGTTACCTTTACCTGCAGATATGCCTTCATATCTTTGCTTGGCAGAGGCGAATCGCTAGCAGTGTCGCTCGCACAGGATGCGAACGACATCACCAGCAAAAGGGCTAGCAATGAGAGGGTTATAGTTTTCATTTTAAACATACACTTTCTTTTTATATCGGCTTATGGGAAGCCAGGTAGGACATGTTAATTGAGTTCTTCGAACTGGATGCGCTTGCTCCAACTCAGTACATTCACGCTGATGGTGATGTAGCAATACTTGAGCTTGCCACCCTGGATAAAGAACTGAAGTTTGTAATCGTAGGCACGGTCTAGGAATTCCTGTGCACTGTAACTGTACTCCTCACTGGTGCGAAGACGACTCAAGAGGTCAGGAAGATTTACATTTACTACTGTATTTCCGGTCTCCTTACTCTTGATGAGGAGATGACCGTCCTGTTTGTAATCATCGTGCTTCAGAATGCGGGAAGTCATGAAGTCGGCATGAGCTATCTTGCCCTGCTCGGTTTCATCCACCGTATTCCATGTAGCATGAGGGGTATAAACCACCTTACGGCTTTCGTCGAGAGAGTTGTCCCAAAGGATGCGAGCATTATGATCCTCAATGGTCATCGTGTAGTCGTTGACATCCATATCCTGTGGAGAGTCAAGGTCACGCAGTGCCACATTGATTTTCTTTGTATCACGAACCAGCGGAATGGTAGCATAGGCAGCTTCAGAGGAAGAAACCTCTACGGATTCGAGCATCTTGCCATGCCAAAGGGTGTCCAATGGCATGGCATGATTCTCAACTTCATCATAATCACCACGGCTCTGATGGTCGAGGTTCACCTCCAACTTCTTGATATTGTCGCCCTTAGCCAGTTCTGTACGAACAAACTTGGCGCGACCGGATTGCAGTTGGTCAGCATAAGCATTCTGTCCTGCGAGAGCAAGGAACTGATATTTGCCAGGCTGTAGGTTCTCGACGTGCATTACATAATTTGGGTCTTTGAGAGGCGATGATAGCGCAGAATTCGTCTCGGTCTGTTGGGTAATATAGTTTCCGTTCTCGTCGAATACATACAGCGTTACCTGTCCAACATGGTCATTGAACATGTCGGCACGCTGGAGGTTGTAATCATACTTAAATTTCACATATACACCATTAGGGCAGTCGCTGTAGTCCTGGTGCCACATATCGTTGCACGAGGTGACGACTGTCAGGGTCATGGCAGCAGCCATGACACCCTTCAACCATTTATTTATCTTCTGCGCTATCATATCGCTAATCAATTATTGTTTTTTATATTTTATCTTATATCATACTTACATCTTAGTGCAAAGTAGCACCCTGTGTACGCTTAGCCCATGAGAGGACGTTGATACGTACTGCAATGTAAGACTCAAGTTCATCATCGGTAGTACCGGTCAACTCTGGAACTGTAGCAGAGCCCAAGCCCTTTACATCCTCAACAGTAATATCATACCAGTTGTTACGGAGAACGCCATAACGACCTAACCAATTGGCTTCGGCATTAGGAGCAGGATAAACTTCTGTACCAACCCCAAGTTTTCCGTTTACCCATGGAGTCAAATCATCACCAAAGTGCTTGATACGAACGAAGTAATAAGATTCACCATTACTATACTTCTGGATAGAACCAAGTCTTGCAGAAACCTTCTCCACAACATCAGTAGGAAGACCTGTTTCTGTTGAAGTTGGCTTTAGAGTTAGACCATCAATACTAATACTACTAATTGTAACGTCACCCGCATCAGAAGAAATTGTAACCTTCACATTACTTTCATCTACTTTATCAGGAGTTGCAACATTATCTTTGATCCACTGTGCATATTCTGACAAGAACTGATTCTGAATCACTTTGATAACAGCATCGTTTGTATAAATAGTATTCTGATTACCATTGAGTACATAGAAATCAGCACCTCCATTCAATTTAGCCTTAATCAAGACACGAGTAGTCTTATTATCTCTTTGATTCTCTACATCAAATGTATTTTCAAAACAATACTTAGGGTTGTCATCACCAAAATTTGCGCTGTAATCTGCATCTCCAGCATGATTGAAATCAGCTGAATTATTTTCTGCAGTATCAAAATTAGGATCTTTTGCAAAATAAGTACGATAGAGACCTGTACCAACTGCTTTTGAACCAATAAAGCGATACTTGTCAGCAACATCAGGATAATTTGTAGCATACTCTAACCAATTACTGAAATCTTCAGTAGAGCGTACCAAATAGGTACTCTTATTGGTATTATCCAAAGCCCATGATGTAACCTCAAACGGAACCGCAGTTGTGTGTACAGCATCAGTGTAAGATCCTTCTACGCTTGATACTGTAGACTTCTGCATCGTAACCTTAGCGACACCACGTTCTACATAAATATCAGCAGCTGCAGCGCTGGCTTCAGCCTCAGTAGACTTAACCTTGCCATCAAGACTAACTAAAGTATTGATAGTTGTACCAGTTGGGGGTGTAGAGCCACCTGGTTTACTTGACAAAGGTGCATTAGCCATATAGAAACCAGATTCAGTCAATGACTTATCTGTTGTTGCAGTCGTTTTTTTCAAGAATTCACTAAGAGTTGAACCAGCGAGTTTTTCTGTACCAACTGTAATTGCACCATCATTTCCAAGTGTGAATACATTGTTATGATTCAAAACAACAAGGGCAAAATATTTAGTTGCAGGTGCATCAACCTTCTGAATTATGGTTGCCGAAGTTTTAGTCACATTTCCATCTGGACCTTTTGGTGTCCAAGGTGCAGTATTCAATGCATAAGCCTTAACAAAGGTAGCAGAACTCTCATCGTTACCACCAAAAAGTAAAAGAGTTGCATTCTTTACATCATACTCAGATGTCAGACCATCCTTAAACTCGTCATTATTAGAACCAGCACGAGAGCTAGCACCTGACTGACTTGGCAAATGGATGTTGAAAGCCACATAGCTACTACCATCCTGATTAGCAGGAGTGTTACCACCTGCCAAATCATCACTACTAGAACAAGAACCGAGCATCAGACCTGCCAATACTGCGGAAAACAATAACGATTTTTTCATAATTGATTTATTTAATTTGATTAATATTTTTATTCCTATTTATTACCTTTTAGAGATTTTCGAGATTCTTCTGAGCAGCCTTGACACCAGCCTTGGCTGCCAAGCCGAAGTAATGGCGAGCCTGCTGGTCATTTCCCTTCAATGCCTCGTATACACCACGGGCATTCTGAGCTGCAGGACTGTTGCCAGCCTTGTCAAGATAAGCCTTGGCACCATCGGCATCACCAGCATTCAAGCGGGTATTGGCTGCATTGAGATTGGCACTTTCGTTCTCTGGGAACATGCGGACGGCAATCTCCATCACATCATTAAACTCCTTACTGCCAGGCTCATAGGTCTGAGCTACCAGGAACATCTCTTCCTGACTGAGCTGCTGTGGCTTGGTCTTGATAATCTCCTTTGCTTCAGCCACATCGAATGGCTTTACCTTATACGTGATATGGTAGTCGGAATGGCGGAGGGCAGGATACCAGGTATCAAGCATGAAGCGATACTCTGAAGGATACTGCTTCTTGATTTTCTGCTCACGGGCATCCGGATCCATTTTCTCATCATTGGCGATTGCCAGAATCTCAGCCTTATGTTCCAGGTTGCTGTCCTTGAGATAGTTGCGGAGACCATCCCAATCCTCTGCCGTAGAAGAAACGGTGAAGAGCTGGGTTGGCAGGGCTACCATACGGCGAACATAATCGGTAAGGGTCTTGGCACGGTTCTTTGCCAGATAGTCATTATGACTGTAAGGACTCTCAGGAGAAGCATAACCATGAATGTTGATTCCGCTCACCTCCAGGTTCTTATCATCTTTCAGGGCATTGATGGTTCTTACGATGCTGTCCAACTGAGCCGGATTGCGACGGTAGTCGGCATGAAGCTCTATCCTGTTGACAGGGAAGTCGATATAAGCACGTTTATCGAGATGACGAACCTTGATTGCCTCTACAGCAGGACGTACGAAAACAGCCAGCGGCTGACGGCGATGGCAGAGATGGAAATCATTTCCCTCCTCCAGGTTGCCACATCCACAAAGATCTTCATGCATATTGAGATCGTAGTTCTTCATGACTCCCGCCACAGGAATGGAAGCGGTATACTTAAGGGTCTGTGCCTGCTTGTTGTTACGGCGAACCACCATCGCCTTTGGCGAAAGGTTCAGATGTTTGTTCCCTACCCCACGTTCATACATAATCTGCTGGCGTTTTCCGTTGATGACAATCTCAGGCAACTTATATTCCAACTTCTGACTCTTGAAGATAGGAGTATATACCAGCTGGGTATTGGTAGGAAGGTTAAGCGAATCGAGGTTGAGATCCATCGATACCGTCAAAGCGTTATTCTGCTGCGCCACCTGCACATTGCTAACCTGAATCTTGTTGGCAGCCAGCTTTACTTCATGGCAGTTCTGTGCCATAACAGTTGCAGGAGCCATCAATAAGGCAGCATATAATAAATAGGTGGTATTTCTTGAAAGTTTCATGATCATTAATGTTAAAAGGGGTTATAACATATAAATGAGGGAGAGGGCAGCCTTGGTAGGGCCCACATAGTTATCGTGAGAGGATTTTAACTTCTCCCCACAGTTGCCACACTTGAACTTGTCGTACTGGATGTAGTCGTAGCCAATGCCAATGGATGTTTCCAGGTTCCAGTGCTTGGAAAGTGGCCACTGATAACCAGCGGTGACACCACCACCTACGTACCATCCCTCATAGCGATGGTCGCGCAAGTCCTTAAACATACCGAAAGGTAGCTTGACGCCTCCGGCATTAAACTGTCCACCCATAGCATGAGCACCGAGGAACCAGCCATTGAAGTTCTGGCAGAACCAATAGCGGTATTCCGGCATCACAAGCCAGTGGCGGAGGCTGGACTGGTCACCTCCCGACTGCTTCCAAGGATTGAAGCCTACGAATACCTGAGCGGTATGCTTTTTACCCACGGAAGTTTCAAGTCCGACATTGGGTGTTGTTGTAGCCCAATACAGCAAATTGCTCTTTACTCCAATGTTCTGCGAAAAGCCGTTCATCGAGATCAACATCAGTAGCATGGTAGCTAAAGACATTTTCATTACCATCGTTTTACACATAATTAATAATGGTTTTACTATGTAATTTCGGTTTATATATTTTTGTTAGTATATCTAGTTCCATTTTGAGTATACAAGTGGTTGTAACTCTACTTCATCTGGGTATACTTTTACTTACAATTCATCATTTGCTTTGAAGTTCTTACTTTATCATTTGCTTTTTCTTGAACTTTATTAATTAGCTGCTGCAAATATATGAAGAATTTGTGAAAATGGGGGGGGGTAATTTTGTTAATTTATGTGAACAACAACATTTTTTACTAAAAAACCCACAATTTGGCAACATTTTGTACCCTTAGGAGGCGATAATTTTAATATTTATTGTTCTTTTAGGGCGTAAAGCAACTTATATTAACGAAAAGCCCTAGTATCGCATTTGGCGACACTAGGGACTCTATGGAGTTTGAATAAAATGGCAGAGATTAGAAGGTGTACTTCAAACCTACCTGACCACGCCAGCGACTAATGTTTTTATATAAGGGACACAGAGAAATGAATGATCTATTGTAGAATATCTCTATTCTTTTGGAAAAGAAAAGCGAGAACATCACCTATCCAGCAACATTCTCGCTTAACCTTATTTATTTATTAAACTTACTCTTCAGTTTATTCACCCTTAGAAAAGAGGAATGCGCCACCTACCTGCGGAGCGTCCTTGTAAGATGTATGATAACCGATGATGGTAATCTTATCACCAAAGTTCAAGCCAAGCTCACCAGCCTTCTTGCCTTCACCACCCCAGCCTGCAGTCAAGCCATAGACGTAAGCAGAACCAGTTGCATCTGTCAAACCGAAGTTACCGTATGTCTTCAAATCATTTCTCTGACCGGCAAACTCTGTGACGGTACCTTCCAACATATAATATACGTTTTTGTCATCTTTCTTAGTCAGGAAGTCAGCTACTGAAATCTTGGTTACTACCTTCACAGCCTCCAAAGTAGCATTCTTCATCTGACCTGTACCATTATAGATGTCCTTCACACCAGTAAGTGTTACAACATCGCCTACCTTCAAGCCCTTCTTCTCGAAGTCGCCCTTGGCACCGATACCGTAAACGTATGTTTCACCAGTAGCATCCTTGATGTAGCAATTACCATATTGAGCTTTAACAACCTTGGTAATGACACCAGTCAGACGATAAACGGTAGAACCCTTCTCAGCCTTGTTGAAGTCAGCGATAGGGCACTCGATGATAGAACCCAACTGATAAACTGCAGCAGTAACAGTAGAGCTCTGCTTACCCTTGGTAGAAGTGAAACCGATGCTGGAAGAACGAGCACCACCTACATTGGCATTGGCATGGAATGTAATCTCAGCCTTTGTACCACTGGTAACGATACCCTTAACAGACAACCAGCTCTGGTCAGCCTCAGGGATATCAACAGTTACGCCTTCACCCTTTAAGGTCAAAGTAACCTTGAAGTCCTCACCAGCCTTATCCAAGGTATCCTTGTCAAGCTCTTCGACCTTGATCAAAGACTTGGTATAGCTCAAAACAGTTACGTTCTTCAACTGAGGAGTCCCCTTGTAAGTCTCTCTTGGACCCTGGATGGTAACCTCATCACCCTCCTCCAGCTTCAAGCTAGCGAAGTTCTTCTCACTACCATTGGCATCCAGTGTACCATAAATATACACCTCACCAGTACCATCATTGATGTACCAGTTACCATACTGAGTATTAGAAAGCCTGGTGAGCGTACCCTTTACCTTATAGGTTTCACCATCATTACCTGCCAGGATTTCAGCACAGGTAGAGAATGGAGGATTCAATACACCCTGGATCACGGTGATATACTGAGTATATGCACCACTTACCAACTTGAAGGTACTGTTGTTGGCACCCTTTGTGGCAGCAGCATTGAAAACTACATGAGTTGTACCAGCACTACCGCTCTTGCAAGAAGAAGAAATCCAGGCAGGAATAGAATCCACAGGATTGCCCTTCTTATCGTTGGTAACAAACTTCCAGTCAGCAGCAGAAGTAACATCAAATTCAACCTGTCCACCCTCTACCGGAATAGAGAGAGAAGACTGAGAAAGCTGAATGCCATCAAGCTGACCTAAGTCCTTATCATCGCTACAACTTGCAAAGAAGCCTGCTACGGCAATCAATGCGATGAATAAATATTTAAATTTCATAATTTCGATACTTTATTAATTAGAAGATATAACGGAGACCCACTGATGCATACCAGCACTGACCGATAGCGTGATTTGGTACGAAAGTCTTGGTGTTACCATTGATTGACTTTGGAGTTGAGAAGGTTGCATAACCATCTGCATCCTGACCCTCGTAACGCAAGATACGTGGATCTGAACCAATCTCTGGGTTCAAGTACTTCATGACACCCCAGCTAGAATTGAAGAAGTTGAGTACGTTCTTCATATCGAAGCTCAACTGGATAGTGTTGGTGTGACCAGCCACATCAAACTTGAAGTCGTGCTTATAGCTGAAGTCGATACGATGTACCCAAGGGTTGTAAAGGCTGTAAGCCTCTGCATACTCACCCTGATGGTTCTTCAGGTAGCTGTTGGCATGTACATAATCCATAAAGCGGGTCTTATCATCCTCTGACTTGAAGCGGAACTCATTGTCAGCTACCTGCTGGTCTGTTGGGATGTAGAGAGCATCATAGTTGTAACCATCATTATTGATATCGTTTACAGTCATGTAAGAGTAGTTATAACCACCACGCCATGCCTCATAGATGAAGCTATAGTGGTTGTTGCTCTTGTCGTGGATCGTTGCAGAAGCAATGATACGATCAGGAGTTACATTCTGTCCGTTGTGCAACTTGATGTTGTTAGGACCATATACTGTAGAGATATAGTTCAATACAGAAGATGCGTTAGATCCAGGAAGTGAAGTAACCTCCTTAGATACTGTATGAGTATAGGCAGCCATCAAGTTCAACCACTCCCATGGCTGAGCATTTACCTGTGCAGAGAAAGACCAACCGTAACCACGGCTTGTATTCTCAAGTACATAAGCATGAGTACCTACTGAAGATCCCTTAGGATATACAGGACGGTTGTCTGCACCATTGAAGCGTGGGAAGCCCTTGGCATCCTGTACGCTCCAGTCGGTCAATGTAGCAGCATTCAATGTCTTGTTGAAGATACCCTCAACAGAAACAGACATTGGGAATGACACAGGAATCTGATAATCGACAGCGAAAGATGTCTTCCATACCTGTGGCAACTTGAAGTTTCTATCTACAGCAGAGATAGCTGAAGGAACAGAACCCTCTTCAGGAGTGATGTTCTCTGGGTAACCCATAGAAATCAACTTATCGCGGAGAGCTGCAATAGTTGGCTTACCATCCTTATCAACAACCAGACCACCAGCAAACTGGTTCATATCTGTCTTCTTCTCACCTGTAAGAGGATTCTTTGATGATGCATTGATGTTTGCCTGATACTGTACCATACCAGAGTTGGTTGGCAAGTTGGTGAAGAATACCAATGGCAAACGGCCCTGGAAGAAACCAGTACCACCACGGAACTTCAATGTCTTATCACCAAATACATCATATACGAAACCGATACGAGGAGAAACTGTCAAAGAACTGTTAGGCCACTTGCCAGAGTCGATGTGACGACCATTGTAGTCTTCTTGGAGAATCCTATTATTAGTCATCAAATCTGAATTATCGAAGAACAGACCATCCAGACGAAGACCATAGGTCAACTTGAACTGAGGAGTCATCTGCCACTCATCCTGTGCATAGATACCAGCCTTGTTATACTGTACGCGGGCAGCAGGATTGTTGTTGCCACCATAACCATAGGTCAAACATACAATCTCAGGAGCAGCACCATTCAGGAAGTCGTCGAGACTCTTGTAACGATAGTAACCAGTACCATTACGCTGATAAGCATTGTCAGCCATCTGGTGCTCATAGTTGAGACCGGCGATGATCTTGTGCTTACCGAGATAGTAAGTTACATCGTCCTTGATATTCCATACAGTATTGTGTACGGCATTGTTCCAGGTAAACAACTCATAACCCAAAGCCATATAGTTGTTGGTACCATCAGCATCAGCAGTTCCATCTACACTCTTCTGTCCGCCATCGAGGATATCGATGAATGGGAACTCAGAAGAATCGGTGTAACGGGTATCATCCAACTTAGAGTATGTGAACAGGAACTGGTTAGACAGATTATCTGTGAAACGGCTGTTCAAGTCAACAGTCCAAGAGTTGACGAGGTTGTCATTGGCATACATACTGTTGGCAAATGACATAGAGTACTGAGACATACGGCTACCAGATGCACGTGTACCACCATCCATAGATGATGCGTTAGGAGCCTGCCAAGAACGGTTCTTGGTATAGTTGTAGCGTACAGCCAAGTGATGCTTGTCTGTGATGTTCCAGTCAACACGGAAGAGGAGCTTGTAGTTGCTCTCGTCTGCAGGGAAGTTGGTCCATGAACCTGTATCGTAACCATACTTATCCTTTACGAATTTAGAAACTCTCTCCAAATCAGCAAGCTTGGTACGAGAGATATAGTTCACAGCATCACCGATACCATCCTCAGAACCTCTCCAGCGGTTTACCACTGTAGGAGTCTTGACCATTTCACCGTTAGCGAAGAAGAACAACTTGTTCTTGATGATAGGACCACCGAGAGAGAAACCCCAAGTAGTCTGCTGATCCTTCTCACGTGCACCAGAAATCTGTTCACGCTCGATAGCATCACCACGCATGTTCTCATTCTTGTGATATACGTAAGCGCTACCCTTGAAGTTGTTGGTACCAGACTTGGTAATAGCATTGACACCACCACCTACGAAGTTAGTCTGACGAACATCATAAGGAGAGATAACAACCTGCATTTCCTCGATAGCATCCAGAGAGATAGGAGCACCACCACCAGGAAGCTTTGAGCTCAAGCCGAAGTTGTTGTTGAAGTTTGCACCATCCACAGTGAAGTTGGCTGTACGGCCATCAGCACCTGCGAATGACATTCCGTTTCCACCATAAGGAGAAAGACGGGTGATATCAGTAATGCTACGGCTAACAGTTGGCATGTTAGCAATCTGTGCATTAGAGATGTTGGTAGAAGCACCAGTCTTCTCTACACTGAACTTGGAACCCTTTGCTACTACTACAACTTCGCCAAGCTGCTTAGCATCCTCATCAAGAGTTTCTTTCAAGTTGTAGGTTTCACCAAGCTGAAGGGTGACGTTCTTTACGACTTTAGTCTTGTAGCCGATGTAGCTGATCTTGACTTCGTAAGGACCGCCGACACGCATACCATTGATAGTGAACATACCATCAATGTTGGTTACAGCTTTGTAACGAGTTCCAGAAGGAACGTGAACGGCCTCAATTGTTGCGCCAATCACGTCTTCACCACTTGCAGTCACAGAACCACTTAAACCAGAAGTAGTAATCTGTGCCATGGCTGTAGTAACCATAAAGGCCAGCAAAGCCATTAATAAATGCAATCTTTTCTGCATACCTTATTAAAAAATTAATTAATAATGCTGGGAAATATTCCCTTAATATTGATTTCGAGTGCAAATATAAACAAAAAAATCGATATAAATGTTACATCTGCATGAAAAATTGTGTTTTATAACATAAAAAAAATCTGCGTTAAGGAAATAACGCAGATTTTCTTTAAATTATTATTTATAACGGGGGTTTGGTTATAATTTTTCGAGGGGCTCGAGGCGGAGGGCTGCCTCGGGGGACTGACCTTCTATACCAGGCGATGGAATCGCCTGGAACGGGGGCTAGGCTCCCTGAGAGGGGACCTAAAGAGGACCTGAAACGGACCTGAGGAGGACCAGAAGAGGACCTGAAGAGGGAGCTGAAGAGGACCTGAGGAGGGCCTGAAGAGGAGCTGAAACGGACCTGAGGAGGGGCGAGCTGCCCCTACTCCTTTCTCTGCCAAATGGTCATTACCTTGCGACGGATGGCGAAGATGTTCAGGATAGAGACTATCAGGAACAAAAGCATGCCTAAGCAGATGGATGGGAGCATGGTGCCCTCTTCGATGTCAGGGAAGATTGCCTCGATGAACTCCATGTAGTAGCCACGGACGAAGAAGAGGATGACCCAGGCAATGATGAGCACCACCAGGTTGAGCGACATGGTGAGCACCTGATATGGCTTCGCCACATTGGCAGGACTATAGCCTATCAGAAGCAGGTTCTCCAACTTGGATGAGTTTTTCTGTACCAAGAGGTAGATGCTGAGCATCAGAATGTAGAAACTCAGGATGGAGATGACCAGTCCGATAATCATTACCATGGATACCATCATACGAAGGAAATAGGTGGTCTTCTCGGCATCAAGCTTGTCGGTTTCCACCTCATATCCGTTATCATCCAGGTATTTGGTGATGTTCTCGTCTCCCGGATTGCCTACCTCTACGATGAGGCGGTTAGGATCGCTCTTCTGGTTTGGAGCAAACTCCTGATTACTCCAGTCCATAAATGCCTGTGGCACGAGGATGGTGTTGAGACGGGAAGAGAATCCGATGACCTTACCCTTGAACTGCTCCTTCTTGCCGGCTGCCTGAATCTGGATATTGAAATCAATCATTCCCATCAGTCCATCGCTGATTTTCGGGAGCGAATGACTCTGGGCGAATCCGAAGTTATACATATTAATATAGGTACGCGGGAGGATGATTGGCACTTCCTTGGCTCCTGGCGTATACTTCCAGTCCTTGAGCGGCACATCGACGAAGCCGTCGGGCACGCTCTCAAAGAAGAGTTCGCTGTTCAGTACATTCACGCCGTTGACGCCCATCTGGGCATCCACCTTATATTCCGTAGAGGTGAACTTTCCCACCTTCTTCACGAACTTCTGGTCTCTGACATCATCTATCTCAGCACCCGTGAAGGTATTGGAGCGGCCGCTGATGGTATTTCCCATACCTATCTTCTTGCTCATGATGAGATAGTCGGCTTTCATGAAACTGTCTTCCTGTGTGAAGACAGGCAGCACGTCCTTATAAAACTGGAAGCCGAAAAGGACGATGAGCATACCGAAGAGATTGGCAAAGGCGAAACCTGCAAACTGCGGTATACTGATATGCTGACGAAGTAATTTCCAAACTAAATTCATTTTTGAATTGTTGAATGTTAAGTGTTGAATGACAAATTACAACTTAAATGTATGCTCGTAAGGCAAGTCCATGTGCTTACCTATACTGGTAACGATGACACCAGCCCCCTGCTCCTTGGCTTCCGCCATCATGATTTCCGCCATGATACGGGAGTTGTTGTCGTCGAGGTGACTGATAGGTTCATCGGCAAGGATGAAGTCGAAAGGCTGGCATAGAGCTCGCATCATCGCCACACGCTGCTGCTGTCCGAACGACATTCTTCCAATCTTTGCGTCCACCTTGTCGGCGATACCGAGCATATCAAACCATTTCAAGATCTGTTCACGGCTCTTGAATCCGGTAATCTTGTTCTTGATTTCTACATTCTCCAGAGCGGTAAGCTCCGGGAAGAGACGAAGTTCCTGAAAGAGGTGGCTGATATGACGCTTTCTCATTTCCACCCAATCCTTAACCTTATAATTAGCGGTAACATCCTTGTCGAACATCACGCTTCCGCTGTAGTCGTGACGATAGCCGAGCACATAGCTGCAGAAAGTACTCTTTCCGCTGCCACTCTCTGCCTCGATAAGATAAAGATGCCCTTTCTCGAAGGTGACATCCTGCTTCCATATCTCCGAATCCAGGTCATTGCGCTGGGCGAAGACCTGTGGGAGAACGGAATGAAGCTGAATCTTTTCCACGTTATATTATTTAATGTATAATTATTAATGTTTAATTGCAGGAACAACCTTACATTTAAAGCCTTTTTGCCCTTTTAGCTTGAAATTAGGACTGGGGGGACCTAGCGATGGAATCGCTAGGAACGGGGGCGCAAGGGGGCAAGAGGGCAAGAGGGAGGGCAAGGTTCTTTTTAGCTTTTTGCCCTTTTAGCCTTTACTTTTTTTTCCCTTTTTGCCTTTTACTTCAAGGTATAGACCACGGAAGTAAGGTTGCCGAATACTGGAGACAGCAGACCGGTTACGGTAGAGATGGCATCGTCCTTGCCCGAACCGTTGCCGTCGGAACTCTTGGCGAGATTGATGACCATCGCCAGCTTCTGCCCCACGATGAGCTTCTGAATCTTGGCATCTATCGGATGATTGCTTGGCTTCACGGCATACTGGGCAGTGAGTTCATCGCTTCCGCTGAAGAACTGCTTGTCATCGGTTACGCCGAAATAGAAAGAAGTCTTGCCATCGGTATAGAAGTAAGCATTCTTAGCCCAGTTGGCAATTTTGGCACCCGGAGGACATGATTTCTTCCAGTAATCCACATCGCCCAACCACTTGCTATGAGCCAGTTTAGCCGCCATCATGATCTTGAGGTCGGCATCGCCCAAGGTTGGCATCACGATGGCCATATCTCCATCCACACTACGGATGATATTGTCCATATCCACCGCCTGATTAATACCCATGAGGAGAGTCTGCAGACTGCTGTTACTCTGCATCATAGGCAGGAACTGCTCGCCCTTTACGTTCATGAAGATGCCAGCCAGAGCATCTCCCGGCATCGACTTGACGTAGGCTCCCTTGATAGGACGATAGGTTTGAGCCGCCTTCTTCAAGGCAGCGTCAATGGTTTTATTGAAAGAGAAAGTTTCTCCGTGAATCTGCAAGATACCGTCCTTGACATTCATCTCGGCAGCAATCACCACCTGGGAAGGGTCGGTATCCTTAGGTGCACCGAGGGTGAACGGAGCGATGAACTTTTCCGGCAAAGCCTGAGCCTGAGCCACCATCGCCATTGGAGACGTGATGGTCTGCAAGCGCTCGAACAAAGGAGAAACGGTGATGCCCTCCTCCTCTTCAGCCTTGAGATATCTTACCATCTGCTGCTGGAGCTGAGCCTGTGCATCAGCCACTACCGGTCCCATGACGAGAAGCGCCTGGTCAGAATAGCCCACGAGCCATGAGTCCTTCAAGACGGCGAAATGGAAGCCCTTGCGTTCCTTTACTTCGGATGCGATATGCTGCTTGGCAAGCGAAGCGAGCCAGTCTTCCACATCGCTCTCGCTGCTGACCTTGGCACAGAGACCGAGGTTTCCGTCAGCACTCTCGAAGAGATACATTTTTTCTGTAATGTCGATACCGCACTTGTCTACATCCTCTACATGAAGGAGGGATTTGAGCATGCCCGCCTTGTCTTCCGCATGAATATCGGAAGCCATCTGCTGCATATCCACCGAAATAAGTGCAGTACTTTTCTTAGGAATGGCATTGAGATAGTCGCTGCCAGAACATGATGCGAGCATCCCGACAAGGCATGCCAAGCACATCATAACCAAATTCTTATACAATCTTTTCATCTCATTTAGATAAATATTTTAAAGCTTTTGCCCTTACAGGGCGCATTGCTGTTGCTTAATTAAACCCAGGGCGTTGCCCTGGGCTAGGAGCTTCTGCCCTTTACCTTTCCCTTCGGCCGGTGACCGTTGGTTCAGGGCGTATTGGATCAAACTGGCTTCTGTCCTTTACCTTGGATTGATGACCATTGGTTCAAGGGCATATTGGATCAAACTGGCTATAATCTCCTTGCGATATGCGCCATGTGAACCGCTACAAGGCCGGCGGTTTCGGTACGGAGGCGGCTGGTGCCCAGGGATACGCTCTCGTAGCCGTTCTCCAGGGCAAGGCGAACCTCATCGATGGAGAAATCTCCCTCCGGACCTACCAGCACCGTGATATCAGCTGCATCTGCAGTTGGAGATTCAGAAGCAGCAGTGGCTGCATCTGCATTTGAAGATTCAGTAGCAGCAGGAGCATGAGCTTCATTCAGAATACCAGAAATCTCGGTAAAGAAGTCTTTCTTCTCTACCTCTTCGTAGCAATGACAGATAAACTTTCTGCCGGGACGAGGGGTCTGGATAAACTCCTTGAAGCTGACCAGCTCGTTCACCGCCGGTTTCCACGCCTTATGACTCTGCTTGACGGCAGAAATCACAATCTTGTCAATTCTTGGCGTCTTCACCACCTTGCGCTCAGAAAACTGGCAGTTGAGGAACGAGAGTTCATCAAAACCGATTTCCGTGGCTTTCTCAGCCATCCATTCGATACGCTCCATCATCTTGGTTGGCGCAATCGCCAGATGGATATGTCCCTTCCAGGCACGCTGCTGCGGCATCTCTTCCTTGATTTCATAGAGACATCGCTTGCTGGATGCAGCAGTAACCTCAGCACGGAAAAAGGAGCCTTCTCCATCCATGAGGAATATCTCGTCCCCACCCTTCAGTCGCAGAACGCGCAGGGCATGGGTAGCTTCCTCAGCAGGCAGTTCCACCTGATTAGCCGCATCCGGCACATAGAAATATCTAACTTCCTTCATTATTTGTTCGCATTTTTCGCCTTTTCCTCACGGCGCTTGATTTCATCACGGATATAAGAAGCATCTTCATACTTCTCATCTTCTACAGCTCTCTGCAAAGCCATTTCCAGCAGCCGGTCTGGCAGGGTAAGGATAGGAATAGCCACACGCTGCATTCCTCCCTCGTAAGGAGTAGAGAAGTTCTTGATTACCTCTTCAGATGTCAGAATTTCATACCCATTCATCAAGGAAAGCAGGATGGCATCTTCTATCTGGAGCAGGTAAGAACGGTCGGTGTCAACATTCACCAGCTTCGTCTTCAGTCCCACTCCCTTAATGCCCAAGATCTCAATCTCATAACGAGCAGCGTCGTCTTCCTTGAGGATCTTAGCCAGCACGTCAACGGCACCTATTCTCTCTTCATCCTTGTGCTGCTCATAATCCTTGATTTTCATCGCCACCTCCGGAATGGTGAGAATGGTAAGCACGCGGGTTTCTTCCTCATTGGTGAGGGCAATGACCCCGGCATCAACCGACTCAGCTATTGCAAAAGATCCTTTATATACTAACTTTACCATTTATTTTGTCTCCTTCTTAGGTCTGAACAAGATGGCGAAGGCAACTCCGACCAAAAGAGCATAACCTGCGAAGATAAACCAGCAGGTCTGCCAATCGCCCATTAAATACCCATTTTCCCAATGACAGTAATGATTGATTACCTGTCCAGCAAGAATGGTACCGATAGAGGCACCCAAACCATTCGTCATCAGCATAAACAATCCCTGTGCAGAAGCTCTGACCTTAGGTTCGCACTTCTGGTCTACGAACAGACCACCCGACACATTGAAGAAATCGAAAGCCACACCGTATACGAGGCATGAGAGAATGAAGAGGATAACGCCAGGGAACGCCGGATTGCCCATTCCGAAGAAGCCGAAACGGAACACCCATGCAAACATGGCGATGAGCATCACGATCTTGATGCCATAACGCTTGAGGAAGTATGGAATCAGGAGGATGCAGAGCGCCTCAGCAATCTGAGAGATGGATACCAGAAGCGTAGCATTATTGGCAGCAAAGGTATCCAGCATGGCAGGATCGCCCTTGAAACTGGTGATGAAAGGTGTAGCATAACCGTTGGTCACCTGCAGGCTCATACCGAGCAGACATGAGAAGATAAAGAACAGCGCCATCTCACGGCTCTTGAAGAGCTTGAAGGCATCGAAGCCCCATGTCTCCACCCAGCTGCGCGCCTGCTTCTTCACCAGCTGGCACTGTGGCAGGCCGAAGCAATAGAGGAAGAGTACGATACTCAGGATTCCCGATACGAGGAACTGGAGATGGGTATACTGGAACTTGTTGGCATTCTCTGAGAAGAGGAACAGGAAGGTTCCGTTATCCCAGGTGGCACAGTTGACAATCCACATGGTGACGATGAAACCTACGGTTCCAAAAACACGGATAGGCGGGAAGTCCTTGATGGTATCCCTTCCATGGTTCTTCAGAATGGTGAAAGCTGCGGTATTGGAAAGCGCCAGCGTAGGCATATAGAACGCCACGCTGAAGGTATAGACAGCCATGAAGAGCGCCTCATCAGGAGTGGCACTCGCCTGTCCCATCAGGAAAAGTCCTATCATCGACAGACCTGCCAGCAGATGACAGTATCCCAGAAGGCGTTGTGGCTGGATATACTTATCCGCTACAATACCCATCAATGTAGGCATGAAGATGGAGACTATACCCTGAATGGTATAGAACCAGGAGATTTCTGCACCCATTCCGGCCTTTCCGAGATAGTTGCCCATAGATGTGAGATAGGCTCCCCAAACAGCGAACTCCAAGAAGTTCATTATTGATAATCGTACTTTCAGATTCATATTCTTTTTTCTAATTTCTATTGGTATTAAGATTCTACTTGAACTGCTCAGAATACAACCGTTTTTGGAATTGTTTCCCGCAGTTTATAGTTTGCAAAGATACATATTTTATCGAAAAGAGCGTAATTTTTTGCAGATTATCCGCCGGAAAGCTAGTTTATTTAACAAATAATGTGTAATTTTGCAGTCAAAATCATAGAATCAATAGAAAATGTTATTAAAGTTTTTCCTTACGTGTAACAAGATTGGTGCCTTCACGCTGGGTGGAGGCTACGCCATGATTCCTATCATGGAGAGAGAATTCGTGGATAAGAACCGGTGGATGAACAAGGAGGAATTCATGGACATTATGGTGGTGGCTCAGGCTACTCCGGGTATCTTCGCCATTGATATGGCGAGTCATATCGGCTATAAGCTGAAGGGGGTATGGGGCGGCATCGTGGGTGCCATCGGCATTGCGCTGCCTTCCATCATCGCCATTCTCATCATCGCCATGTTCTTCCAGCAGTTCAAGGACAATTTCTGGGTGGCGAAGTTCTTTGCGGGTGTTCGTCCGGCTGTGGTAGCGCTGATTGCAGCTCCCTGCTTCAAGATGGCTAAGACTGCCAGCATCAACCGCTACAACATCTGGATTCCCTTCGTCTGCTGTGCGCTGATTGCTGTTTTCGGCATCTCGCCTATCTATATCATCATTGCTGCCGGCGTGCTTGGCTGGCTTTATGGAAAGGTAAAAAGATAAAAAATATAGAGATTATGTTGTTTCTGAAATTATTTCTTATATTTACCAAGATTGGTACATTTAATTTTGGTGGTGGATATGCGATGCTTTCGCTCATCCACAACGAGACGGTGGTGAAGAACCACTGGCTCTCTAATGCTGAGTTTACGGATATTGTGGCTATCAGCCAGTCTACTCCGGGTCCTATCGGCATCAACTGCGCCACCTACGTGGGTTATACCGCCTGTCTTCACGATGGTTACCCGGTCTGGGCAGCGTGGTTGGGTTCCGTACTGGCTTCGCTTTCCATCATGTGGCTTCCATTCATCATCATGATTCTCATCAGCCGTTATCTGATAACGCATAAGGATTCCAAGATTGTGAAGGATGTCTTTGCGGGGCTTCGTCCTGCCATCATCGGTCTGATAGCAGCTGCAGCGGTTCTGTTGATGAACAAGGAGAACTTCGGTTCACCTCATGACAATCCATTTGCTTTCGGAGTAAGTGTAGCGCTGTTCATCGGTGCTTTCTACTTTACAAAGGTAAAGAAGACCAACCCGATATTGCTGCTTTTCATCTGTGGCATCATCGGATTATTCATCTTCTAAAGCCTTGCGGTCCTTAAGGGCAAAAAGCCTTTCCCATAGGCACAAAAAAAAATTGATTGTCTCACGACAACCAATCTTTTATTAACCTTAATAATCTAATACCATGAAAAACACGTTGCAAAATTACTAATTTTATTGCAACAACTGGTATAAGATATGGAAAAACTTTCTATTTTTAACTCTCCTTAAAAGATTTTCCGCTCCAATTAAATTTTCTTTGCAATTTAATTGCGTTTACGAGTTTCTTGTCTTCTGTAGAGAGAAGGGGTAAAGAAAGGCGGACCACCACTGCATTTTCATGCTGCAGCAGCAAGGCGCTCACCATTCTCGGTTCAATCATCGCCTTCAACTCCTCAAAGCGTGATTCGCTCATCGTATCCGGTTTCTGAACCAGACTACCTGCCAGTTCCCCGATGCTCTTGCCATCGAAAAGACGACTTGCATCCAGGGCTTTCCAATCCTGGGTGAAAAGATGCAGTTCGCTCTCCTTCTCCGGTCCGGCGAAGGTCTTGACAACGCAGAGCACAGAGTCGCCCTGCTCCATCGGCAATTTCTTCATCTGAAGAGTAGAAGCCGAACTCAAACGTATCTGCACGAAATCCTGGGCAAGCGTATCCATCACGCTCGCCTCCCCCAGCAGGTTCTTCACCTCTGCCTTCACGCCCATCTCCTGCAGCTCTGCAAATTCCAGTCGCAGGTTGCTGTTGAGAGCAGGCGTCATCGAATCCGGCATCGAAACCAGCAAGTCCTTCATCGACTTGGCTTCCATACCCGAGCATGCCATCATCAGGCAAGCACATAATATATATTTTATCTTCTTCATCACTACAATTCCTTAGACCACTTCTTTCCCCAAGGGGTAAAGAGCCATGCAAGAAAGGCCAATGCTACTATTGAGCACACGGCGAAAGTTAAAGCCAATGTATTCATATATTTATCTTTTAGAAATTAACAAACCAATCACAAATAAAATGACAGTCAAAAACACACCCCAAAAAATCGCCCAATAAGAATCTACCTGATCGGTCTCAACGATACCAAACAGAGCAGCCATTCCACCTAATACCATAACGGTAAAAGTGGACTTACTCATATCAAAGAAATACTTCACAACGCTTTCTCTGACGAACTTAGCTTTTTCTTTTTCTTCTTTTGCTGCCATATTTCTCAAACTATAAAATTAGAGATTCTCTAAGAATTTCTTACCCCATTTTGTATGAAGCCAAAGTGCTATAGCACCAGCAACGACCGTAATAGTCGCATAAATCATTACCAATCCTTCCATATTTCTCTATTTTCCGACAAAATTACGGAAAATAAATGTAATCTGCAAATGATTTAATACTTTTCTTTTGATTTTTAACCTAAAAGAAACGAAAAAGGAGGAAAAAGTTCTATCAAAAGAAACGAAAAGGAGGAAAGTGCTTCCTTTTGAAACACTTCCCTCCAAATTATCTAATCTACTGAACTTTCGCATATCAGGAAGTTAAAGGAGTTAAGGAAGTTAAGGAGTTAA
>ERZ780198.919-NODE-919-length-29944-cov-3.043126_pt1 | contig 29944 bp, 19 predicted proteins | sample MGYA00510979_ERZ780198 | MGnify/ENA primary metagenome ERZ780198 (study PRJEB29588, sample SAMEA2158039) | human gut metagenome | biome: human gut; feature: human-associated habitat; material: faeces | place: Denmark | collected 2008/2010 ...
GAATACAGATAATGCGATAGATGTCATCTGTCTTTCCCTATCACAGCATCTTCTTTTTCCGCAAAAACAGCATAGTAATGATACAGATCAATAATGTGATAATACAAATGATCAGAAATCCGTGCGGCGTATTTGCAAACGGCATCCAGTTTTCATTGACATTCATACCGTAGATACCGGAAATGACCGTTGGGATTGCCATTACAATTGTAATAGATGTCAAATATTTCATAACGTTATTCAGGCGGTTATCCAATAAAGAGGACATCAGCTCTCTTGTTCCGTTGATAATATCTCGATAGATACTTGTCATTTCGATTGCCTGACGGTTTTCCACAATCACATCATCCAGAAGCTCTTTATCTTCCGGGTACTGCTCCAGCCGTTTATAACGGGTCAGCCGGTCAAGCACAACCCCATTTGCCCGGAGGGATGTCGCAAAGTAGACCAGTGTGGATTCCAGTTCATGCAGATTGATCAGATCGGAGTCGTCTGTATCGCTTCCAACACGTTCTTCTATCTCAGTACGTCTTTTATCGATGATCCGGAGATTTGCCTGATAAATTGCTGCCGTCCGGTAAAGGATCTGATACACAAAACGAAGCTTCTTCTTTGTGCTGAATTCTTTCACCCGGCTCCGCACAAAGTTCTGCAATACCGGTGTATCCTCCGTGCAGATTGTGACAATGATATCCTGCGTCAGGATGATACCAAGCGGAATTGTCGTATATGTTCTCTGATCATGACGTATCTCAATGGCCGGAATATCCACCAGTATCAGCGTATAGCCGTCCTGCAGTTCAATACGGGAACTTTCTTCAACGTCGAGTGCAGCCTTCACGTCATCAATGTCTACCATTAATTTCTCAGCAATTTCCTCACACTCATCATGTGTTGGGTTGATCATCTGCACCCATACACCATCACTTAATTTTTCTTCTTCATGTATGACCTGATCGTCCGTTCTATAATAAGTCATCATAATTGTCACCTGTTCCTATGTCCAGCCACGTTACTTTTTCCCAAATGTGTCTTTTCACAGCTCTCTCGTATACGTTTTACATATACTTTATCATAACACACATTTTTTTATCACGCCACGTCATTTTTTCTCATATGTAAATATACTCCGGCGAAACATCTCCTGATGTAAATGCCAGTTTACTCTTGAATATATTCATTATTTTTTTACCCGGTCAGGAAGCTGTACCAGAATGATTGCAGCAAACATCAGCACGCAGCCCATAAGTTCTTTGGTCGAAAGCGTCTGATGTAAAATCAGCCAGCCCGCGATCACAGAGATTACAGATTCCATGCTGAGGATCAACGATGCAACGGTCGGATTCATTCCCTTCTGCCCGACAATCTGCAGCGTATATGCCACACCGCAGGACATGACACCTGCGTACAAAATCGGCATCCATGCTGCAAGAATATCAGACATTTGCGGATGTTCCGTCAAAAGCATTCCTACACCAGACAGGATTCCACATGTAAAAAATTGTATGCACGACATTTTCACTCCGTCCACTTTCGGGGAAAAATAGTCGATCACTAAAATATGCATTGAAAATACCAGCGCACAAAGCATTAATAAAAGATCTCCCTTTTGAATAGAAAATCCGCTTTCCGTCATACATAAGAGGTACAATCCGACTACCGCGATTCCGACACCGCACCAGATTTTTGCACCCACTTTTTTTCGCAGGAAAATGCCAAGTACCGGGACAACCACAATATACATTGCTGTGATAAATCCGGCTTTTCCAACGCTTGTATACATGATTCCAAACTGCTGCAGATTACTTGCAATACAGAGAAACACACCGCAGGCAATACCGCCAATCACAAGTGTTTTCTGACTTTGCGGACTGCTTTTTACTTCTTTGCCAGTCTCGCCTTCCATGCATTCGACACCGTTTTTACGGTTAAATTTGTTTAAAATGGCAATACACGGCAGCAATACCACTCCACCGATCAGACAGCGCACCGCATTAAAAGTAAACGGACCAACATAATCCATGCCGACACTCTGTGCAACAAATGCCACGCCCCAGATGGTCGCAGTTAAAAGTAATAATAATGATTGACGTAAGACAAATTTATTCATAATCCTCCTTGTTTGCGGAGCAAATGCGACTGTCCTTACAGGAGCAGAGGATTTTGTCTCCCTGCTTTCTATAACAGAATAGGGCGGCTTATAAAGCCACCCTGCTTAATCTTCAAAACTAAGTTACCATTTTCGGGCAATTTGTGCAAGCATTTCCACAGATTTGTTATGAAAAAAACTGATACCCAGTTTATAAATATCATAGAACTGCTTAAGAGATTCTTCACTTTCCAGTCAAATTTCTGTCACAAATTTCCTTTAATATAAAATCATCAAAAGGAGCTGCCGGTTTCAAAGCAGTTTGGGGTTGGAACAGTTCCGTCTAAATACAATTCCTGTGGACATTATTTTTTCCAATGTCTACAGGGTTAAAATATATATGGGCAGCATTTCGTAAAGTTCGAAATGCTGCCCTCCTTTTTAATGTCCGTCGCCGGATTTAAATCCGGTATCTGACACGATTTTTTCACTGTTCTGTTTCACGGTATCGGAAGCGGTGTAAGCACTGTCCTCATACAAAAAGATATGCAGTTCTTTTACATTGTCGCTCAGATCACACGGTATCACGACATCACCTGTTTTTTTGCTCAAAACCTTAGTTGTCTTGGTAAATGGAAATCCTGTGGTGTCTCCAATGGAATATTGGAAAACCTGTGACGCAAGCGCTAACAGTTCTGCATTTGAAAAACTGGTCTGGATATCACCACATACCTCATTGATGAGCTTATTTACGGTTGTAAGATCGGACTGCTGTGCTTTTTTCACCATCGCGGTCAAAACCGTACGCTGACGCTCTGTTCTGCGGTAATCATCACCGCCTCCATATCGGATTCTCGCATATGCACATGCCTGCACACCGTTTAAAGTATATGTGCCTCCCTGCGTAAGATTCTCGGCCTTATTTCCGGTCAATTCGTTTAACTCCCGGATATATCCGGTCATGAGAGACGCCTCATCATCTGTGATCTCCATGTCCACACCACCAAGTAAATCGACGCATTCGATGATCGAGTTGAAGTCGACTGTCACATAATCTGTGATGTTTAAATCAAGGTTTACATTTAGCATGGATATCGCCTGCTCCGGTCCACCCTTAGCGTAGGCGGCATTGCATTTCTGGAAAATTCCATCTCCGGTATCCAAATAAGTGTCGCGGTAGACAGAAACCAATTTTACCTCTTTTGTATCATTATTAATATTGGCAAGCATAATGACATCGCTCCGCCCCTGCGACAAATTTCCATTGGAGCGATTGTCCAGACCAAACATCGCAATGGTCTGGTAACCCTTCATAATTTTCCGGGATTCCTGCGAAATATCCTCATTGACCTCAATCTTGTCCATATCCAGCTTTGTTTTCTCAATTTTGCTTAATTTTGACACAAAAAAAAGACCCACCGCAAGAATAAGCAGCAACACGATCTCCATGATAAAAATCGTGTTGCGCCGCCTTCTTGCTGCCGCTCTTTTCTGATATCTTCTGCTGTTTTTTCTGTGATTCTGTTCCCTTATCGGATTTACGTTTTCTCTCTGGCTCATTTTTCATCCCCGGCTTTCTTTTTGTAATCATTCAGTACTTTAAATTTATGTTACAAAAAGAGAGCCAGTGATTCAATCAAGCTTTTCTTAATCATTCTTAATATCTGTCGTATAATTTCTTATGAAACTTTTAAGGACTGCACCTTTTAAACCGCTGAATAACCGCTGATTCTCATGAAATAGCAAAGCAGATATAAGAGCAGTAAATGCGCCGGATAGAAAACATAGAAGAAATATTTCATTTTCCAGCCGTGGGTTCCGTTTTCTCCCGTATCCACATGGTTAAAATATATGGGCAGCATTTCGGAAGTGGAAATGCTGCCCTCCTTTTTACTCTCAATTCATCCACAAAATTACACCTATTGCCTGTACCAAACCATTTCCTGCAGATTACACCAGAAATAATCATCTGTACAGCCTGCTACATAGCATGTAAACATATCTCCAGCCTTGCTATCATCATAATAAAAGCTGAGTCTTGGGCATAACCCCTGTTGGGAGCGGTCTGTCAGTTCCCATACATATGGTTCCTGATTACAAAATCCTATATTTTCAGATTCTAATGTATAAATATAAGCACCGTCTTCCTGAATACGGAACGCCATGCCCCAGCTCGGACAATACCATGTACCAATGAAATTCTTTTCCATTGTCTCAGCATAATCATCAAACACATCAAAGCCTTCCACAGAAGATGCATCTGCTGTGATCTGGAAAGACGCATACTCACTGTCTGTGATCGGTCCAGATTTCACTATATTGCTCTGATCCGGTTTAAGTTCCGTATCTTCTATTATTTCTGATGCCGTCTCTGTGTTTTCAGTTTCCTGATTTTTTATGTCAGCTTCTGTGGAAATCTCTGTGCCATTATGATATATTTCATCCTGGCTTTCCTGCTGCCTCCCCGTCTTCATTGCTTCCCATTGTGTATGTATATCACTTCCTGCACCCACAAAAATCACAAGACTCAATCCTACAATGAAGCACCACATCAGCACGAGGATAAAAATAGTTAAAAATCTTATTCCCTTCTTTTTTCCTAGTCTCTTCCCCTTATTTTTGGAACGTCTCAGAAGATAAACAATCCTTACACTAACTAAAATCCACAAGCCCACTAAAAGCAGCGTTGCCCCAATAAGCATAAAATTATAATAACTATCTGAACTTCCCACAACAAATGTCCAGATTCCATAACCGACGGCAGTTGCAGCCATCAATATTCCAAACCAAAGATTCAGATATGGCTCTGTTTTTGTGTCCTGTTCTGCCATGATCTCCCACGTTTTTACAGTGTCCATCAGCCTGGTCTGATCCCCGCTTCTGAAAATCTCCTGTAATTCATCATCCGACAGCTTAACGGTCTTAGAAGGCACCGCAGAGCAATGCTCCAGTTCGATCTGCCAGCTGTCCTCCCTCGCACGAAATGATGCTGCTGCAAGCAGAAAATAATAGGTCTTCAATACATTTTTTCCCAGACTTTCTACTGCAATCTGGGAAAGTGCCTGTTTTGCAGCCAACGGTTTTTCCATCAGGATGTCCTGCTTGGCCATTGTCAGCAGGGTTATACTCTTTAAGAAAAATTTTTTATTATGATTTTCTCGATAGATGACCAGATTATAATCGTGCTTTTCCTGCAGCGTAAAATCCTTCATCCGCTTTGCGACAATTCCATTATGGAAAATGCGAAACCCCATCATAGAAAACATGCATATAACATAAAGAAGAACGTAGCTTGAAAGCTTTATTTCTATCTGTGGAAACAGTATTTTATCCACCATACCAAGAGCAAATAATAACAGTAAAATCAGATATCTGAGCGCACACTCTCTCTTTGCTCTCCGTATACATTTTCTTGCCATTTCAATTCCGCGGTTGTCGTACAATTCGACTGATTCATTTGTGTCATATATATTCACGATTCCTGCCCCTTTTGTATTATGTCAAGCTTGTATTTCATTTTCTATCAAAAGCTAAACCGCTGAATATCCGCTGATTCCCATGAAATAACAGATCAGATATAAAATCAGTAAATGTGCCGGATAGAAGATGTAGAAGAAATATTTCATCTTCCAGCCACGGGTTCCGTTATAAAATGCGATCGGGATAAAACCGAACAGCGCCGGTGTCTCCCAGATGAATGATGCACATCCTGCGATGAGCTGCCACATTTTTTTCTTGCGGAAAATGTATAAGACCATGATACAGAATACACCTTTTTCGGCATAATCGGTCTTTAAAAAATACGCCAGTGCCATTCCTGCTGCCACGATCAGGATATACAAGATCACCTTCAACGCCTGATTCCACTCTTCTTTTTCTTCCACTGCACGGTAAGCGATCATCGTCAGCAAACCAATGAATAGTGTAAAAAAGACATTCTGATAATTGAATTCCAGTGTATTTGCTTCTATTTTTGAAAGATCCAGGATGTCACTTACCAGTTGCAATAGCAACTGGTTGTTGGTTTCTATGATACTGATGAACTCTTTGCGTTCGGTTTCGTTTTCGGTTGCAGTCAGCAGGCTGGAGAATCCTACGATGGCATTCAAGGGGGTACGTATCTCGTGGCTCATATTGGCTAGAAATGCAGATTTCAGCCGGTCGGATTCTTGGGCTTTTTCTCGTGCTCGGATAAGCGCTTCTTCTTGCCTCTTGCGTTCTGTTATCAGTAAAAGGGAGCCGACAAGCGATATTGGACAGCCGTTTTTGTCGCGCTGGTCAATTACTGCGTTGGTTTCCATCCAATCTGTTATTTTTCGCCCTTCTACTTCGGTGATAATACGATATTCTTCTTTGATATGCTGCAACTTGCCTGAAATGAGATTTTCATGTACATGGTGCATACGTTCGAAGTCTTCCGGGTGTATCTTTCGGAAATATTCTGACGCCTTGATAATATCTACTTGGACTGTAGAGTTCTTCTCCTTTGTAAAGTTCATGTGGTCTAATATCTTTTGTGCTTCGCAATAAATCAGACCCTCCTTTAAATCCCAGCGCCATGGTATGATGCGTGCTATGCCCAATGTCATTTCCAGTTTTTTATTAATCTCTCGCAATGTGTTTTCGGCATCTTTGCGCGCTGTAATATCTACGGCAAAGACATCCAAAGTGTGTTTTTGGGATGCCGGGCAAAGAATGAATTCGTAAAAGCTGTTTGTTTGTTTGAAGTAATGAGTAAATGTTACCGTTTGCTTTTCTTGGAATACCATTTCCATGAAATGTGTCAGGTGCTCTATTTGGGAGAAGGCATTTTTTTGTGAACCATCGGTAGTTGGCGTAAACTGGTCGTTGAAAATAATATTGCCGCATCGATAGCTCATATCTGCTATCTGTCCCGTTTTGTCGAAGAAAACCTCTATTTGAGTATAAGATATCGGCATATTACGTAAAAGGGTATCATGGGCACTTAGCAAGGTGATTTTCTTTTGCTGGAACCGATAAATGACTAAAGCTATGATAAGTAGTGAGAGTATCAACACTACTCCGCAAATAATCCACCATTGATACTTCTGCCAGAATGTAAGCGGTTTATTGATGAATACCGAGTCCTTAGGACAGAGTGTGGTGTCCAGACCGTCCATCTGCAGTTGCTGGTAGTTGATGAAGGGATAGGATTTCTTGCTATATGTAAATGGGATATTCCGTGCATCCTCTCCTGCAAATATCTGTTTGAGGGCTGAAGAAAGCGCGTTTTGCATTTCCATGCGGTCATAGAAATATCCTCCCGCAAACCCCTCTTTACCCACATAGGCATTCCTTAATGCAAATACGGGTTGAGGCGATGATGCAACTAACTGAAAGTCTCCACTGATGAGTGTAGGAAAACCGAGTAGATTCTTACGCTCGTAAAACCATGTGGAAAATAGCATACCCGTCTCCGGTTCATCATTTAGCAGATATGCCTGTAATTCGTTTTGGTTTCTTTCATTACCTATTAAGCGTTCATAGTGGAGGTTTGGATACTTTGACGTTATATAGGCATGAATAAGCCGGTCCAAGTCTTGGTTATGATAGAGTTCATCTGCTGCGAATACAATCGTTTTCATTTTTGGCAGCATCTGTACCATCATGTCGATGGTCTCTTTGTACATATACGGCGTTTCGATAAAAGTAAAGTTGTATTGCGGCCGCAGGTCAACCAGAGGAGATGTAATGGCATTGGAAATGTGTATAGGACGTCCGGTGAAATAATATTCCCGTGGAGCATACGTGTCTTCGTTGCCGACCAATACTATTGGAATATTTCCCCACTCACTCAAAATACGTTCCCTTAAAGTAAAAGCCATGTTGCCGAGAAGTACAAGATAATCGGGTTTCTTATCCTGGAAACGTTCGAAAATGCCATTCTCCATCCGGATATACAATGAGTCATTACGAATGAACGTCCCGTTCATGTGTACTACATCGGCTGTGATGTCCTCTATAGGAGATGTTTGCAGCAGGATGGGAGTTATAAGTTCTTGGCTCCAGGGGGCGCTTTCATTGTACGAGTTTATAATAAGTAATCTGCGGTGTTTGCCGACTATGGTTGCTGTGGCAAACGCCGAACTTAAATATAGAAAAATGAAACATAAGCTAATTATGCATCTTTTAGATAAAAATACTTTCATGACCTGATTTTTCAAGCAACACATTGTCTAATGGCAATTTAATTGCTACGTATTATTTATACAAAAATAATACAAATGTATTTTAATCATAAAATATAGTCGCTAAAATTAAAAATAATTAACGGCGTCTTTTTGTTTTATGCACTGGAAGTTTAATGTAATTATTATTTCATATATCTGTCTTGTATTATCTGGCAAGTGTGTACAAGGGTGAGAGCAGATAGAAAAGGGAGTTGACAGATTGTAATAAAAAGATGAAAAGGATATTTTCATCTTGAAAAAAGTTATATTTTTGCACCCGCTTTTGAAAATGGTATCGGAGACATTTTTGTTTTTATATAAATTCAATTGGTATTATGAACATTTTTTGTAAGAAAATCTTTGTTCCCCTTTTGTGCGGAATATTATTTTGGGGCGCTTGCTCAGATGATGCACCGTCCGGAGAAGATAGCGGGCAGCAAACTTATTCATTGGTGGTGAAAAGTGTCACTGCTTCGGGAGAGGATTCCTTCGGGGAACTGCGTGAGGTATCGGTTTTTCAGTTCAGTGGCGGCAGCTTATATAGGACGCAATTGCTGAATCCGAAACAAGATGGTACATCCAGCATCTCTGCACTCAGCGGCTCGCGGTTATATTTTCTTTCAGAAGTGAAGCTGCCCGTTCAGGAAGAGAAACTGACCGAAGAGGAATTGTGTAATATGGCCATTGGCGAAGGGCTTCATGATAATTCCGCTCCGGATTTCATGTCGGCGGTGGTTCAATTGGAAGATGATGTCGAGACGCGCAATAATCCGGAGGTCAGTGTGGGCATGAAACGTGGGGTGGCCCGTATCGACCTGAACACTACGGCCGACGATAAGACGCGGATTGAGGAGATTATAGTGGAAGATGCCCCGGCCGAAACTTTTCCGTTTCAGGAAGGCGTTGCCGTGTCGGACAAGACGGTGAAATATGTGAAGACGTTTGAACCGGCATTCGGAGGAGAACAGCCGAGCGTATTCCGTATTTTTGAAAGCATGTGTCCGGTCCATGTCGTTTTGCGTGGTACGTATGATGGGATTCCCATCAGGCTGAAAATGGAGTTGCCGCGTATAGAACGCAACAAGGTGTATGAATTGTCGGTACTTAACGTAGGGGCTACGGTAGAAGGCGTTTTCGAAATCAAGCCGTGGGAAGAGGGCGAAACGGTGACCGGCAAGCCCGACGCGGACCATCGTATTCTGCTGGATGCTTCCCGGTCTGTTATCCCCGAGGGGGTATCGGTAGATTATGAGAACAACATTGTAGAAGTGCCTATGACGGGAGTAGATGGCATGAAACTGGCGTTTCTGGCCGACACCCGGATAGACATTGCATCTGCCGAAGGAGTTGTGGATGGCGTGATGCTGACCGACATGGCAGTGACTGAAGAGGCCGAAGGAATTGTCTCTTCCTTCAGTGTATCTGTTCCGGCGCAAGGCAGCGGACGGTTGGGGTATTCGTTCATGGTGCACCTGAAGAATGCACTTATGACCGGTTCTTATGATTACGTGGAAGTACGCGTGGCTCCGAGTGACAAGCAGATTGAAACGGTAGAGATGGCAGGAAGCGTGTGGATGGCTTTTAATGCACGCAGCAACGACCTCGAAGACCAGATTTATCCGTTGGACGGTGCTACGGTGGAAGACATGTACCGCACCAGCTGGATTAATACGGTCGGTGGTCTGTTCCAGTGCGGTCGCAAGTATATGTATGTGCCTTGGCAGGGATATAACCCTTCCAACAACCTGGGCAACCAGACTGCCGACATGCCTTGGCAGAATGATTCGCACATGCCTTGCCCTGAAGGATATAGAGTGCCTACCCGCGACGAACTGAACTCCTTGCTTCCGAAAGGCCAGGAGATTCCCGGTACTTATACGGCGGGAAACGGAGAACGGATTACCGCCACGCTCCATGTAGGAGAAGGTACGTTGGTGACCCCTACCGGTGTCACCGGAACACAACATTACGTGAAGTTTACTTCGGAAGATACCGGCCGTTACCTCATCATACCTTTGGCAGGAGGAAAGGGTGACAAATCGACCTCCAACAATCCCTCTTTTGGAAAACGTGCCGTGTTGTGGACTAGCCAGCGCGACGGTTGTCCCGGAGGATATGCCTGGGCCTATTGGATGCAGTTCGAAGGAAAAGATTCGACCGTCATTGCCGAACAGCGATTGCAGATGGAGGCGTTCGCGTCCTTGCGTTGTGTAAAGAAATAGAGGAGGGCAGGACATGAAGATTATAAGAATTATAATGCTTTTGGGATTGCTGCCGTTGCTGGCCAGCTGCTCTTCGGACGGGCTTGGCTTCGACAGCGCTGAACAGGCCGGCGCAGGGCAGGTGACCTTCCGGTTCGGCTTGCAGGCAGATGTCACTGCCGGGGTGCGCACCCGCAGCGAACAGCCGGAACCGATAGCCCGTATGTGGTATGCCATAGCCGACGAACGGGGCGAAGTAATCAAGCCGTTGTATCAGAAACTGGAAGCCGATTTCTCCAAACTGACCATCGAAGGATTGGGGTATGGCGACTATACCGTGGTGTTTCTTGCTACCACCCATCCGGAATCGGATATTACGGTTGACGAGCCGGCCCTGCTGTCGGATGCCTGGCTGGTGAATCACGTGGAAAAGGCACCGCTTGATGAGGCCTGGTTCTATAAGAAGATAGCGTTGCACATCGGCCGGGAGCAGGCTCCGGTGATGCAGACCGTCTGCCTGGAACCTTGTGTGGGCAGGGTAGATGTCGATTTGGATGTGTCGTCCGACTATATGTGGCGGTTTATCCGCAACATAGAGGTCTCTTTCGATGATGCCCAAGGGGTGTATGCCGGTATTCAGGCCGGTGGCGAGTACGCAGGTGCCGGAGGAGTGGACGCTTACAACATCACGCAGCGCCGTTCATTCTACTCGTTGCCCGGACGGGAGGCACTTTCCGGACGGGTGACGATTGAGTCGGAGCGTAGCGACGGAACTTCCTTTATGCAGGTCTATCGCTTCAGTGGTTGCAAGATAGAAGCCGGACGCGTGTCGCATATCCGCATCAATTACCGCCATCCCGAAAGTGGCGAAGGCTTGCTCTATGTACGCGAGGAGGATTTCTCCCGATTCCGGACGGATACCATGTTTCTGGCCGACGAACCGCGCGAGGTGTTCTACGATAGCAATCGCCGTTCCTTTCGGGTGAATGCCCCGTTGCAGGTGTCGGTGTCCGATGATCATCAGCTGCTTGTAAAGTTCTTCTCGCCGATTGGCATCAGTGGCGTCAAGATACTGTGCCGTTTCAACAAGGTGAGCACGGAATTCTTCGAACTGGCTCGTTTCGACCGCATTTATCCGTTTATGGAGGCATCGTTCCCCTTGCCGGTGGTCAGTTCGGAACGTACGTTTGTAGCGGAGAACGGTCGCCGGATAACAGTTCCGGCACAGCCGGAACTCTCCAATGACGATGTGACGTTGCTTGTCCGTACGGAAGACCCCTTCATGAAAAAGATAGAGCAGATAGACAGCCGGTGGTTTATCCGCTTTTCCGCTTATTCGGCCGATAACGGGCATGCTTATTGGCGGCACATGGATCCCTTGCTTTGTCGTCACGGAGTGGCGTTGGTGCTCAACATGGCTTTCATGTTCGCTTCCGAAGAGTTCAATGTGGAAATGAATGCCTACGAGGGCAAGCTGAAGGACAATGGAGGAAATCCGATAGACCTGGATGCTTTGCGGCAAAGAATCCGCAACCACGGCGGTCTTGTGTTGGGCCGTGTGGTCGGAGTAGGTGGTTTGGGTGGAGGCAACACTTATGGTCTGGCCGATTATTGTTATAAAGGTGTTTACTTTGATGCCACGGCGCCGGGAGCCAATCCGCATAATTATGCCCGTCAGGCCATGTTTCACGAGTATGGGCATTGTTTGGGCTACAATCATAGCAGTACGATGACATACGGTGACCAGTGGACAGTACTTTGCGCTACAGTTTTTGTGGGCATGGGGCAAGATGGCAAATTGCCGGTATGTTCAAAAGAGGTGGTAGGAGGTTTACCAATGTAACGTGACAAAAAAACGCGGCATCGAACCATGTGTTCGGTGCCGCGTTTTTTCTCTTTTGGTGTCAACTGTTAGGATTTTCGGTGATTAATGCACCTCTCCAAGGGGTTACTTCGACAGATAGTGTGAGGTAGTGACTGTCTTTTTCATCCGGGGTGTCCGGAGTTATGGGAGCGGGGTCGTTTTCCGAAATGCGCGGATGTCCCAGACGGTTGATTCCCGTTACGGAAAGCTTGTAAATGTTGTTGCGCACGATGGCAAACTCCATAGGTCCCGTCACGGTGTCGTCGTTGTTGTCATTGTGCCGGTTCCAGCAGAAGTAGTAGCAGTAATAGCCTGCTGCGTCGTAGTCGTCCGTGTTCGATTGGTAAAGGGTGAACTGTGCCTTTTTGGCGGCTTTCCTGAAATTGGCCTGGAATGCCTCGTTGCCAATGTTCTGTTCATGCCACTTTTGCCACAGATAGTCCGGGCTTGTTTTGTCTGTGCTATAGACGGCTGTTTGCCCATTGCTTTTTATGGTGATATTCTTCTTCTTCTCATTTCCGAATACGGCTTTATAGAACCTGCTGTTCTCCTCTGTCAAGAAAGCTTTTTCGCGCACTTCCTCCCATGTCACGTAGAGTGTATTGGCATAGGAATAAAGGATGGGGTCTTTAGCCGGATTTCCCTTGGCATTTGCAATGGCATCTTTCAGTTTCCGGGATGCCTTGTCGGTCGCCATGATTTGCCCCTTGAATACGATGCCGGTGCTGATTCCGTTCTGTTGCAGTTCTATGCCGGGAATGGTGTTTTCGGTTACATACCGCCATGTGTGGTACCCTTTCCCTTTATTCTTGACAACCTTTGAAATTTGCGAGGTGTACCATTGGCTGCGTGCGGTGGCGTCAATGTCCCAGTTTCCCCCTTCATAGTTGCCGAGGCAGAAGTTGAAGAAATCCTTGAAGGGATAACTTTTATCGATGTTTTTGGCGGTTCCGCTTTTTATTGCGGCATCCGTATTTACCACATAGTTGGTTTTCGGGCCGTGGCTATGTTCTGCTCCGCATATCTGTGCGTTGGCATTGGCACCGTTGTCCGACACGCGTCGCAAGTAGTAGAAGTCGCGGCTCATGTTTACCAAAGCCATTTTGGTCAGTTTCACTTTTAGGGTGGCGTTTCCTTCGTCATTCCCCACTACGTAGGTTTGGTCTTTGTTTTTACTTCCATCCTTGGAGTCGAAGCGCGCCACGGCACGTTCCACCAGGATGGTGCCTTCATTGTTCACCTCTTTTTTTCCGGTGCCTTTATGGTTTGTTCCGGAGAAGTGGAAGGGTGTGCTCTCTTGGAAATGGCTTTTCCAGGATTCTATGTTTTTAGGAATTCTCTTTTCAATGCACGTTCGGGTTGCGGTGGACATAAGGAATCCATGCTGATGGTCTTTTCCTCCCCATACGCTTTCTCCTCTTATTACATAGCCGTTGGCATCTTCAGTTATATTCTCGGTTTTGTGTATCCATTCTTTCAGCATGAAGTGCTCTTTAAAGAGGTTTTGCAGTTCGTTTGTAGGGTTGCAGAAGACGTAGAGGTGGATTCTGTCTTTTCCTTCATCGAGTATCCCGTCGGCCTTGTAGTAGGCAGCCAATGCGGCTTTGTCGATTTTCTGGACGGTACTGACGGTGCCTTTTGCTTTGTTGAGGTTTGTCAGTGATACTTGTTCGCCGCAGGCAATGAATTTGTTGTCTTTATCTGCCAGTACAAGCAGGATGTTGTTCACCCGATTTTCGTGCTCTTCTCCCGTTATGGCATTGCCGGTGCTGTTGTTGTCGGTTTTATTGTTTTCATTTGTTGTGTTTTTATCAGTTGTGGACAGTTGCACTTGTACGTTCACGTACACTGCATCTTCCGGTTTGTCCGGCATTGCATCTGTTTTACGCCTGCTTTTGGGTTAGTAGGGTTGCCGCAACTTGTAATGGTACATATCGCCAATATGCTGATAAAAAACATATTCCAGTATCTCTTTTTCATAGCGTAAATTTATTAAGAATTTCGGCATACAAAAATAAGACAAACGACAATGGATTCCAATTTTTAACTATTTTTTTCTGACTTTTCTCTATAAATGTTCAAATTCTTCTGTTGTCAGTTTGGTTGCTTGGATAATCATTTCCGTAGCTACTCCCATTGTTTTGAGATTGCGGGCTATCTCGAAACGACTGGCTCGTATACCTTCTTCTCTCCCTTCTTCTCTTCCTTCCATCAGCCCTTCCAGTTTATTGCCTTTTTGGGGGTGATTTCGAGTAGAGTTCATCGTTATGCTATTCTGAAGTAGGGCGGCAGATGGTGGCGTACATTTCCCTGCATTCTTCGGAACTGTCGACTGTTTGTAAGTGAACTACCCTGGTCGTTCGAGTGAACTACCGGTGTCGTTCAATCGAATAACTGGGGTCGGCTGCCTGAACTACCCTGGTCGTTCACTTGGATAAAAGCGCTCCGATGTGCTGAAGGCGGCAACTTGTCCGATGCGAAGAAGGGTGTTTCAGAATCACGTGTCGACGGTTTGTCGGTTGCTGATGCCGTTTCTCTTTATCATAGAAGAAAAGAAGTTTCACCGGAAAAGCCGATAGATAGGGCGAAAGTGTGATAAGGTGAAGGCTGTGAGGGTTTGAAATCATTCTCCGTGTAGGGACTGATTTCGGCTTTCTTTCGCAAGGTGTGAGAGGACCTGCTCCGGCAGTGCTTCTTTTAGGAGGACGTGTTTTTCTTTGTCCAGCAGGTAGAGGGTGGGCATGGAGGGGAGTATGTACAGTTCGTTGTCGGTGAGGGTGTGAGAGGCGGTTCCGGCCATCCAGTCTGTGGGCAGTCTGTTTCCGGCACGGGGGGCGGCTTCGGGACGCGGGGCTGTTTCGGGGGTGTTTTCGGTGTTGATGGCTAGCACGGTGAGCAGTCCGTCGTGCAGCATCTGCTTGAAGAGACGGTCGTCGTGCAGCAGGGCGATGGTCTGGCGGCAGTGGGTGCAATCGGGGTTGTAGAACATCAGGAGCAGGCAGTGGGCAGAGGGGGTGGTGTGCAGCGTCCGGTGGTCTCCTTCCGGGGTGAAGTAGGCGAAGTCGGTGGCTATGGTGCCGGGGCGGTTCTTCAGGGCGGCAGAGAGGAGGAAGCGGGGGCGGGACTTTTCGGTATCATTCAGCAGGGGGGTGTGGGCGATGGCTTCCAGAAAGGGGATGAAGTGCTCCTCGCTCTGCATGGGCGAACCGATGGTATAGAGGTACTTCTCGGCCAGTTCGGCCAGTAGCAGGTAGGCGGGTTTGTCGGCTTCGGCGCGCTGCATTAGCAGGTGCACGGCTTCGGTGCGGGCTTCGGCAGGTGCATGGGGGAAGAGGGAGAGGTAGTTGACGAGGTTTTGCTCCATGAAGCCGGGATTGCGGCTGCGCAGGGTGTCGTCGAAGGACATGCTGTCCCAGAAGTGTGCCAAGAGGTAGGAGGCGCGTTCGTGGGGAGTGCGCAGGGTTGCGGGGATGGCAGGCAGGGGCAGGTCTTGTGTCTGATTTTGTTGTGCGTTCATGCTGCCACTGATGGCGGTAAGCATGAGGCATATCAGAAAAATTGAAAGTCTGTCATTCATTTCTCTCTCTGTTAGTTTAAGAGCCTGTTTAAATTTTGTCCGGCATTTTCAAAAGAAACTGAGTGAAAACTTCTTTAAGCAAAATTTAAACAAGCCCTTGAATGTCCGCTGATTATTTTTCTACACAGCGGATGAAGCAAGCATCCTTACCAGTGTTTGCAGCACTCACCCCATACGGGAAAAAGTCAAAGGTAAAGTAGTTGAAATCCCACCCTATTACATATTCAAAATCGAGTCCCATACTATGACCTTTATTTCTCGAATATTTGTTAAGCCAATAAACTGCTCCCGGCCTCATATATATATCATAAAAGAGAGGCGTGTTATTTGCGGTAGCATCCGGTAAGAATGCATTTTGATAACTAGCATATCTTAGTATTCCAGGTCCTTTAGAGTTGCTATTCCCCCCCTTCGTGTCATCTTGTTTTCTATGACCATATCCGGAAGCTCCAATGGGGAAAAACAGGTTCTTTCCATTTTTTTTATTGTAGACAAAGCACCCCCGCATTCCACGCCGGGTATTTTCATAATCGTACCCATAGACCTCTGTTATATGATTCAAAGTTTCTTGAGATTCATCCCCATATAGCACTCCATATCCTTCCGCTATATCTTCTCCTTGGTATAGATTTAAAAAATCTTCAAAAGAAGCTATGCGGGCATTGTGAATTTCCAGATTGTCAAACGCGGGTTCTGGTGGAGTATCTCCCCAAGGATTAAAGTCAGGAGGTGTTATAGCGCTCCATGTGATTTCCTGTTTATTTTCCGTGTTATCGGTGGCAATCAGTAACTTATCTGCATTATTCTTAAATTTATCCGGTGTTATCTCGATCCAAGGAGTTTCTGAATTTTTATTGCACATTGCATCAATCGGTTGGGCTAAGTTCAGGAATTTGAACAACGAGCCTTCTTCCAAAGGAGAATCTGTTTCCTTCGAACTTGTCCGTAGATTATGGGCATGCCACTTGGTTCCTGTTCCATCGAATAAGTCATCCGGAGCATCTCCTTGTCTGACGAAAATCAGATGATAACAAGTATAATTGTGATATTCTACCCGGATAATGGCATAACGGTTTTCCTGCGGGCTGCAGGTTCCATTAAATTTGATACGAAAATCTATCGTAGAACCAGTCTCTCCTCCGATGGTATCGGTGGAAGCTCTTGTTTCGTCACTTAATTTGATAAAATTGTCTGTTCCACAATATACATACGCTTTCCAAGGACCTTCTGAAGTAAATGTCTCAAATCTCTCTGCATTTTCTTTAGGAAGACGTTTCAGCTGTACGTGAAAGTCTTTGTCGTTGTCATGGCTACGCCAAACTCCCTTAGGATTGACTATACGCCGCACTTGATAAATGATAGGATTTTGATTATTCTTATTGTCTTCATTTAATAGCGGATTCCCACTGAAATCCGTACCATCCGTTGATATTTTGCTACCATTCGTAAATGTTACCACTATTTTTACCTCTGATCTGCGTTGATAGGCCACGTATGGATTATTTCCGGTATAACCGGTTGTTTTAATTAATTGTTTGGCACGGGTGTACATGGGTAATTGGACATGAAACACACTGTCGCCCTCATTCCTTACAATACATTTCCCATCACTATTGCCTTGATTGTCAAATGTCTCATACTCTTTGCTCTCACCTGGTATAGGCAACGTCTCGCCATTAGGTATGTACTCACGCTCTCCTCTTTTGTTTTCTTTATAATAGGTCTCGTTAGAACTTGTTGTTACATTCAAATCTTTTGTTTGTCGAAGGGATAAAAAACCATTCCACTGATTTTGGTATGCTAAATCCATTTTCTTCCAATAGACAAAGTCCGATGCAGGTTCATTTGGACCCCATCTGTTATCTAAGATTCGTGCTTCTATCTGTTTTATTTTTTGTCCCCCCGTTCTGATTTTAAGTGGGAGCATCATTGAGTGATTATACAAATAGGATATATAATAGGGGTTGGGCACTTCGATACCGGGCTCAGGTTCTTCGTATTCGATGTGCCAGTCCACGTCGTTGGCGTATTTGTTGAATTTCAGTGTCAGTTTGTAGTGGTGGTTACGCTCGGCGTTGTAGTCCTTGTAGACATCCTTGCCCAGCATGAAGCGGTAAATGATGTCACCGTTGCCCACTCGGCCGTCAATATTGGAAACATAGTAGGCTTGTACTTCGATGTAAGTACCATAGGGCTTTTGGTCTTTATAGTATTTATCTCCGGGCTTGTTGTTCAGTCCCGGTGCATCCAGTTCTTTATCATCATTTGCGTCCTGTCGTTTGTCTTTTCCTTCTCCCTGCATGTTTTCATAGAAGAAGAGTGCCTCGTTGGTTTCTCCATGGGCCAGTTTGGCATACTCCGCTTTCTTGCTGTCATATTCCGCTTTCGCTACAGAGACTCCTTTTTGGGCATTGTCGATGTAGTAATAATACGATTGGCCTTTCGTGATACGTGCCGGCCAATGTTCATCGTAGTTTGTTCCTTCGGCATACGTAATGCTTTCGCCATCTGCCATAAGGCCTCCATAATCTTCAATGTCATCATTAGGATTCGTGTTGATGGTGCTTTTCTTGCCCAGATAGCATTCCGTAGGTATGTCCTTGATGGTAACCGACTTGAGGTATATAAACACATTCTCGTGAAGGTCGGAACCGTCGTATGCAATAGTCACTTTGGAAGCGGCACGGCGTATCCAGGCGTGCAATTTGACGGATGCCCGGTTTATGACTGCCACTTCATCGTTCTGCACGCTTCCGGTAACGGTGAAATAGCCGAACATCTGGTTGTTGTTGGCTACTTCATCCTTATCCCATTGGAGGGAAATGCTTTTCAGGCCGTCTGCGGTTTTTATGGCTTCGGAATAGTCATCATTCGTAAGCAAGTCTTCCATATTGGCCACCGCATAAATCCGATAGCGTCCGTAGGGGATTTTCAGTTTGAAGTCGGCATGGGGCGTCTGTGCTTCGGCGGGAGGAAGATTCGAGTCGGGATTGTTATCCGGTCTGTCTTTGTCTTCCGACAATTGATATTGCCCTTCGCCTGTTCCTTTGGTAAGGGGATATGTCTTCAGCAACTCTCCTTTTTCATTATACAGCAACACGCACAAGTCCTCGATATTCTTTATCACATTTCCTGCCGTACGCGTATTTCCATTCAATGCAGGAGTAAGGGGCTTGAACTTCACGGTTGCGCTGATGAGGCTTTCGCCTTCGCCTGTCTCGCCGCCGTTGTAGAGCGGGTCGTCCTGGCAGGCGGCACTGCCGAGGAGCAATATGCACAAAAGTATGTAGGTCAAAAAGTTGCGTTTCATATCCGTTGCTGTTTTTTTGTATGTATGTTTTAAGAATGAAGCCTTCCGGTGTTTTTCCAGGCGAGGGAGGCTCCTTCGGTGTTTAGCGTTTCTTCGGGTCGCCTTTCTCGTCCAGCCCGAATACGGGGTCGAGTACTACTTCCCAATAAGGTTCCACGTCCACTTCCAACTCCAGTTCCGCCTCGGAAAGGTTCTTGAAATTCACCTTTACCTTGACATGCGTGTTGCGGAAGAGCGAGGCCAGATTCGGCAATGTGGCGGTGTAGCTTCTTGCCACTTTAGGGCTGTCCGGAGCAGTCGTCTCTTCATCAAAGCCCTCTTCCGTGTGGATGGTCACTTCGTACTCCTGCAATTTCAGGCTTGCGTCCTTGCCTTGTGCCAATGTGCCGTCGCTTTCGGGCAGGTAGACGGGGGTGGTGAATTTTGCTTCTTCTCCTGCTTTGAGGGAAGATACCTCTATGGCCTTGCTGAATGAATAGGCGAAATCTCCGTCCTCTTCTCCTTCTTCGGGCTGCGGCATTTCGTAGTCGGTCAGCCATTGATATTGGGTCGCTTCGCTTTCCACCTTTTCCGATTCCGCCACCATCCATGTTATCCAGTCTTGGGCGGTACCTTCTCCGGGCAATGTCGCTTTGGAAGGATTATCCTTGTCTCCGGTATCTGCCACCCAGTATTTTCCGTTCGTGTCTTTGTTGGCGTGCGGCATCAGATACATCCGGTCTTTGACGGCTTTCTTCAGGCTGAATCCGGTCACGTTGATGGCCCGTTTCGCGGTTTTGCCGAATGCGAAGGAGAACTTGGTGGCGGCGCGTACCACGTACAACACTTCGGGCATGCCTTGGTAAAAGCCGTTTGAGAAGTCTTCTTCGTGCGCCTCGTCCTTGGGGGGAATCGTTATCTCGTAGACTGACGTCATCGGTATGCCGTTTCCCGCTTCGAGGGCTGCGGCATATCGGTAGCCGCCGTCTTTGTCTCCCAGTCCGAAGACATAGCTGTCTACAGGTGCTTTCCCGTTTGCGTCGGGCAAGAATGCACCGGTGCTTGTGAAGTTTAGCAAATTGCCGTTCGTGTCCTCCAGTCCGTTGCAGTTGGCCAGCAGGTAGATGCGTTTCTGACAGTCGGCTTTCACCCGGAAAGTGTACTCGTCCGAGAGTTGTATGTTCGTCTCGGTGATGAGCCGGTTTTCTTCCACCTCCCATGCACTTGCGCCGGCCGTATCGTCGCTCGCTTTCGAAGCGATGACGATTCGCAATTGATTGATGTTTTCGTCATCGGGGGTGCCGTCGGCACGTGTGGAGGCTCCCACTACGGCTGTGTGGAAAGCCAGATACACGGTGTTGTCCTCCTCGGCGGGTGGCTGCTGGACAATGGATTCGTCGTTGCACGAAGTTGCTCCCAGTAAGCCGCAGAGGAGGCAGATTCCGATGATATGTCGATGCTTCAATTCCATTTGAAAAGCTGTTCTTGGTTTGTTGAAAGTCGTTTGCCGGTAGTCCGGTTTTTATGTGTCGCGCATGCCGTAGTTGTTACAGTTCCACGTCATTGATGCGTACCACCCAATCGTTTACCACAATGCATGTATTCAACCAGCTGTCGTTGCCGTCGTTGTTCTTCAGGAAGAAGAAGAGGGTCCAGCGGCTTTCGCGGTCCAGATACTCCTGGTCGCCCATGTCGTAACGGTCGCTCTGCATCAGCAGCAGGTATTTATTGAGGGGGATGTCTATCACGGTCGCTTTGTCGGCATGCCGTTTCACCACCAGCCTGGGAGAATTCCTGGCCATCAGGCGTGGCACGCTCAGTTCGGCGTATGCCACTTCGACGGGTTCGGGTGCCACGCCGGGTACTATGACGGATGCTCCTGTCCGTGCCTGTCCTTTCACCCACGGGGTGTAGGTGACGTCGGTCACCGGCAGCAGGTCGTTGTCGTAGTCGAAGAGGGTGTTGTCGTCCGTAATCTCGAAGTCAAAATCCTCGGCATTGACAATGCCTCCCGCCACTTGCTGCAGCACGATGCGTATGCCGTTGGTGTTCTTCATCATCTTTACCGTGCCTTCGTTGTAAGACTCGGCCGTTTCCATGGTGAGTTCTCCCCAAAACATGTCGTGCAGCAATTTCCGTTCGGGCAGGCTGAGGCAGTCGGCGTTCAGCCGGGTCTTGAGCTCGGTGCGTTTGGTACTTGTGTTTACGGTGAAAGAACTCTTTTCGCATGCGATTCCTCCGTATGCCACAAAGTGGTATTTGCCGTCAGGCAGGTCAAGCTTCATCCGGTAGTTCTCGTCTTGCAGCTCTGTTCCGGTCACAATCTTGGTATCCACGTAGTCGTCATTCTCATCGTAGATATAGAGGGTGAGGCAGTCCACTTGGTTGGGGAACGCGTTGGCGTACTCCATGTTGTAGTCGTAGACGAAGCGCAGCGATACGCCGTGCAGACACGGGTCGAGGTCTTCAAAGATGCGCTCGCACGAGGATAAGGCAACGGCTGCCAGCAGGGCGACGAGCACCCTGCCTGCGAACCTTGAAAATCTATTTCGCTTATTGCTTTGCATACTTGTTGTGTTTTTAGAATTCAATGTCGTTTATGCGAACCACCCAGGGAAGCACCTCGACAGAGAGCTTCAGGTAGATGTCGCCCTTTTCGTCCGGAGTTCCGGGGTCGACGGGGTCGGGGTCGTTTTCGCTAAGGCGCGGATGGCCAAGGCGGTTGATGTCGACCACAGACAGTTTATACACGTTGTTGCGCACCACGGCAAACTCCATCGGGCCCATTACGCCGTTGTTGCCGTTGTCGTTGTGACGGTTCCAGTAGAAGTAGTAGCAGTAGTAGCCTGCACCGTCATTCTCGTCCCTGCTCGACTGGTAGAGGGTGAACTGATGTTCATTGTTGGTGGCTACTTCCTTGAAAGCCGACAAGGCGGCTGCATCTTTGTGGTCCTTTTCATTATACCATATATTCCACATGTAGTCGGGGCTGCCGGCATCATCGCTATAGACGGTTTCTGACGGAGTATTTTTCGGTATTCCGAATACCGCTTTCTTGAATTCCTCGTTTGCCGTTGCGTCAAGTGCGGCTTTACGTACTTCTGTCCAGCTTACATAAAGTTGGTTGGAATAAGCGTAAAGGATGGCATCGGCGTCAGAATCGCCAGTTGCTCCGTTGATAGCGTCTTGCAATGATTGGGGAGCATCTGTTGTTGCCTGGATTTTTCCTTTAAACACGATGCCGGTACTGATGCCGTTCTCCTGGTTGTTTATGCCGGGGATGGTGTTTTCGGTGACGTAACGCCAGATGCGGTAACCGTTTCGCGTGTGGTCGCTGTTCCATTCGTCATCGTTATCTTCTTCATTTTGGTTGTCGATAACGTCTTTGATCAGACTGGTGTACCACTGGTCGCGGGCTGTCTCGTCAATACTCCAAGTGTTGTTTTCCTGGTGTCCGAGGCAGAAATTGAAGTAGTCGGCAAAAGGATAGCTTGCGTCGATGGCTCCGTTCTTTTGTCCGGCATCGGTGTCTACTACGAAGTTCCAGTTTTGTCCGCTGTCGTATTCGGTTCCGCAGATTTCCACGTTGTCGGCCAGACCGTCATCGGATACGCGGCGCAGGTAGTAGAAATGCTTGCTCATGTTAATCAACGCCATCTTGTTCAGTTTGACTTTTAGCGTAGGCTTGTTGTCTTTTTCTGCTATGACGTATGTTTGGTCCTTGCTGGGACTGCCGTCTTTGAAATCGAAGCGTGCCACGACACGTTCCACATGGATATTTCCGATATTTCCGATTTCGGTGCCGTTGCTCAAGGTGTTTTTGCCCGAGAAATCGAAGGCGTTCTTTTCATTCGTAAAGTTGTCCCAATCGGTAAAATTCTTCGGAATATACTTTTTTATGTCTTTGCTGCTTGCCGTGGCCATCAGGAAGCCTGCCTTGTGGTCGTTTCCTCCCCAAACAGCTGCTCCTTTGACAGTTCCGTCAGGCTCTTCTTCAAGAGTGGCAATCTCGTCAATCCATTCGCTGTCGGCACCGGACTTTTCGAAGATTTTTTTCAACTCCATTGTCGGATTGCAGAATACATAAAGATTGACTTGGTCTTTTCCGGTCCCAAGTGTCCCGCTTCCATAGTAAGCGGCCAATGCGGATTTATTGATTTTCTGGGTGGTGTTGACGATTCCTTCACGCACTACCGGCAATGAGTTGTGTTCGCCGGCGGCGATGAAGTTGTTGTTTGCATCCGCCAATACAATCAGGACACCATTCACCTTGTTCTCATAATCCTTTCCTACTTCCGTGCCGTCTGTACTGGTTCCATAATCGTCGTCGGAATCGGAGTCGGTCGAGCTTCTTGTATTTTTCCCTCCCACGGGCAGTTGTATGTTCACATTCATGTATACGGCATCTTCGGGATGTCCCGGGTATACTTCCGGTTCATTGCTGCCGTTCAGTTCGTTGCCGCTGCATCCTGCAATGGTGCACATTGCCAGCATACCAATGAAAAAAATACTCCAGTTCTTTCTTTTCATAGCGTATAATTTATTAAGAGTTTATTTATATTCGGGTGTTATGTTTTTGTTGCTTTCTTTCCTTTATTCCGCGTCTTCCGCCAGTTCTTGTCTTATGCGGTCTATCTGTTGCAACGCGTCTTCCGCCTGTGCCACTCCCTGCTGTAGCGCTTGCTTCAGCAACGGTTGGGCTGCGTCATAGTCCTTCAGCAAGGCGGCGTGTATGCCGCGTGCGTAGACGGCTTCGGGAGCATCTCCCGCCTTGCCCAGATAAGTCTCGGCTCCTTTTAGGTCGCCGAGGCGCAGGGCGGTGTTGGCGGCGTTGAGGTTTGCCACGGGGTCGTCGGGGAACATGCGCACGGCGGTTGCGAAGGTGGCGTTATACTCGTCGCTGCCCGGTTCCATCTCCTGCGCAACGAGGTACATTTCGTTCAGGCTCAGCTTCTGGGGCTGGTTCTTGAGCAGGTGCCTGATTTCTGCAAGGTCTGTATAGGCACGTACCTCGTACTGTACGGCATAGTCGGAATGACGCAGTCCGGGATAGACTTCGCTCAGCAGGTAAGCATAGTCGGCGGGATAGGCCGCCTTGATTTTCCGGTCCTTCGCGTCAGGGTCCAGGTCGCCGCGTATCAGTGCCAGAATGCCTTCTCTGTTCTTCAGCTGCGAGGAGGTCACGAAGCGCTCCAGTCCTTCCCAGTCTTCGGGCTCGAAGCTGGTGGTGAAGAGTGATTGGGGGAAGGCGTACTGCTTGCGTACATATTCTTTCAGGGTTTCGGTACGTCCCTTGGCCAGGCGTATGTTGTTGCTGTACGACCCTTCGGGCGAGGCGTACCCCTTGATGCTGATGCTGATGATCTTGCTGTCCGCATCATTCTTCACGGCGTCGATGGTAGAGAGAATCTTCTTCAGCTCCTCCGGGTTGCGTCGGTAGTCGGGATGTATCTCGGTACGGTTCACGGGGAAGTCGATGTAGGCTGAGCCTTCAATCCGGTTGATTTTCTGCTCGGCCTTGGGGCGTATGTAGGCGTACGCGGGTACGAAAGGTGTCGGCACGCGCTTTTCCAGCCGTAGCTTGCTCAGGGGCGTAGCGGTGCTGGTCAAGGGGGCGTCGCAACATCCGCAAGTGGTTTCTGTGGCGCTGAGCCGGGCTCTTCCCATCCACTTTTCGTAGGGCACCGTCACGCGGTATTCTATCAAATCGCGTTCGCCGTTGCGATAGAGCCGTTCGGTGTCGGAGGCGTTTCGCAGGTGGTGGTAATAACGGTTGCGCCCCGCGATGCGTACGGCGGGCAGGCTGAGGCTGTCGTCTTCAAGGGTGAGCGAAGGGGTGAACAGTACTTCACGGTTGCTTCCTTGCTTGAGTGCGGAGATGTCGAGGTCCATCGCCACGAATAGTTTGTCTTCTTGCTTTGAGACGGCCAGGTTTTGTACCGCTATCTGTCCGTCCGTCAGTGTCTGGCCGTCAGCTCCCAGTGCGTAACATAGGCATAACAAGCCAGAAATCATTTTCTTAGCTAATTTGTTCATAGTGTCCATAACCACCGGATGAATTTAGAATGTGTATACAAGGTTTACCGCGGCCTTGGTAGGACCGACATAGTGGTGCGGTTTGTCTTTCTCGAGTTTTGTTCCGCAGTTGGCGCAAGGGTAGGCGTCGAATCGCGTGTAGACATATCCGAAGCCTATTTCGGCTTCCAGGTTCCAATGCTTGTCCAGAATCCAGGAATACCCGTATACCGCGCCCACGCCCAGGAACCATCCTTGGTAACGCCGGTCGGAGAGTTTGGAGAAGTCGCTTCCCAGAAAAGAGAAGTCGTTTTTCAGCCCGCCGACGTTGTATTGGCCTCCGAGCAGGTGTGCTCCCACGAAGTGTCCTGCCCATCGGTCGCAAAACCAATAGCGAGCTTCGGGTTGCAGAAGCCAATGCTTCCACTTCCGGTCGTGCGAGAGTGTCCATCCGTTGTAGTTGACGGATACGTCGAGCGTCCATCTGTCTGCCAACCCGGTTTCCACGCCTGCGTTCAGTGTAGCAAAGGCGTCGTATAGCAAATTACTTTTCAGAGCCACTTCCTGACATTTGGCTCCCATGCTGAAAAGACCTAAAAACAAAACCGCATAAAGTTTTAAAGTCATTTTTCCCATTATTTAAGATTTGTTAGTGTCATTAATATTTTATTCTCTATTTGTAGAGAAAGATTTATCAAATTACCAATAAATTCCTAAAAGGAATCAAACAAAATTCCGTATGCCCAGCCTATATACCGCTGGTAGTTACAATGAAGAGTATTCAGCAAAAATATAGATACTGCCGGAATTACTATTCACTGTTTTTTTGTTGTATAATTACAATGCGTAATAGTATTTCAAGTTTCTATATTATTTACAGTCTGCGCTGTCAGACTGTAGTTTCAGGATTCATCTCTTCCCAAGAGATGGATAGTGTGATAATTGATGATAACATGTAGCGATGGCACAAATACAAAGCCACATTCCGATATACATTTCAATATACAATTCCACAATTTCATGGATTTCAAATAAAAAACTTGGAAAATGTTTGGAATTTACCACTGCTTATCATACTTTTGCAGCCCAAATCCATCTCTTGGGAAGAGATGTACTTGCCTCTGTAAGTTTAAAGTAGGTTTAAAATGAGCTTGTTGGCTTTGTCTATGATTTCCGTATTGAGTGAGGCCAAATAAATCAGCGTTGTATTTTCGGAGTCGTGTCCCATTCCTTCGCTGATGACAGAAAGCGGAATGTTTCTGCTTTTGGCCACAGTGGCCCAAGAATGGCGGGCGACGTACATGGTGAGCGGTATGGTAAGTTGCAATGAGTTGCTGATAAATTTTAACTTTTTGTTGACAAGATGCAGCGCATTATTGTACTGTTTCCTTTCTTCTTCTCCTGCTTTTAGAATAATAGGGAGCAGATAGGGCGATTCTTGGGACATGGGATATTTTTCAAGTATATCTTGCATGTGCCGTTCCCATCGTATGCAAAGTTGTTGTCCGGTTTTCTTACGTCGATAGATGAGGACTCCGTTTTTCAGGTCGTTCTTTTTCAGATAAGCCATATCGACAAATGACATGCCCCGGGTGTAGAAGCTGAACAAAAACATGTCGCGTGCATAATCCAATGTCCGGCAGTGCGACAAGTCCATGTTTCGGATGTTACGGATGGTGTTTATGGGTAGTCCTCGCTTGATGGTTTTCTCTACGCCCGTATAGACATGCTTGAAGGGGAACACTTGTTTCGTAAAGCCTTTTTCTACCGCCCGGTTGTACACAGCCCTCAGAATCCGGTTGTAGAAGGAAATGGTGTTCATGCCCACCCCGGTCGATTTGAGGTAAGCCTAATAGGAAGCCATCAGGTCTGCATCGAAGTCTTCCCAAAATACATCCTTTCCCTGGCGGAAACGCATGAAGCTGTTGAGCGTACAAGTGTAGGTCTCGCCGGTGCGCACCTTGCCCAGCCGGTGCATACGGTCGATGTTTTCTTGCATGAACGGTTGTAGGGTTGCTTTGGGCGAAGTGCTGTTCTTTGCCTGCTTGCTTTGCGTGGCGGCAAGCTTTGGTCTGTTCTTGATAGATGCCATGAATAAAAAAATTAAAGTGAATAAAATTGTGCTGTTGTTCTGATGCAGCTTTCGGGAGGCAAAGATGTAGCTTTTAGTTGGGATACAAGAGTGTGCCCTGGCATCGGGGCACACTCTTGTTGATTGTTTATCTAATCTTTTCCCTGATTTTAGTCAGATACTTCTTCATGCCTTCCGCATCCTTATTGCTGATGATTTCCAGCAGGTTCTTCAGTTCCAGACGGATGTTTTCCACTTGTGAGGGGGTGCGCGGATTGAAGAGAATTTCCTGGAGCAGGTAGTCGTCTTCACTCAGCAGGCCTTTGGCAATGGCCATGTGCTTTTTGAAGGTAGTGCCCGGAGCTTCCTGGTGTTTCATTACCGCTGCAAACACGAAAGTGGATACAAACGGAATGGATAAGGAGTATGCCACAGTCTCATCGTGCTCGTCGAATGTATATTCAAAGATGTTCAGCTTCATGGTCTGGTAGAGGTCCTTGAAGAAGATTTTCCCCAAGTGGTCGCCTTCGCTGATGATGATGGCATTCTCTGTATTCAGATTGTTGAGGCTGGCAAAAGTGGGACCGAACATAGGATGCGTCGACACGTAGCGGAAGCCGCTTTCATCGTAGAACTTTTTCAGTCCGGTCTTTACCGAAGCGATGTCGCTGATGATGCAGTCTTTGGGCAGTACCGGCAGTACTTGGCGGAAAGCGTCCAGCGTGTATTTCACCGTAACGGCATTGATGACCAGCTCCGGCTCGAAGTCCTTGATTTCTTCCAGTGTGGTGAAGCGGTAGGTGTTGTAGACAAAACGCAGTTGGTGCGGATTGACGTCGAACACAGCCGTCTCATGCTGGAAACTCAATATATCTGTAAAGAAAGAGCCCATTTTCCCGGCTCCAAGTATTAGTATTCTCATGATGTTTAATGTGCTGATGTGCCAATGTGCTAATGTGCCAATGTGCCAATATGCTAATTGCCATGCGGCATCACTGCGCAGCCAATTAGCACATTGGCACATTAGCATATTAAATAATTACTTATTTATAATTTCCATTTGTTGCCTCACACTCTCTTCGTGTATCGCCTCAAATACCTTTTTGATGAATTCAGCATCCATGCCACACAATGCGCCTTGCGAGCCGCGTTTTTCGAGGATTTCGTTGTAGCGTCCGGTTTGCAGGATGGTCATGTCATGCTCTTTTTTGTATGTACCGATTTCACGTGCCACACGCATCCGTTTGGCCAGCTCCTGAATAAGATTGTTGTCGCATTCGTCTATCTGCTTGCGCAATTCGCTGAGGTTCTCGGTGCTTTGTGTTTCCTTGCGGATGACCAGCAGGTTGAGGATGTAATCCAGCACATCCGGGGTGACTTGCTGGGCTGCATCGCTCCAGGCACAGTCCGGGTTGCAGTGGCTCTCGATAATCAGTCCGTTGAAACCCAAATCCATAGCTTGCTGGCAGAGTGGAGCAACCAGTTCGCGCTTTCCACCTATGTGGCTGGGGTCACAGATAATAGGAAGGTTGGGAATTCGGCGGCGCAGCTCAATGGGGATATGCCATTGGGGCAAGTTACGGTAGAGCTTTTTGTCATAGCTGCTAAATCCGCGGTGGATGGCACCCAGGCGTTTCAAGCCTGCATTGTTGATACGTTCCAAAGCTCCAATCCACAGCTCCAGGTCAGGATTTACCGGATTCTTCACCAGTACCGGGATATCTACGCCTTTCAGTGCATCGGCAATTTCCTGTACGGCGAAAGGATTGGCGGTGGTACGTGCACCTACCCAAAAAAGGTCAATTCCAGCCTTCAGGCATTCGTATACATGTTTGGCGGTAGCAACTTCTGTTGAAACGTACATGCCGGTTTCTTTCTTTACCTCCTTCAGCCATGCAAGGCCGTCTACGCCTACTCCTTCGAAGCCGCCCGGTTTGGTGCGCGGTTTCCAGATGCCGGCACGGAATAGCTTGAGGCCTTTGTCTGCCAATTGTTTGGCGGTGCTCATTACTTGTTCTTCGGTTTCGGCACTGCAGGGGCCGGCTATTACCATAGGGCGTTTGTCTTCAACACCAGGTAATGTGATAGGTTCTAATTCGAGTTCCATATTCTTTATTTGTTTAATAATATTCTTTAATTATGCTTTTTCTTCCTTGTGACGTTTCCTCCTTTTCAGAAGACCTTCTGAGCAAGGTCCCGGAGATTTAGTAAAACGTCGGAGAAGATTTACTAAATCGTTCCTCCCGTTTTAGTGAATCTCCGGTGGAGTTTTAGTAAACGGGATTCCGGCTTTAGGGTGTTCATCTCTTACTTGTAAGCATTTATTTCATGTCCTTGATACGCTTCAATGCTTCTGCCAGTTTATTGTCCTTACAGCAGAGGGAGATGCGGATATACCGTTTCCCGTTACTTCCGAAGATAAACCCGGGAGTAATGAATACTCTGGCTTTATGCAGCACGTGTTCAGTCAGTTCTTCCACGTCTGTACAGCTGTCGGGGATTTTGCCCCAGAGGAACATGCCTACCTGGTTTTCGTCGTAGGTGCAACCCAAGGTATGCATGATTTCTCCTGCCAACTGACGGCGGTTGCGGTAATTCGCGTTGTTGCCGTCATACCAGTCTTGCTCTGCTTCCAGGGCAGTGGCGG
>ERZ780198.936-NODE-936-length-29705-cov-7.065835_pt1 | contig 29705 bp, 30 predicted proteins | sample MGYA00510979_ERZ780198 | MGnify/ENA primary metagenome ERZ780198 (study PRJEB29588, sample SAMEA2158039) | human gut metagenome | biome: human gut; feature: human-associated habitat; material: faeces | place: Denmark | collected 2008/2010 ...
TAAATACATTATTTTAGAATATAATGTACTTTTATATAAATTATTTTGTAATTTTTTCTTTAAATCTTCATAATTTTTCTTAATTTCTTCATCGTCCATTTGCCAATAATACATTAAAATATTTATCGGATCATTACTATCATTTGCATCTTCTGCTTTAATTTTTAAATATTCCTCTATTACATTCTTTATTCGTTCTTCATGAACATAGCTCTTATCTATAATATCATCTATAAACCTAAATCCATTTTTTGCATCACTTACTCTACTTTCTTGATTAATAATAAATATTTCAGAGCCTGAATGTTCTTTATTTGTTCCTTCCTTATACTCTATACATGCAGTGATTGTATATATTAATATATCCATTTTGCAACTATTAATTGCTTTTTCATCATATTTTGATGTGTCAATTTCCAACATTATTAAAAATATTTTTTCCAAGATTTTTAGTGAAATTTTTAATGTTCTAATATTTAAATGATTTTTATTTTGCATCAAATTAATAATTCTATGATTATTTCGTTCTATATATTCTCTTATTACCCTATTTTCTATATATTCTTCAAAAATTGTTTTATTTACTTCTTCTAAATTTGGAACATAATAAATTGTTATTCCTATTAATTTTTCTTTAATTTGACTATATAAAAGATCCTCTCCAAATATTTTTTCAACTCGTTCATTTAATTCATTAATGTCTATTTTCTTGTTTTCTGTGCTTTTATCTTCTTTTCTATCGTTCAAAATATCTATGAAACCCTTTTTCTCAACAGGTATATTCAATATTTCACTCTCAGCTGCAATATACTTCATTTCACTATTAGAATACATTTTCTTTTTTAAAATTTCTTTTTCATTTGCTACAATAATAGTTTTCATTTCTTTGTGCTCTACAAATTCATTTATATAACCCATTAATTCAGATATAGGCATTTCTGATCTTTCTAAATCATCAAATACTAAAATATAATTTTTTTCGTTTCTTTTTTGCAATATTTCTATAATTGGTTTTATACTATTTTTTGAAATATCTGGCCATTTTTTTACCTCTTTAACAATTTTATATATTGCTTCCACTCCATTACCTATATCTTTATATTTATTTTTTAATATATCTGGCAAAAATTCTCTTATTATTTCCTCATATATTTTATTATCTAATTCTTTTGTATCCTTTACTCCATATGCTGATACATAAATAAACTTAATTGGCTTTTTTTTCTCGAAAAATTTTTCCAACTGAGGTTTTAATTTCTTTAAAACAAAATATGTTTTACCACTTCCCCATTCCCCATCTATCATAACGGCATAATCTGTATTTTTATTTTCAATATAATCTTTAATAATATTTATAATATCTTGATCTTTTAATACTAGGTCCATTATTGTCCCCCCTTTTTAATATTCTTATTTTATCAAATTTTTTCTTTATTCTCAATACTTTGACAAAACGTTACATCATATTACAAAATTCGACATATTAAATTTATATTACATTTTTTCAAGTTTTTTATTGTTCTATATAAGTTGCTTTATGAATCTTATTGTAATCTTTGTAACACTTGAAAAATAAGCAAATTTCACTAGTAATCATCAATATTTTGATATATAATAATCACAATTAAATATGAAACTCTCGCCCATGGTTATGCCTGAAAGGAGGTGAAAAAGGCAATGGCTGGGAGTATTGAAAAAAGAGGTGAAAATACTTATAGGTTAGTAGTATCTACTGGTAAAAATCTTGATGGATCTAGAGCTAGAAGGACAAAAACTATCCATGGAACTCGTAAAGATGCTGAAATTGCACTTGCAGAGTTTGTTACAGAAGCTAATCGTGGATTAGTACCTGAAGGAAAGCCCGTAACTTTTGAAGAATTCTATCATATTTGGCAAGTAAACTATGGTACAAAAGATTTAGCTCCATCTACTTATAACAGATATGTTGGAATGTTAGAGAGCAGAATTCTTCCATATTTAGGTTCTTTTACTTTAGAAAAAATCAAACCTACAGATCTTATGAAATTGTATGATATGCTAGAACAAGATACTCAAATTAAAAGACTTGCTAAAAACAATGGTGAACGTACTTTGAAACCTTTATCAAAAAAAACTATTCTAGAACATCATAGATTGATAAGTGCAATGTTACACAAAGCTGTATATTGGCAACTTATACCTTATAATCCTGCTGAAAGAGTTCAACCGCCAAGAGCACCAAAAGCTCAACGTAGATTCTATGATGATGAACAATGTAAAGTTCTTCTAAAAGGATTAAATGAACTTGAAGAAAATGAAATGAAGTATAAGGTTGCTATTATTCTTACAGTATTTACTGGAGTCAGATTAGGTGAATTAATGGGACTTGACTGGGAAAATATTGATTTCAAGAATAAAGAAATAACTGTAAACAAATCAAGTCAATATTTAGCAAGTACAGGAGTTTATACAAAACCACCTAAAACACCTAGTTCTTTTAGACATATTTCTATACCTGATTCTGTCATCGAAATACTAGAGGAATATAAAATATGGTATGATCGTCAAAAAGAGCTTTGTGGTGAATTCTGGGAAGAATCTAATAGGTTATTTATACAAGATAATGGAAAACCTATGCATCCCGATACAGTAAGTAAATGGTTTGTTAAATTTGTTCAAAAGATAGGACTACCTTATTTGAATTTTCATGGTATTAGGCATACAAACGCTACACTACTTATTTCACAAAATGTTGATGTAGCAGTTGTAGCTGCAAGATTAGGACATGCTCAAATTAGCACAACATTTAATTTCTATGTCCATCCACTTGCTTCTCATAATAGAAGTGCAGGAATAGTCTTGCAAAATTTATTAGTAGATAAAAACTAATATACTTATCAGCTAAAACTCTTGATTTCAATAAATTCAAAAATTGCTTTTTTTAAGATTGTAAATGAGGATTTATGCTATTTTATGAGCTTTATAAAAGCTTGTGTCCCCAAGCTGTCCCCATTTACGTCAAAATTACGTCAGAGACAAAAAAATAAGAGTCTGCAATCTCTTGCGACTCTAATTAAATTCTTGGTTGCGGGGGTAAGACTCGAACTTACGACCTTCGGGTTATGAGCCCGACGAGCTGCCAACTGCTCCACCCCGCGATGTTTTTAGTTTTCTTAACCTTTATTAGTATACTTCTTTTTTTTAGTGTTGTCAATACATATCTGTAAAAATCATTGAATTTCTGCTTTATATTGCTAAATTTAATTAAAATATATACTTCTCCTTTTAAGTTTATAAATTTATAACGTTCGTTTATTTATAAATACTAAAAATATCTTTGTAGCATGAGCTCAGCTTTTTGCTTCACTCACACTACAATTTTATGCTATTTTACCATTATATATTCCTTTATGTTTTCGAATTTTGCTTCACCTATTCCTTTTACTTCTTGTAGTTCATCTATTGATGTGAATTTGCCGTTTTGTTCTCTGTATTCTATTATTTTCTTGGCTATTGATGGACCTATTCCAGGTAATTGTTCAAAGTCTTCTTGTTTCGCTTCATTTATATTCACTTTTTGCTTTTTCCCTCTTTCAACTTTATCTTCTACAATTACATTGTTCCCGCTTCCCGCCGTTATATACACTTTTTCTCCACTTATTTCTTTTTCGTTTTTGTTGGGTATATATACTTTTTGCCCATCTGATAGCACAAATGCTAAATTGACTTCGTCTAAGTCTGCATTTTCTGTAACTCCTCCTGCTGCTTCTATTGCGTCTGCAATTCTTGCTTCATCCGGCAGTTCTTTTATTCCCGGTTCTTTTACTTCTCCTGTTATATGCACTATTATTGTGTCTCCTTTGTATTCTTCTGTATCTGTCTTTACAAAATCATTCATATCAAATTCTTCATATTGGTTATTTTTTATAATGAAATATGTTGCTATTCCAACAATTACAGCTAGTATAACAATTCCTATAATTATTTTTTGTTTTTTATTTAAATTTTCTATCATAATATCCTTTCTAAAACTTGAATTTTTTGCAGTTTTAATATATATTTATATTTGACATTTAATATAATAAATTTATAGGAGAAATTTCATGAAAAAACTCAAGTTTACGCTTTTTATTTTTATATTTTTAATACTGTTAATCATTTTTGCACCTCCTTGTTTTGCTAATAGTGATTTAAAGACTTATTGTCCATCAGCTATTTTGATGGAAACTAGTACTGGTAAAATCCTTTATGAAAAAAATGCTAATGAGGTAAGCTTTCCTGCAAGTACTACTAAAATTATGACTGCTATCTTAACTGTTGAGAATTGCAAACTTGATGATGTTGCAACTGTTAGTCACAATGCTGTTTATTCAATCCCTTATGATTACACTCATGCTAGTTTAAAAGAAGGCGAGGAACTTACTATTGAGCAACTTTTATATGCTCTTATGATTCCTTCTGCAAATGATGCTGCAATTGTTTTAGCTGAGCATATTTCTGGTAGTGTTGAAGAATTTGCTAAATTGATGAATAAAAAGGCTGAAGAACTTGGTTGCAAAAATACTCATTTTGTTAATCCTAATGGTATTCATAACAAAAATCATACTTCTACAGCTTATGATTTGGCTTTAATGGGACAATATGCCATGAAAAATGAGACTATTAGAAAGATTGTTAGTACTAAGCAATTTACTTTGCCTACTACTAATAAATATAATAAAACTGACAGAATTTTTAATAATACTAATGATTTATTAAGTACATATAGTAGATACTATTATGAAGGCACTACTGGTGTAAAAACCGGATATACTGGTGAAGCTGGTAACTGTATCGTTGCTTCTGCAAAGAAAAATGGCTTTGAAGTTTTATTGGTTGTTCTTGGCGGAAAATCTACTAGCAAAGGCTTAAGTGAAAGATATTTAGATTGTAAAACTTTATTTGATTATGCTTTCGATAATTATTCGACAAAAACTTTAAATGAGAAAAATAGTGTTTTGCAGCAGGTTACAGTTTATGGAGCCACAAAAGAAACTCAAAATCTGAACGTACTTGTAAAAGATGATATAAAGATTTTCGCTGATAAAAAACTTGATATTTCTACTCTAACTCCTGAAATTAACATAGATAAAAAACTTAAAGCACCTATTGCAACTAATAGTGTGGTTGGAAAAATAACTTATTCCTATGATGGTGAAGAATATTCTTCTGATTTAATTGCAGAGACTCAAGTTATTGCTTCAGGCTTTTTACCAATATTACTTAGAGTTATGCTAATTATTATTGTTTTATATTTATTATTCTTACTTCTAAAACCATCTAAGAAGAAAAAGAAAAAAACATATAAAAAGAAATCTAAAGGTGGAAATTATAAATTTACACAATTTAGTAATTTAAAGTAAAAGGACACTAAATTAAATTTAGTGCCCCTTTTTTATTTATCTTTTCCTAAAATAATTGTAATATTAACATCTGTACTTTCTCCAACAGATACTGTTTGAGTTTGTACTAATAATTTTAATTCTTCAATTGCCGAATTTTCAACGTCTCCCCTATTTATAATAACGCTATTATCAACATTTGAAGTTTCTTCTGTTGTAATATCAGTATATCCTGCTTTTTTTAATCTATTTTCTATTCTTTCTAATTTAACACTGCTTCCACTACCATTTAAAATTTCTATTTTTATTTTTTCTTTATCAATTCCAGTAGTATCAACACTGCTTGTGTCTATTTCTTCATCTTGTAATTCTGGATTTAAAAACATCTTATCTATTAATTTTGCTGTTTTGCTTTCATTTGCTGTGTACATCCACCATCCATTGCATTTTTCAGATTGACCTGGCAAATGCTCTGTTCTTAAATTGTCTGAATTGAATTCTGCTATATATGGAACATAGTCTTTAATAACATCAAAGCTAATATTAGTTTCAACATATTTTTTTGCTATATCAATAAATTCGTTTATTTTAAATATGTTTTCTATTTTTAATGTTTGTTTTGCTAAAGCTTTAAGGAAGTTCCTTTGAGTTTTCATTCTTCCTATGTCTTCGATTCCATATTCTGCTGGATATGTAGAACCATCACTATTATGTCTAAATCTAACTACTTGTTCTGCTTTGTCTCCATCTAATTTTTGAACTCCTGCTTTTAAGTTTATATATAGTCCTTGTTTTTTGTCTGTGTATTTCATGTCTATTGGAACATCAAATGTTACTCCACCTATTGCCTCAACTAATGCTTTAAATGCTTCTGTATCAACTTTTATATAATATTTTATATCTAACCCTGTTAATTCATTTATTTCTTTTAAAACATTTTCTGGACCTGTTTGATATACAGCATTTATCTTGTCCCAAGGTGTTGCTGTATTTTTGTTATTTCCTATAAATGTATCTCTTGGTATTGATAATATAGATGCTTGTTGTTTCTGAGGATCATATTCTGCTACCATTATTGTATCTGTCAAGTTTTGGCTTTGACCCAATAATACAGCGTAAATTTTAGGTAATGTTTTAACTGTTTCTTGATCATGACCAACTGCAGTAGCTAATAGTCCTTTTAATCCTCCACCGTTTTTATGTACTTTATATGCAAATATTCCTCCTATTACTAATAAAAGCAATACTAATACTAATAATATCTTCTTTCCTATTCCTTTTTTCTTCTTCTTCGTTTGTTTCAATTTATTCACCTTTTTCTAAAATATTTTACAATCTTAATAATAACAAAAATCTTGCCAAATAGCAAGATTTTTAGTCAAATTTTAAAATATAATTTTTAATAACAAATTGTTGTTATACATTGTGCTTCCTATGTATGATTTTTGTAGTCCTTCGATAATTCCTGTTTCACTCATCATTGGACTCGCAAATGAAATTATTGCTAAAGCTACATAAATTATTACTAGAGATTGTAATATTCCAAATATAATTCCACCTAATTTGTCACACTGTTTAATTACAGATAATTTCGTTAATAAATTAGCTAATCCTTTAACTAATAGTAATATTATTTTACTAACTATAAATAGTGCAATTGCTACAGCAATGTTTATAATCATAATTGCTACTTCTCTTGCTGTTGAATCTACTATTGCTGTTTTAGCTTCGTTTCCAGCTTTTTCTACTGCATTATTTATATAATCTGTAATAACTTCTGGCATATTTTCTTTTTGTGTCTCATCATTTGTTTTTTCTTCGTCTTTTAAAATACTTTGTTTAATTGCTTGTTCCAAGTTTTCATCCCAATCTGTTTTATCAATTATGAAGTTGGAAACTGGTTTAAATAATATAAAAGCAATTATTAATGCTAGTACAAATGATACTATTTTTAAAAGTGATCCTGTTAATCCTTTATGATATCCTACTAAAACACATAACGCAATTATTGCAATTATTACTAAATCAATTATTATACTCATTATAACCTCCTATAAATTAACTATCTCAATTTTATCGCTGTAAATAATTCCTGCCACTCCATCTCCTAGTATAATTTTTTCTATTACTTGTGAAGATGAATATCTTTTTATAAGCCAAGCATTTGTTTCAACAAAGTATACCTCATTTCCTAGGTTAACTGCTATTACATTGTTGTTTGATACAACTGATTTTGCTACTTCCTCGATAGTATATACATTTTCTTTTCCATTTGAGGTGTTTTGCATCTCTATAATAGTGTCTGCACTAAATAAACTGGTCGATTTTTCATATGTTCTAAATATATAATTATTAAGTTCTATGTCTGCAAATGTGATTTTAGGATTATCTTCATTTAATTTTGTAAGCTCCACATCCACACCCGTTTCAAATTTATGAATACTATCATCATACATACATATTAGTCTACTTTTATCTTGATATTTAATTCTTAAAATTAGACTGCCTTGTGCTGCATTATATTCATATTTTGGTTCTGTATTTTTTTCTTTTACATCTTTTATTGATATTATTTTTATATTCGATTGTATTGTTGTTCCTGAATTATTTACTTCTGCATAAGCAAATTCTGCATTGTCCGGTGATACGCAAGCATCTACTGCAATTGTTTTTGACAAATATGTTTTAAATAACTCATTTCCTTTTTCGTCATATGTAATAATCACAGATTTATATGTAGTTCCTGTTACTATTGCACTTACATATCCATTTTTGTTAACTGTAACTTTGTCTAGATTTCCATCTACACTTTTTTCCCATATAACATGGTCTTCTGATATCAAATATAATCTTTGTCCATTATTTTCACCTATTGCTAAATATCTTCCTTCTACGTCATAAATAGGATTATTTATTTCAATTTTTACATCTTTTTCTTTTTTTCCTGAAGCACTATATTCATTTAAAGTATTTTCAGCTAATATGCAAATATATTTTCCATATGTAAATATATTGGTATTTGATTTATAATCTATGTCAATTGTTGGAACATTTTCTTCTGTTACATCCTTACGAAAAATGTATTTATCCATAAAATTTCTAAAGTTTTTGTTTGAATTATATATAACCATTATGGTAGCTATAATTATAGCTAATACGAACACTGCAATTATTATATATATTTTTTTCTTATTTAACTTTCTATCTTTTCTAAATTTTATTACTTTGTCCATAGTTTTATTCCTTTTTATTTTTATATGTTAAATATATACTAATTTGCATTAAATTACAAGTGGTTTATTTAATGTTTCAATCTCAAAATCTTGAATATTTGCACAAGACCTAATACTCCAAATATTGGGTATAGCAGATTTACTAAGTTTGAAAAGCCTATTGGTACTACTAGAATGGAAGTTAGGCATATTATTATTGTTCCTACTTTATATCGTTTGTTTGGCAAACTTTTTAGAAATCCATATCCTGATGATATTGCAGTTGTGAATATTGCAATTAGAATTACTATTCCATAAATTATTGAATGGATATTCCCAAAATCTTTAGTTATTTGTATCATAGGAAGTTCTAAATTTTGAGCATAGTTAATTCCTTTTAATAACAAAAAGAAAAGTATTAGTCCAATTACCGATAAAATAATTGCGCACCATATGCTTACTTTTTTTATCTTATTTTTTTCATTCATATAATTGCCCAGCTCTATTAAAATTGGAATTAGTAAGATACTGTTATAGCTTGCATATAATATGCTACTAAATAACCAGCCCCACTGGTAATTTATAATAATATTATTTTCAAAATATGTATTTGTAAAACCTAAATTTTTTATTCCTAGATAAAATATAAAAGCACATAAGAGCGGTATAAGTATGGTATTTATATACACTATTCCTTTTGTATCATTTATAAATGTGATATAACATAATATTGCCATTATTACTGCAGGTATGTATATTAAAATTCCAAATTCTTGGTTGAAATATGCTGAAAATCCAGCTACCATAATATAAAATGATACTAATAAAAATCCTTGTATCATTATTTGCATAATCTTATTTATTTTTTTATTTGAACTTATATTTTCTAAAAATTCTGAATATGTATGTATTTTTTTATTTTTTACTATTTGAAAAACTTTATAAATAATAATTCCCGCCAATGTACAAGAAATTATTAAACCTAAAATTCCCATTGTTCCATATCTATTAAAAAATAAATAAATTTCCTGTCCTGAAGCAAACCCTGCTCCTATCATTGTACCTATTATTACAAAAATGGTTTTCAAAATATCTCTCATAAAAAAGCTCCCTCATAAAATATATGAGGAAGCTCCTAAAATTATTTCTTTCTTCTTCTAACTTGCCATATTACAATTCCTAAAATAACTATAAATATAGGAATACCTATAATAATCACTAGTATAGTCCTTAATTGGCTAGTTGTAACATCATATGTTGTAACTGTTTCACCAGATTTACGAATTGTGATATTATCTTCTCTTTCAGTCAAATATGATACTGCATTTAATAATACGTCTTTATTATTGCAAAATTCTATTGCATATCTATAATATGTTCCCATTGGTATTTGTGCATTTGTAGCAAAAGCTGTATTGGCAAATACTATCAATTTTGATGTTTTATCATCATTTATTTTTTTTGTAAGCATTGCTGCAACTGTAGCTCCTGAAGCATCTTCATCGCTTGAAATTCTGTTAGAACTGCTTGAAGTTAAATCTGTTCTATAAAACGCCTTATCACTTGCAGTTGCTAAAGTTTCCATAGTAACATTTTTCTTTTCTAATTCTTCAGATGATGCAAAAGTTAATTTACCAGATGTCATCATGCACACATTTAATTCCATATTAACATTTTTTACAAGTTCAGAATTAGTATTTATTGATTCTATTATGTATACAGGTGCACCTGATACCATCTTGTTGCTATCACCTTCTATAATAAATCCGTTTGAGTTTTTTATTCCATATTCATCTAATACTTTTTGGAAGTTTGGAGTTTTTATATTACCTAAATTTGAATCTAATAATAATAAAATTTTTCCACCATTTTTTATATATTTTAGTATTTCATCTCTTTCTTTTTGGTCAATGTCCTCTTTTAGTGCTGTAATAACTAACAATTTGCAATCTTCTGGTACACTTCCTTTAGTTAATAAATTTATAAACTCAACTTCGTTTGCCTCAGCAGTTAATGAACTTTCCAAATATTCAAAATATCCATCATTATATAAATTATGTCCTGTTAAAAAGCAGATTTTAGGTTTTACATTTGTAGTAACATCTAAAATTGCATTTGTTATTGCTTCTTCTGTTACATCTATTTGTTCATATGTGGTATAGTCATATGTATATAAATCACTTTCTTGTAATAATTTAGATTTTGTTTTGCTTTCTATCATAATGAATGATGATGCGTCAGAAACTCCAAATTCAGTTTTCCAACTTGTTTTGTCTGTTAAATTATCTAGTTTTTCAACCTTGATATTCTTATTTAGATTTGCATATTTATATGCAAAATCATTTACATAGTCATACATGTTATATATTGAAATTGTAATTTCTTGATCTAGGTTTCCTAACTTATCTTTTGTTGCTTGTGATATAGAGTAAATCTTGTCTTTTGTAAAGTCTAAGTCTGTAATATTAGCTTTCTTTATTCCGTAGCTTATAGCCCAAAATGCACATATTATAATTGCAAATAGCAAAATTGTAAGTGCAATACTTTGTAGCCATTTCTTTTTTATAATTTCTATAAATTTCTTTCCCATGTTTTAAGCTCCTTTCTATTTTACTGATTTTTTTCTTTGCATAATAATAATTGTAAATAATACAAACATTATTGCAATTCCCAACAAATTAAATACTTCTGTTATTGATATAAGTCCAGCTGGGAATTTTTGATAATTGCTCATTAAATCAATAATAGAAAAGCTATCATTTACGCTTGGTAAGAACCATGAGCCTACAAAAAATATTATTGTAATAACTGCTGCAATAATTTGATTTTCTGTTAAACTAGAAATAAACATTCCTATTGCAATTGCTGCCATTGCTACTAATAAAAATCCTAGCATCATTACAAGTGTTGGTACAAGGTTTGGTGCCTTAAAAAAGCATAAAATTCCATAATATATAAGTGAAAATATTAAAGTTATTATAATTACACTAATTGCTGCAAAATATTTTCCAAGTACTATTTCTGTAATACTTCTAGGTGATGTTAGTAATAATTGTTCTGTTCCATTTTTTCTTTCTTCCGCAAACATTCTCATTGTAAGAATTGGAACGATAATGAGTAAACCATATCTTGCTGTAGCAAAATATAAATTTCCCATATCATATCCACCTACACTAACTGTTGTTAGGTAAAAGAACAAGCTAAATAATAATAAAAATAAACCTATTGTTATATATCCTGTTGGAGATAAAAAATAACTTTTTAATTCTTTTTTATAAACTGCAAACATTATTCTTTTCCTCCTTTTTTATTTTTTTCTTTCTTCTTTTGCTCTTTTTTCTCAAGCTTTTTTTGTTTCTTTTCTTCTTTTATTTCTTCAGGCTCTTGCTTTGTTGAATCAATTAATTTTATAAACGCATCTTCAAGTGTTGATTCATCTTTCTTAAGTTCAAAAATTGTAATTTCTTCTTTTGGTAAAACTTCAAATAATTTCTTTCTTAAATCAACATTTTCTGCTGAAGTAACAGAGTATTGCTTTGTGCCATCCTCATTATCTTTTATCATTTTTATTTCTTCTATTTCTGATATTTTTTCTTTTAGTTTTGGCATATTGTTTTTAGTGTCTTCAATAGTAACTAATATTGTATTTTTTTCTTTTGTCTTATTTTCTAAGTTTTCAGGAGTATCTATTGCCACAATTTTTCCATGGTTTATGATAATTACTCTTTCACAAATTTGGCTTACTTCTGATAAAATATGGCTACTTAAAATTACTGTATGTTTTTTTCCAAGCTCTTTTATTAAATTTCTAATTTCAGTAATTTGTTTTGGATCAAGTCCCACTGTAGGTTCATCTAAAATAATAACTTCAGGATTTCCTACTAATGCTCCTGCCATACTTACTCTTTGTTTATAACCTCTTGACAAATTTCTAATCAACTTGTTTTGAACATCTTTTAATCCTGTTTCCTCTATAGCCTTTTCAACTTCTTGCTTTCTTTCTTTTGATCTTACGCCTCTTAATTCCGCTATGTAATTTACAAATTCTTTAGCAGTTAGTTCTGTGTATAGTGGAACTCCTTCTGGCATATAACCAATTTGTTTTTTGGCTTTTTTAGATTTTCTTACAATGTCAAATCCATTGATAATAATTTGACCCTCTGTAGGTTCAATAAATCCTGTTATCATATTCATTGTTGTGGTTTTTCCAGCTCCGTTAGGCCCTAAGAATCCAACGACTTCGCCATCTTTAATTTCGAAACTGATATTATCAACGGCTTTGATATTAGGATATTTTTTTGTGACATTTTTAACCTCTATCACTTTAGATTCCTCCTTTTTCTTGTTTCCGTATGCTTTTATACTTTGCTTATCTTATCATTATCTTATTTTCATATCAATATTTTTATAAATATTTCACATAGAATTTACATTTTTGAATATAAATCAAATCAAAGAGGTGCAATTTTATGGAATCTATTTATCCATTTTTTATATCATTTGCAATAGTGTTTATAAGTGAACTTGGAGATAAAACTCAGTTATTAGTTTTATCTTTTTCTGGAAAAGACAAAACTTTTAAAATATTATTAGGTGTTGCTATTGGTTCTTTTTTTAGTCATGGTTTAGCAATTTTATTTGGAAGTGGTTTAGCTCTTTTAAAAAATGAGTTTTTGCATCATTTAATTGAAATAATTACATATTCTTCTTTTGTGTTAATGGGAATTTTAACTCTCCTTCCTAAAAAAGAAAAATTAACAATGGAAGACTCTTCTAAAGAGGGTTTATTATCTAAGATCTCAAGTTTAAGAATAAATTATTGTATATTAATTGCGTTGTGTATAATGATTGGAGAACTTGGAGATAAAACTTTTTTAGCCTCAATTGGTCTTGGAGTACAATATTCAAATTACAAATTTTCGCTTATTTTAGGTGCAATTTCTGCAATGGTAATATGTGATTTTATTGCAATTATTTTTGGTAAATTTTTAAATAAACATATTTCTGAAAATGCAATGCAAAAACTTTCCGGCGTTTTATTTTTAATTTTCGGATTTATTGGTTTTATTTCAATGTGAAATTGATTTTTTTGTTTTCTCGTGTTATAATTATATGGTCAAAATAAATAGAAAGAGGAATATAATTATGACAAGTAAACAAAGAGCTTATTTAAGAAGCCTAGCAAATTCAATTGACCCTATTTTTCAAATTGGAAAAGCAGGTTTGTCTGAAAATTTATTAAAACAATTAGATGACGCAATAGAAGCTAGAGAATTGATAAAAATAAATGTACTAGAGTCTTCTGGTGAAGACGTAAAGGCTTTAGGAAATGAAATTGCAGATAGTATAAATGCTATTTGTGTTCAAACTATGGGAAATAAAATAACTTTATATAGAGCTAGAAAGAAAAATCCAATTATACTATTAGATTAAATACTATAATTTTTTATAGTATTTTTACAATTTTTATTGACACATGCTTCAAATCGTGTTATTATAATATTTGTTACAGAAACTATCTTAATCGGGTCAGTAGCTCAGTTGGATAGAGCACAGGCCTTCTAAGCCTGGGGTCGGGGGTTCGAATCCCTCCTGGCTCACCATAAAAAACACACAAAATTAATGTTTTGTGTGTTTTTTGTTGCAAAAATAACGCAATAAATCTTTTAAAATTAATGTTTTAAGAGTGTTACTTTAAATAAAATTTGCATTTCTTATGTAAACGTGGTATAATATGAGTTACAAACTTTTTAATACAGGAGGATTTTATACATGTTGACGAGAATTGAGAAAAAAATTGATTGCACACGGTGCCTCAGAGCACATTGTGTAAACAAAGGGGTCCTGAGTGCCAAGCAGGATTATTCCTGCTATCAGCCTTCAGGCTGTGCAAGTTGCAACTTGTACAGCGTTTGTGCCAGTCCTACAAAGGACAGTGAAATTTTTGAATTTTCCTCTCGTGTGAGCAATAGTTGTGATATTCCCTACTGCTATGTCAAGCCCACATGTGAGAATTGTTTCAAATCTTCTCACTGCCGGAACTCTGGCACCAAAAGTTTCGAATTGAATCTTGAGGACCCCACACGTCCCCATTGTTTCAGTGGATATCATTCCATTAAATAATTAGGGAAACAACATGTAATCACAGTCAGAAATTTCTGACTGTGATTTTTTTGTGTTTTATTAATCTACTCAGTTCTAAATTTTGAATCTTGTGCATATAATGTAAATATTACATATATAAGGAGGATTATTTTATGAGTGTGCAACTTGAGAAAAAGTCCAAGCAACAAAGCAATAAAACATCTGCAAGTATGAAAATTACTTGTGCTTTGTATCAAACTGAAGCCTGCCCTTTTCCCACAACTTGTGATGGCAAAAATCGGCAGTGCAATTCTTGGAAAGACCATAGCAGCAAATAAACCTCAAAAAAGCTCTCGAAATGAGAGCTTTTTATTCTATGCGTTTTTCCAAAATGCTTCATATCCTCTGTGTGCTTCATATAAATCTAATTTACTTGTAACTTCATAAGGTGAGTGCATTGAAAGTACTGGTACACCACAGTCAATAACATCTATTCCTTTATTTGCTAAGATATATGCTATTGTGCCTCCACCTCCAATGTCAACTTTTCCAAGTTCAGCAATTTGGTATCTAACATCATTTTCTTCAAATATTTTTCTAACTTCTGCGACAAATTCAGCATTTGCGTCAGATGCACCAGACTTTCCTCTAGCACCTGTATATTTATTTAGTCCAATTCCTCTTCCTAAATATGATGCATTGTTCTTTTCTGAAACATTTGCATAAATTGGATCTAGTCCAGCATCAACATCTGCTGATAACATTTTAGAATTGCAGAAAACTTTTTCTAATAAATTAGGTCTATTTACTCCTAATTTATTTAAAATTTCTGAAATGAATGTATCAAATACATGTGATTCCATACCTGTATTTCCCATGCTTCCAATTTCTTCTTTGTCAGATATAATACAAACTGCTGTCTTAACAGGATTTTGTATTTTCATTAAGGCTGTTAAAGACGCATAAACACATATTTTATCATCTTGACCATAACCTGCAACCATACTGTTATCAAATCCCATACTTCTACAAGGCATTGCTGGTACTAATTCAATTTCTGAACTTAATAAATCCTTTTCTGTTATTCCATATTTTTCATTTAAAATATTTAAAATATTTAATTTTACAGAATCAGCTATTTCGCTACCTATTGGCATACTTCCAATTAAAAGATTTAAATCTTCTCCATCAATTCCATCTGCCAATTTTTTCTTCATTTGGTCTTGTGCTAAATGTGGTAATAAATCTGTAATTGTAAATATTGGATCATTCATATCTTCTCCTATATTTACAGTTACCTTTTCACCATTTGTTTTAACTATAACACCATGTATTGCTAGTGGAATTGTAGTCCATTGATATTTTTTTATTCCACCATAATAATGTGTTTTTAAATATGCAAACTCAGAATCTTCATATAAAGGATTTGGTTTTAAGTCTAGTCTTGGAGAATCTGCATGTGCACCGATTATATTTATTCCTTCTTCAATACTCTTTTCTCCTATAATCGCTAGGTACATGCTTTTTCCACGATTATTCCAGTAAACCTTATCTCCTGCTTTTAAAGTTTCGCAATCTTTTATGTCTTTAAATCCGTTTTGATGTGCTATTTCTGTTGAAGTACTTATAATTTCTCTTTCTGTTTTTGATTTATTCATATAGTCTATATATCCTTTTGCATAATCAAGAATTTCTTGTTTTTGCTCTGCTGTTTTAGAATTCCAGCCATTTTCCTTTTTATTAAACAACTTATTTTTTAATTCTTCTGCTTCTTTTTTATCCATTTCCAATCTCCTCTCTAGTTTTTTTGTTATTGTATCACAATATTTTGTATTTAGTATACACAATTTTTAAAAAAATATTTAATTTTTTACTAACATTCCTAAAACTAGAATTCCAATATTGTCATTATATATTTCATCAAATTGAGATATTTGTAATGGATTTTCGCCTATTCCCGCTTCTATTGTATAACCTGGTCTTTTGTAATTTTGTATAAACCAATCTTTATATCCTGCAAAACTCGAATTATATGGCACATCAGTCAAATCATATCCACTAACTCTTGCAAATATTCTGCCTATTTCATATCCTTGTGGTGAATTTATATTTTGAAAATTCCAATAAATTTCTTTTCCTTGTGTGTGATATGAAATTGTTAATTCAAAATTATTTTTTAAAGTAAAATTATATATTGCCAATGCTTCACTTTGAGTTAATGGTCCTTCTCCTACAAAGTTTTGAGGAGCAGGTTTGGTATAACCTTGCTCAAACTTTATTCTTCTTGCTTCTTGCCAACCTGCAGGAAATTGTAAATTTAAATCCACACCATTAGTATTTGCCTTCCAACCACTTGGAAATGGAATGTTTGGAAAACTTTCCGAAATTTCTAAATACTTTTTGTATTCTTTGCTATTTGTGTCAACTCTTCCTGTAACTAAATCAATTCCATCTGGATTCATCATTGGCAAAATGTATAAAGAAACATTATTAAATAATTCTCGTGCATTTTGACCAAATATTCTACTATTTAAAACATAGCTTTGGCAAAAGTTTTCCACAAATTTCATAAGTAGAATACAACATATGTATTCATTTGCATGCATACCTGCATTATACATAATTTTTCTGCTTCCTCTTCCTATTTTTATGTATGGAAGTTGTTTGCCTAATGTACTAAAGCCAATATTTCCTATTTCTAAAAATGGATACTTTTGTTTTAATTCTTGTAGATTTTGCATCATTAGTGAATAATAGTATTTTTGATTTGTTGGTACAATATTCATAAAAAATCACCTGCTATAATTTATTCAAATTAAGCAGGTAATGTGATTTACTGTTTTAATTTACTATATCCATTACTGTAATCTATTTCTATATTTGGTTGAATATTATAAATATATACATTAAAGCATATTTCTTTATTTTCCACAGACTGTGCCTCCATTTGTACTCCTCTTGCGACTAAATTGTTTCCTTCAAATATTGGAGTTACCCTATATAACACATGATTTTTCTCATTTTTTCTTAGATATTCCAATACTTTTGTTTCGAATGGCAACATTCCGCTTGTGTTAAAATAATTGGTTCCTGTTATAAGGTTTTGTTTATTTGCATTTTCTGCTGATAAACTATACGCAATTAAATGACAACGATTATATAAGCTTTTTCCATTATACTCTACACTTTGCCAACCAGATGGGTATATGTGGCTAATTGATGTTCTTTTTTCTCCTTCTTTTGGCATAGTTTCTTTTCCTAAGTTTGCAAATGCCACTCCACATCTGCCTAATTTATCTAACTTACTATACCTTTCAAAACACTCACTTGTAAAATCACTTTTCTCAAAATTTGGAATATTATTATTTATTGTTACAAATATTTTCCCATTATACTCCGGAATTTCTCCCAAATTATATGATACAGTTGTATTTTCTAATATATTTTCATTAACTTCTATATCACCAAAATATATTGCCGTAATTGCAACAATTAAAAATATTATACTTGTAATTATATTTCTTATTTTTCTTTTGCTCATTTTTTCACCTATTTTATATATTTTCCATTTACTCTTTTTACTATATCTCCAACACAAAAATCTGGATATAATTCTTTATATGTATATATTGAACCACTTCCATTTTCATGTGTTAAATAAATTTTATCATCAGTTATTTTTTGCACTACAAAATTAGTATTTTCGTTGTCTCTTAATACTCCATACAAATCATCTAATTTGTACCAAGCATCATCACTTTTTATATCTATTTCTCCATTATATAACTCACATTTATCTCCATTTAACTGTACTTTTTGGCCTGAGTATAGATTATAAAAATCTAATTTATTCATTTTATATATATTTTCATAAATTCCCTGATTATGCAGTTTTTCTAATGTTTCATTAGACGTATATATGTATACATCTTCTTCTTTTCCGTTTTCTGGATTTAGTAATGTTATTTTTTCATTTTCTAATCCATACACCACTCCTATATTCATGTTTTTCTCCTTATTTAATGTTTTTGCTAACTCATTAATAAAATTTGAAATAAAATTTTTTGTTTCATTACTGAAAATAAATTTTCCAAGATTAAAATTTTCTAAATTCATTTTTTTCCTTTCTAGAACTAAATATTTTTTTGAATAAAAATTTTTTTTAATATATCACATATTGTCTATTATTTACAATAGTTTTATTTAATGATAAAATTAAGAAAAAATATAGGTGGAATAAAATGTATTATACATATATGTTGAGATGTGCTGATAATTCAATTTATACTGGAATGACAAATGATTTGGATAAACGAATAAATGAACATTTAAGCAAGGATAAAAATGGTGCGAAATATACCAAATCACATAATGCTGTTAAACTTGATGCTGCTTGGAAAAGCAAAGATAAATCTTTGGCTTGTAAGTTGGAATATCAAATAAAAACTCTTTCTAAAATGCAAAAAGAAGCTTTAATAAATGGGGAAAAGTTATCTAGTTTCTTGAGTGGAAAGGTTGATTGCCGAAGATATAAAAGAATTACAATTGATAAAAAATAGAGTAGTAAGAATTTGTTTAAACTCTTGCTACTCTAATACTAATATGGTCGAGGCGACAGGGATCGAACCTGCGACCTCATGGTCCCAAACCACGCGCGCTACCAACTGCGCTACGCCTCGATTTTTCTCAGTACTTATATACTATACCACACTTTTTTTACATTTGCAAGATTTTTTTCAAAATTCTATTGAATATTTTTAAATTTCAATGTATAATAATTATGTTATGCAACTGTAGCTTAGCTGGATAGAGCGTTCGGCTACGAACCGGAAGGTCGGGGGTTCGAATCCCTCCAGTTGCACCAAAAATAGTGTCCAAATTGGGCGCTATTTTTCATTATTATTAATTTTTCTTGCAGTCTCTTTTATAACCTCATCATATCCAGTCAATGCCGAAAATGGTGCAAACTGTGCTGATCTTTCTTCAAGTGACATTCTGGCATGTTTTTTGGATACATGATGTGGTAAATTTATTATATCGCTATATTTATCACTTTTTTCTAACATTTTTATTCTTTATGACCTCCTATTTGCCTATTTCTTTCAATAGTTGTTCCTTCTTTTTGCAAATTCATACCTTTTAAAATAGCATTTTTTCCATATTTGCTTTTTATACCAATCGTTGCTTTTTGTATCTCTTTTTCCGCTTCTTCCTTTTTTCGTTTCTCGTTAACTTCTGCGTAATCCACAAATAAGTTAATTTGCTCATAGTCACTAGTTTTTACCATATTTTCATTTACAACATTATTAACAGTAATATTTATTCTCCTTACTAAAAGTTGTTTATTCACAATTTGCTCATATAATTTTATTATGTATCCCGTAAGAACTTTACTAGAGGCTGTTTGATGATCTATATTTATTGTTCCATGTGCATGTTTTGGCACTTTTCTTCCATATTTATCAGTTGTTATTTCTCCGTTATACAAACTGCTAATTGCTTGATTTTTTAAATTGTCCACATCATAACCAACTTCTAGCACAATTTGATTTGTAACTAACCCCCTTTCTACTAAATCAAGTGCAAGTAATTCAGTCATTTCCTTTACAATTAGTTTTGTATTTTCGTAATTGTATGGACAATGTAAAACTTGTCCAGAGCATATACTATTTGTGGCTGGTCTATATGCCTTAATACTCTCAATTGTTACATTTTCCCATCCCCAAGCATGGTCAATTAGTAGCTCTGCATTTACGCCAAATAATTTATATAATAAATCTTCGTTTTTAACCGACATTCTAGCCACATCACCCATTGTATACATTCCATGTTCTTCTAGTTTTTTTGTATACCCTTTTCCAACTCTCCAAAAATCTGTTAAAGGTCTGTGGCCCCAGAGCAATTTTCTATATGCCATTTCATCAAGACCAGCTATTCTTACACCATTGTTATCTGGTTTTGCATGCTTTGCTACAATGTCCATTGCTATTTTGCAAAGATATAAATTAGTTCCAATTCCTGCAGTTGCTGTTATTCCTGTTGTTTGATAAACATCTTGCATTACTTTTGTTACTAACTCTTTTGCCCCCATATTATATGTTTTTAGGTAATGTGTAACATCTATAAATACTTCGTCTATTGAATATACATATATGTCTTCAGATGAAAAATATTTTAAATATATTTTATAAATTTTTGAACTGTATTTCATATAATATGCCATTCTTGGTGGTGCTATTATATAACTTAATTCTAAATTTTTATTTTTCTTTAATTCAATATCACTATATGATGATCCTGTAAATGTTCTATTTGTTGCCTTTCTTTTTCTGTATACATTTATCTCTTTTACTTTTTGAACAACTTCAAAAAGCCTTGCTCTACCTGGTATTCCATAGGATTTTAGTGCTGGGCTTATAGCAAGGCAAATTGTTTTTTCTGTTCTACTACTATCAGCAACTACTAAATTTGTAGTAATCGGGTCTAGCCCTCTTTCTTTACATTCAACAGAGGCATAAAAGCTTTTTAAATCTATTGCTACATATATTTTACTTTCTTCATTATGCATAGCAATCTTCCTTTCATTACTATATTTTATTATATCAGTTTATTTTAAGTTTGTAAACAGCTGTTTGTATTTTATTTGTAATTTTATTTTTGTAGAATATTTTATATTTTTGTGATATAATTTGTAGCAACATAAATTTATATGAAAAGAGTGTGTAAAATGTTTGCAAATGCAGGAAAATATGAAGCTTGTGGTATATTTACAAGAGACCATTTTATATTACTTGTAATTACTATTATTGGCATCTTTGTAGCTTTAAAATATACCGTAAATAAAGATAAAAATACTATATACAAAATTATAAAATACACAACAATAATTGCTTGGATATTAGAAGTTATAAAAATATATTTTAATATTAAGCAAAATTCAGTAAAAGCTGTTAATACCTATGCTCCGTTGTATTACTGCAGTATTTTATTATATGCAGGTTTATTAAGTTCTTTTGGAAAAGGTATATTAAAAAGAATTGGTGATGTTTCTTTAGCCACTGGTGCAATAGTTGGAGGAATTGTTTTTATAATATATCCATCTACAAGTTTACCTTTTTATCCAGCTTTTCACTTTTTAAGTATTCATAGCTTTTTATTTCATGGTGCAATGATATATTTAGGAATATTGATAAATAAAACAAGATATATAGATTTAGAATTAAAGGATGCTAAATATTTTGCCATTTTAATTGGTTGTATGAGTATTCTTGCACTAATTGTAAATAAGCTTTTTGATGGAAATTTAATGTTTATATCAAATAATTTCCCTGGTACTCCACTTGAAATTTTATATAATATAACAAAAGGTGGATTTTTCTATAAGTTTATTATGATAGTATCTCAAATGACATTGCCATTTTATGTTTCTTATTACATAATAAAATACTTTCAAAAGCATACAAAAATAGAACTATATGGCTAGTATAGTTCTATTTTATTAAATAAACATCGCAAGCATTAAGTCTTTTTAAATATGTTGTATTTTTTAATTGAAGTGTATTTTTTATTTTCTCTAATAACTCATTATTATTTTGTCCATCATTTATAAATATTAACATTCCATTTGATATATTTTTATTTTGCATTATTTCTTTTATATTTTCTTCATTACATTCAATATCTTTTGCTATATATGATTCTTTTATATTGCTTAGTAATAATATATCGTCTAAAATTCTATTATTATTAGAGTTAAATAAATATAATGTTGGCAAGTTATTATTATTGCTTACAAATTCTACTATATCTTGTTTATTAGAATATAAAACTTCTGGCTCTACTTTAAAATCTTTTATAAATAATAATATATCTTCTATTGATGCATTTGAAAACTTTTGAACCATATCTATTGGTAAATTAAATTCACTTTTTAATTTTTCAGCCATTTCTGTTTTACTTGAATATGAAGTTTCTTTTTCTTTTTTAAAATCCTGCCCTACAACTAAATCTATAACATTGTTTGTTATAATAGGCATTATAATCATTAGTAAAAATATTCCTATTATAATTTTATTTTTGCCTTTTAATAGCATATAAGTTACATATAATACAAGTATGAATATTAAGCCACATACTGGCATTATGTACCTCAATTCTATCCAAGGTGAAGCTATTGCTACTAAAATTGTGTATATTATTGTTGGTACAGCTATGTATTTTACGTATCTATTTTTTTCTATTTTTACCTTTTTTAATTTTGTATATATAATTATTCCTAATATAATAATTAGCACATTATTAAAAGCATATACGTTTATTTTAAAAAGATATAAACATATGTTACTTAAAAATTTTGAAATATTAGTTAAATTACTTATAGCACCTTGTCCTCTATATCCAAAAAACATATGTTGTATTGAATATGGATATATTATTAAAGATATTACACCTGCTAAAAGCATTGTTACTATGTATTTTAGTAGAGATTTATAGTCTTTTTCTTTAATATATTTAATAACAAACATTATAAATAGTATTGCTAAATAAAATAAATAATAATAATGTGTTAATGAGCCTACTAATGCTGATATTCCTATTGCGGTTAGTAGTTTATAATTGTTTCCTTTAGTATCTAATAATTTTAAATGTAAATATGTTGTAATTACTATATTTAATGTTGCTAAAGCATACATTCTTATATAAATTACATTGTTTATAGATGCAAGTGTCAAGCTAGATACTAAAGCTAGTATGGCAGATTTCTCTTTGTATTTTTCTTCTCCTTCAAGTAGTTTTTTAATAATTAAATAAACAAATATTGTTACAAATGCATATATAATTATATTTAATGTTATTCCTTCCCATTTCGAGTAACTTCCTCTATGAAATCCCATTGCAAATCTTAATAATAAATAATATAGTGGTGGATGCACATCATTTTTTTGATTTTCATATACTTGACTATATTTTCCAATGTCCTTATTTTGGACTGCTAAATAATCTTCATAATATTCTTTGCTATGCCATTGGTTATAAAAATCATTATTATCTTGTATTTCAACTTTATCGTAGTTTGCAAGTCCTAATGAATATGTTTCATCCATATGTATGTATGATTTATTTGCCCCTGCTATTATAAATGCTATTGTTTGAATTATAACAATTGCTATTATAATTGCTACTTCTTTTTTGTCCTTTAATTTCATTTTCTTTTCTCCAATATTCAATAATGAATTGCTACAATTATATAATAAATAGCAGATAATTACAACAAACTATCTGCTATATTCCTCCTTATTTTTTCAATAATTTAACTGCAATTTGCATTTCTTTTTTGTTTCGTAAAACCTTAAAAGTAACTTCATCCCCCGGCTTTTTGGTATAAATATAACTTCTTAAATCACACATTTTTTCTAGAGATAATCCATCAACTTCTAGCAATACATCTTTTTCTTGTATTCCATACTTTGCAGCAGCTGAATTTCCATTAACTTGTACCACATAAATTCCTTTATCTAACTGTAAGTTACTATCTAAATATGGTATTACATTTTTGTCATATGCAAAAATTCCTAAATACGCTTCTTCAAACCCTCCTTTTGATATAAAACTTTTTAATATTGCTTTTACTGAATTTATTGGAACTGCAAATCCAATTCCCTCTGCTGATGTAATCTTCACACTATTTACACCAATAACTTCTCCACTCTCATTTATCAAAGGTCCTCCACTATTTCCTGGATTTATAGTTGCATCTGTTTGTATTAAATCTTCCATGTATGAAGATTTTTCATTTCCAATTTCGTCTTGTTCATTTAATACTATTGTCCTATTTGTTGCACTCACAATACCAGAAGTAACAGTTCTTTGAAATTCAAAACCTATTGGATTTCCTATTGCGTATACCATTTGCCCTAGGCTCGCTTTAGATGAATCTCCCAAAGTTACATATTTTAAATCTTTTGTATTTATTTTTACAATTGCTAAATCTAAATCTGAACTTGACCACACTACATTTCCTTGATAATTTTTACCTGTTGAAAGTGTCACATAGCATTTGCTATATTTTTCTCCTGCTACATGTTCATTAGTTAGAATGTAGCCATTTTCTGATACTATCATCCCTGTTCCTAGCCCTAATTTTGATGTACTATCTTTTACAAATATAGATCTACCCGTTCCTTTCAGTTTTGAAATTCCTACTATGCTTTCATTCACACTTTCTAGCATTTGAGTAATTGTCTCATTTTCGGTCTTTACTTCATCTACTGTTTGTGAAATTCTAGTTGCGTCATATTGCTTATTTATTATTTGTGTAGGAGTTTCAATTCCATAATACAACACATATGTAAGTGCTAATAAAATAACTATTAAAATACTAATAAATGTACCTAAAATATATTTTTTTATTCTAGATTTATTTTGCTTTTTTCTAATGTACTCTTCCATTCTTTTCTCCTATTTTCATATATATTTACTTTAATTATGAACATTTTTTATAAATTTAAACTAACATTTTTGAAATTCCCAATATTCTCCATTTTTTTACATTATTTTTATTGATTTTTTAATTAAAACTGCTACTGGTGGTACTTTTGTAATGAATTCAAAAGTCTTATCTTTATAAACTGTTATAACAACTGGGATTATCATTCCAGGTTGGTTTGCAGTTCTATCATTAAATTCTTTAACAAATTGCATAATATTAACACCACTTGAACCTAAAGCTGGACCTACTGGTGGAGCTGGTGATGCTTTCCCTGCCTCTATTTGTAATTTAATAATATTTGAAATTTCTTTTTCTGCCATGTTAATGGCACCTCCCTTTTTTATTTAACTTTTTGTACTTGTGAAAACTCTAGCTCTACAGGTGTTTCTCTTCCAAACATAGATACTAGAACTTTTACTTTATGTTTTTCTGTATTTATTTCTTGAACTGTACCTACAAAGCCTTCAAACGGACCATTCATAACTTGTACTTGTTCATTGACTTCATAATCCACATTAACAGGAATATCTTCAAATCCCATATTTCTAATTTCTTCTTCAGTTAATGGTATTGGATCTGTACCTGAACCTACAAATCCTGTAACTCCTCTAGTATTTCTTACAATATACCAAGATTCTTCTGTTACTATCATCTTTATTAATACATATCCTGGGAAAACCTTTTTTAAATTTGTTTTTCTTTTTCCATCTTTAATTTCAATTTGTTCTTCCATAGGAACTATAATATCAAAGAAGAAATCTTCTAATTCTCTATTTTTTATAGTTTTTTCTAGGTCTGTTTTAACTTTATTTTCATAACCAGAATAAGTATGAACAACATACCATCTAGCTACCATATCGTAATCTTTTTGAGACATTATTTTTTAAGCCTCCTTTAATTTTGTTTATTGTACATTTTCTTCTACGTTGTTGTCTGTGTTTTCTGTGTTTTGAGAATCTTCTGTACTTGTTTCATTATTTGTATTTTCTGTAGTTTGATTACTTGTTGTATTATCAGCAGTTACAGTATTATTAGCTGATACAACTTCTTTTATTTTGTTTACTCCATGTTTATTTAGAGTTTCAAATGTTAAATCTAATACAAAAACAATTGCTGCTGTAACAAGCACTATAGCTATTACTGCAACTGTGTTATTTACTAATTGTTTTGGTGTTGGCCAAACTACTTTTTTTAACTCAGCTTTAAAATCTTTTGAAAAGCTTTTCTTGTTTTTATTGTTTTCTTTTTTATTTGTTTTTGCTTCTTTTTTAGCCATTTTATATCCTCCTTAAAATAGCTTATTTAACTATTTGGTTTCTTTATGTGTTGTACGTTTTTTACAGAATTTACAATACTTAACTATTTCTAATCTATCTGTATTATTTCTCTTGTTTTTTGAAGTCATGTAATTTCTTCTTTTACATTCTGTACATTCTAATGTAATATTTTCTCTTGGTCCTTTTGCTGCCATTTCAATACACCTCCGTATTTTTATAACCTTTTACTTTTTTTGAAACGATGTGAGCATATGCTTAAATTACATATGCTCAAATATTTTACCATTTTTTTCTTATATTGTCAATGAATTTTTATCATTTTTTAACTTGTTTTTTGTTTTTTTGCTTTTTTTGAACTGAAAATCCAAATCTACCAATTTTTTTGCCTAATTCATAATAATGTCCGTTTGAATATGCAATTAAATCACATTTTGAAATATCAAATGCTCCTTTATCATCAATATACTTCTCATCACTATTAATTGCAAGGACATCAGCAATAAACATATGATGTGATCCTAGTTCTACTATTTCTTTTACTTTACATTCTATTGATACAGGACTTTCTTTTATCATTGGGCATTTCACAAACTTAGCATTTTCTTTATGTAAATTCATTTCTTTAAATTTATCCACTTTAGCTCCTGTTTTAACTCCACACCAATCTGTTGCTTTTGCTAATCTTTTTGTAGTTAAATTAATAACAAATTCTTTTTGTTCTTTTATTATATTATATGAATATCTTGTCGGTCTAACTGATATATATACCATTGCAGGGTTTGTATTTAATATTCCTGTCCATGCTACTGTTATTATATTTGATTTTTCCATAGTTCCACAACTTACCATTACAGCTGGTAATGGATATAAAAAATTTCCTGCTTTCCATGTTACTTTTGACATTTACTTCACCATCACTTTATAATTCTAAAATATTATCTTCTTGTTTTTTATTTTCTTTATTTTTTTCATTTTCTAAATTAATCATAACTGCTGCAAAAATCTCTTGTTCTTCTGTATTAAGGATTTTATCTCTAATAGTTGCCTTATATCCTCCACTTGCTTCATCTTTTTCAATCATTCCAATATATCCTCCATTGTATTTAGTCACAACTTCTATTACATCTTCTGATAGCATTTCATTTACAACACAATTATAATAATCTAAATTATCTTCTGTTAAACTTGGTAATGATAAATTCGTATATATCTTATCTTTTTTTTCTTTGCCGTTTATTATTCTTGAAATAAGATATTCATTAACCGAATTACATAAAAGTACACTATTTTTAAATATTATTTCTCCTGTTTTAGAAATTTTAATTTTTCTCGAATCATTTAAATCTACAACTTGAGGATTTCTGTTTTCTGTTTTTGCAACAAGTTTTCTACCTTTATTTTTTCCTTCTTTTATAATTTTTACTCCTGCTATATTATTAGGTTCTATTACTTCTTGGCTATTGTCTTCAATTCCATTGTATTTTTGTTTTATAATATTGATGCATTTCTTGAAATATTTCCACAACATTATTTCGAAGTTCCTCCGTAAATTCCACGACCTCCCGACGTTTTATTTCACCATAGTAAATAGCCCCCTCCGAAATAGTTGTAGTAAACATTTCTTCCAAGCACATTGCTTGAGCCGTCAGTTGCAATTGGTCCTCATCAGCATTTTTAGGTTTACCTTTTTTGTATTCTATCGGATAAACAGAATATAATCCTCTATGTCCAAACAATCTAATTCCATCATCACAGCGATGAAATTCAACAATATCACATTCTCCACTAACCCCCATAGTTTTTGAAGCAACAGGGAGCGCACGTACCACAATTGTATCTTTCCTTTTTTCCCTCAGATACGGATCGTGTGCCCTTTTATGCATCACTTCACCTATAATGGTATGCACATTTTCCTCCCATTGCTGCTCCACGTGAATCAATGCCCATTGTCTCCGGCAAAATCTAAAATGCTGAATTCCAGATATCATCAAATAATCTTCCTCAGCATATTCCATTTAAACCATCCTTTGTACTTCCACTGAAACAGGTATTTTATCCTGGTTAATATTTACTGTATAATCCTGATATCTTCTTGGATATTCTACATCATTATTTCTTTTTACTTCCACCGCATCAAATAATTTATAAGCCGGACAATCCCCCAGTTCGTTACTATGTTTAAATACAATTAACTCACGAACTGCCATCTTTCCTCTCGCTGCAGAACGATCATTCTCAAACATATTTATAATTGCATTCCATAATAATTCAAGATCATCCTCCGAAAATCCAGTCACCTTTCTTGCCAGATTAGCGGAGATATATCCTTCTGCCCTATATAAAGCATATGGTACGATACTTTTTCTTCCCATTTCCGTGCTCTTGTTTTCTGCATCCTTTTCTGTAGTAATTGCTACTCTTGTTATTGTAACTTCCTGACTAATAATTGGATCAATGCTCCGTGCAAAACCGAGTTGAACCGGTCCACGAACTTGTCCACAGTTTAATGATGCTTTAACAAACGTGGTCATCACGGCCCCAAATGTTCGTATATCATAAAAATTTTCACACATGTAATCTCTTAATTTTTCATCTACTTTTGGGTCTGATTTTTTTAACTTTTTTATAGATTCTGTAATTTTTTTATCCTCGGTATCATTCACGCCAATACTTGCACAAGCTTCTCTGTCACTTCTATTCAATGGAACATTCTCTTTAATATATATCTTATATCCCTCCTCATCCTCCTTTACCATTTCAACATAATTTCGTATTTTTCGTTTCAAGCACACATCCGTCACCAATCCCAAACCGCTTTCCGGATCAATTCTTGGCATATTTCCCGCATCTGGATCTCCATTTGGATTTCCATTCTCTACATCAAACAATATTACAAATTCATACCTGTTTTTAATAACTTCTCTCATTTACTTATCCTCCTTTTTTTCATACTTTTTTTGTGTCTGGTGATAATATCCCAAAATAAACTTTCCCTGTTCCTCTAAATTCAGCTTTTTAGGAAAGCCATTAAGCTTTGTTAACAGTTTTGCAATTTCGGTTTCATAATAATTTTTACTTCTCAACGATTCTCTTTCCAATTTCTTGATATGACTATTTTTTAGTTTTATTAAAACTGGAAAAACAGACGCTGGGGTTGCACATGCAGAATTAAAATATCTATCCCTAATTGTAGCTTTAATCCCCGGATTTGCCTCTCTTTGAATCGCCTCCAATACTGAAAATAATCTTCCTAGTACATAAGACGAATCGGTGCTCCCTTCGT
>ERZ780198.947-NODE-947-length-29478-cov-10.545084_pt1 | contig 29478 bp, 22 predicted proteins | sample MGYA00510979_ERZ780198 | MGnify/ENA primary metagenome ERZ780198 (study PRJEB29588, sample SAMEA2158039) | human gut metagenome | biome: human gut; feature: human-associated habitat; material: faeces | place: Denmark | collected 2008/2010 ...
AAATTTTATGCCTAAGATACATATAACCTTATGTTTTCTATCTAAGGCATTTTTTATTGAAAAAATTTTTTCAATAAATTTATAGTCATCTCCTAATATTCTAGAAAAAGCTTTATAAGTTTCACTTTTTTTATAAGCTAAATAGATTTTATAAATATATTTTTCTATAAATATACCTTGACCTAAACTTTCAACATTCAAAGTGTTTAAATATGATTTTATCTTCTGATACAAACTTTCTCTAATAGGAGGAGATATAGTTTGCAAATGCCATAATGAAAATGTTAAAAAATAATTTATAAATCCGATTTTAAAAGTTTCATATAAATCTAATTTTATCAATCTTGATTTAAGTAACTCCATAGCTTTTATAAAAGCATCTGGTTCATTCTCTCTTGTAACAGATATTGAAGTTGAAATACTTGTTCTATGAATTATTAAACACTCTCTTATTGTTGAAATTCTTTTAGATAGAATAAGAGCAGAATAAGCAAATACAGTATCTTCTGTATTTTTAAAAAGAGGGAATAGCAAATTATTATCAACAATCAAGGACCTCTTGTATAATTTGTCCCAAACCCAACCAATAAATAAATGAAAAATTTCATTTTTTACATCTTGACTTCCAAAGATATCATTAACTGGAAGATATTTTTCATTAACTGAATTTTCTTCAATTCTTGTAACTCCAGTACTAGAATCTATCTCTTTGACTTTACAAACACAGATATCTAAATCCAAAGAAACTGCTTTCGTGTAGAGCTTTTCAATAGCATCAGGAACTATATAATCATCAGAATCAAGAAAATAAATATAATCCCCAGTAGATATTTTTATCCCTACATTTCTAGCATTCCCTACTCCTCCATTTACTTGATGTATTACCTTTATTCGGGAATCCATTGTTGAATATTCATCTAGAATATTTCCAGAATTATCTGTTGAGCCATCATTTATACAAATAATTTCAATATCAGATAATGTTTGATTGATTACACTATCTAAGCATTCTCTTAAATATTTTTCAACATTATAAACTGGAATTATCACTGATACTTTTGGCATTCCCAACCCTCTTAGAATTTTTACTTAACATAATATATAATAAGTTTAGTTACTTCTAAATTCTAGCATAAACAATTCTTGAGGTTTCAGTTACAACTCAAATACTTTTTATATTGTTACATTTTATTTGGAAACACTTTCCTCAAGTTCTTATAACTCCACGCCTATGATTTTACAACCTCATTCTCTTGTTGTAATATCATAAATAATTATGATAGAAAATTTGGAGAAAATTAAAGCTGCAATAGAAATCGAAGCGAAATATCGCTATATAGATATTCACGGCAAAACTCAAAGTTTTTCTAGTTTTATAAAAAAAGAAGCAAAAAAGATTGCAAAAAAATCTAAAAATCCTCGCTGGGAAATTATTGTTGATGCGTTTGAAATGTATCCAGTTTCTTCTCTTCCAGATAGAAGAAAGGCTATTGAACATTTAATTAGGGTTATAAAATCCGACTTAGAGCAAGAAGCTCTTGATAAACAAGAGGAAAAAGAACATCAACGACAAAGAGAAAAACACCCCTCTCAAGTTGATGTTATGTATATTAAAGGTGTAGGCCCAAAAGTTGCGGCAAAATTCAACAAACTTGGAATATATACCGCTCAAGATTTGATGATGTATTTCCCGAAGAAACATATTGATTATTCCTCAAGAACGCTTATCAAAAATCTTGAAGAAGGGCAAACAACTACTGTTTTTGGATATATCAAGTCAGTTTCATCTTTTAATACAAGAAATAATCTTTCTGTAACAAAAGTCACGATAGCTGATGAGAGTGGAAGGTTTGAACTCAGCTTTTTTAACGCAAAGGGGAATAAATATTTACTTGAGAGAATGAAAGCCCAATTTCCGCAAAATGCAGGAATTATGGTTTCAGGTGTTGTCAAAATGAATAATTATTCAGGACATCTTACGATGGATAAGCCTACATACTCGATTATGACAGGCGAATTCATGGAAAATCCCGATTCAAATTTGAATATAGCAAGGATTGTTCCTGTTTATACTGTCTGCGAAAACTTGAGTATTAAAACTCTGAGAAAAGCTATTTTTAACGCAATTGAATTGTATAAAAACGACATTAAAAATATTATCCCTGATTTCATTAGGGAAAGACTTGGGATTATGGAGAAAAAAGATGCTGTTAAACAAATCCATTTCCCAGAAACAATGGATTCTTTAGAACACGCTAGATTTTCGTTGATTTTTGAAGAATTATTTTTAATACAATTAAAGCTCATAAGATTAAGAGAAAATACTGCAAAAACAACTTCTGCATATGCTCTTCAAACACATTCTGGCGGACTTGTTCAAAAATTTATATCAGAATTACCATTTGAATTAACATCGGGACAAAAACAAGCTGTAAACGAAATTTTACACGACATGAATTCTGACACCCCGATGCAAAGACTTCTCCAAGGTGATGTAGGTAGTGGAAAAACTGTTGTCGCAACTATTATGTTACTTGCGGCTGTTGAAAACGGTTACCAAGGGGCATTGATGGCTCCAACTGAAATTCTTGCACAACAACACTATAACAACCTTGTTCAATGGTTAACTCCGTTGGGGTTAAGCGTGGGATTGTTCCTCGGAAGTCACGGGAAAAAACTACGCCAAAAATTTGAAACGGATCTTCAAAATGGGCAAACAAATATTGCTGTTGGAACTCACGCTCTAATTCAAGAAAATGTCGAATTTAATAACCTTGGGGCTATTGTTGTGGATGAACAACATAGATTTGGGGTTAAGCAAAGAAATATTTTAAAGAAAAAATCCCAAAATCCACAAATGCTTACAATGACAGCGACTCCAATACCAAGAACTTTGGCTCTAACTGTTCATGGGGATTTAGATTTGACTGTAATTAATGAACTTCCGAAAGGGAGAAAACCGATTAAAACAATTTTGACTGGTTCTCATCGACAAGTTTGGGAACTTATTAAAAATGAAGTGAATTCTGGACGACAAGCTTACGTTGTATATCCGCTAATTGACGAGAGCGAAACTCTATCTGCAAAAGCTGCAACGATTGAAGCTGAAAAACTTCAAACAGAAATTTTTCCTCAATTTAAAATAGGGCTTCTTCACGGGAAATTAAAAAATGATGAAAAAGAAGAAGTAATGAAAGATTTTAAAGAAGGGAAATATGATATTCTCGTATCAACAACGGTTGTAGAAGTTGGGGTTGATGTTCCAAATGCGACGGTTATGGTAATTGAAAATGCTGAACGGTTTGGACTTTCGCAACTTCACCAATTGAGGGGGCGTGTTGGTAGAAATTCTCTACAATCATATTGCGTTTTGATTACAGCCTCTCGCTCTCAAGAAACCAGAGAACGACTTGGAATTATGACTCAAACAAATGATGGTTTTGTTATTGCAGAAAAAGATTTGCAACTTCGAGGTCCTGGGGAATTTTTAGGAACAAGGCAATCTGGTTTGCCAGACTTGATAATTTCAGATATTGTTAGAGATGCAAAGATTCTTGAGCTTGCAAGAAACGAAGCCATTGATTTTGTCAAAAACTACAATATCGAAGATTTTCCAATGCTAAAAAATGTCACAGCACTCGAAATGTTTACAGGTTTAGATATTTAACCTATTTAAGAACTCTACGAAGACATCTCGCAACACGTCTTACTGTTTTAAAGATAATGGATTGCTGTTTGAATTGGTTATTAATAACTTTTTCTCGTAAACCCATTCTGTATTTGTGTCCAAATTCCTTTTTCCAGCCAGCATATGCGTCTTTGAAGTTGTTAGACTTAGGACCAGATGTTTCTTTTAACCTGTCGTAAAATTTCAAGTCAATAAGATTCATCTTTTGAGGAGAAGCTTTTCTCACAAAATATCTGTCTTTTGTAGCATAATAAGCAGAATTTAAAGCTAATTGGATTGATTTCATGTTAACACCTTCTTTTTTTTACTTTCCAGATACTTACTAATAAAACAAACAGAAATATAAAATTGCCAAATTAATACAAAAAAGCTGGCATATATTAAAATTTATAAATATGCCAGCTTTTCTCTATTTGTTTAATTGCGAATTATTTTTTAATTACTCCTGCTACATAATCAACAATTTTAGACATCATTGAAGGGGTTTTGAATTGTTTTTCAATCTGTTCATTTTTTTTTATTCTACTAATTCCTACTTTGTACGCTTTTCTCCATCTTTTCATTGCTTCAATCGGATCATGAGTCGAAGCACCAGAAGTCCTTTCAACATAATTTCGTAAATTAGTTTCAACACTATCTAATTTTTGTTTTTTAGAAGCCTTAGTAATAAAATATCTGTCGTACGTTGCACTAAGAGCCGCACTGTAAATTCTTCCTATTCTTGACATTTGGGGTATCCTCATATTTGTCTGGTAAATATATAAATCTTCTTACAAAATTATTATAGCTCAAAAAAAACAATTGCAAGAAAACGGCAAAGCGTTTTTGCATGATTTGCGAGATTTAACAAGTTGCGAAATTTCAGTTAGTGCAATGCCTGCAGGAGTAAAATTGCCCCTAACTAGCAAAATATTTTTATCACGAGCTTTCATAAGAATATGAAATGCCAAATAGTTACAAACTCGATTAAAAATTTTAAAACAACAAACATCGGAGGACTACCAGTCCACCCAATTATAAGAACCCCGAAACTTGAAGAAGTTCAAGATATTCTTGAATTGAACTCCAAAATCAAAATTGGCGAAGGAACATCCGGAACCGCTTATGAATATGGCGAAAATGTAATAAAAATTTTCGACAAAATTCTAAAAAAACTTGCAAAGAAAACTTTATTTTCTGAAATGGACAACTTGGCAAGTTTGAGTCATTTAATTACTAAATCGGGGAACGAAAATTACCTCCACAACACACAAAAAGGACTTTTCGCATTTGAAAAAGATAAATTGCCTATCCTTGTTTCATCAAAAGTTGCTGGAGAAAATCCACACCCGATAGAAGCACCATTCAACGAAAAGAACCTTGAAGCGATTGTCGAAACTCTTAACCGACTTGATAAAGGTTTTGGTAAAACTCAGTTTCTACAAACCGATATGCGGCCTCCAAATATTAAAATCACAGAAAACGATGCAGGATTACTCGATTTTGAATACCTTCAAAGAGTAAAACTTGGGGATGAGAAAAATATAGAACAAACAGCAAAAACTCTTCCTCAACTCAACAAATCAAACTACACATTCTTTTTAAATGAAAGTGACACAGGTTTTGGAACAAGTAACCTGAGAGCATTTGAATACGATACACTTGCACCTTATTTATATAGAAGTCCAAATATTACACAAGCCCAAGAAACGTTTAGAAATTATATAAAATTAAAAAGTGAACACCATTTGGAAATGGCACATCACTATAACAAACTTCAAACCGAATTAGGGAACGAAATATTTAAAAGAATGGAAGCAGAAGAAGCATGTCACTACATGGCTTTAAAAAGCGGAGATAAAGACATCTTACATACAGAAGCCGCTAAACTTCAGATGTATTCATTCTTACGTTGGATAAACTTGACTGCTCAAAAACTCAGTGCTCCGCCTATTAACATTGCACAAATTGAATCATTTTTGGATAAAGAACGTGCCAGTTATATTCAAGAGATACAACGTGGTATTACAAACAAAGATGCAGTAAAAGTTTATTACTATACAAACGCAAAAAATACCGCAGATGAAATTTCGAATTTGATTACTTATGCGGCACAAACATATAAAATTCCACCTGAAAGGCTTATGCAAAAAGCTGAATTTGGATTACTAACCGACAAATTATTATGTAAAAGAACACTTTAAATGCGAAACAGCCAGTAGGGTGGGAAAAGCCATTAGCGGTTCCCACCTTACATTCTAAAGATGTTAAACTATAAACATTTATTAAAAAGAATATCGGACAAACAATTTAATAATTAGACATGCAATTTAATAAATCCTAGACATTCAAAATAATAAATTTTCCCCCTAAAAGAGATTAAATTTGAAATTTATTATTTTGCGTGTCAGACATTCTCAATTTGTGTGTGTAAAGACACACTCCAGATGATTATTTGTAACAGGGTAGTTGATTATTCTACAATCGTAAACTGAATTTATTTGTGTTGATATGTAAAACTTTTGATGCTTTCTTAAAACTTTTCTTTTATCGTGTTTTGTGCGTTAGGAGGAAAGTATGGAAAAAGCAGGATTAAATATTACACCAAAGGAATTTAAAGAATTAAGTAAATTAGCAGAAAATGCATATAACATTACAGTCGTTATAGATTATTTCTGTAAAAATCAACCGGAGATTGAAGAATTATATAATCTTGCTCCCGTCATAGAAAACCTCAGAATGAATGCAGATAAATTAAATGCGTTTTTCATAGATAATGAAGAAAAAGTTGAAAATTAAAACGTCTTTAATGAACTATATCCGAAAGTATTCAACAGACTTTTTAAGAAAAGTTTAATACACAATTGGTATTATTTTATATTCAAAATTAAAACTGCTATAAAACCGTTTTAAAACGGCTTTAAAAACTTAGATAAAACCATCTTTTTTCATCATATTTTGAAAATCTAAATCCATTTCTTTTTCCATATCAACAACTTGTCTTATAATTCTTAAAAATTCTTCCTTAGTATAACTTTGTTTTTTCTTCTTTAGGACTTCATCCATTAGATTAGTAAACATATACATCCTTGAGGAATCAATGTGTTTGTTATTATTCATATCTTCATCAAAATAATCAAGCATTTTATGGGCAAGAGAATACATTGCATCTTTTGATATCGTATTAGCTTTCAAAAACCCATCACGTTTTATTCCCCAATCACCCAGAGCTTTCCACCGTCTTATGGTTCTGTCGCATACTCCGATTCTTTTTGCGATTTCTTCTTCGGTTATAAATTGCTCAACATACATTTTTTCTGCAATATCAAAAAACTTATCTCTTTTCATTTATCCGCAACCCCGTTTTTTCTGTTGTTCGGCAATAATTCTATCGGTTTCATATAAATACAATTCTTCTTCCGGTTCATCCAAATACTTATCTGTCTCCCAATGATAAAATTTCTTTTTTTCTTTTTCCGGTAAAAATATCGACAAATCAGCTTTACCATAACTTTCCATATCTTTATTCTTTTGTATTGCTTTATCCATACTGGTATTTACAATTCTTGAAACTTTAACAGGCTTTTTATATTCTCTTTCTACACTTTGATAAGCTGTTTCGTAATTTTTGTATTTTTCTTCTGCTGATATTTCTTTATTTTGTTTAATATATGATTTTGCAACTTTTATATTTCTTTTCTTCGTTGCCATAGCTGCTTCAAATGCTTCCTTTGACACTTCAGGTGCATAGAGTGCTGCAACGGATTTAAATGCTTCGGCTTTTCCTATAAATTCATCATTTTTGGCATTAAATACCCAAGCTTCTTTATAATTTTTTATGTCTCGGCGCAAATATACTTTCATACCTTTTTTATGTATCATCCAATCTGCCCAATAGGTAGTTTGCAATTTTCCATCTTTTACTCCATTTTTGCTGATGGTGTAGGTATTTGATGTTCTTGAACAGAACAATTTTAATGCATCTTTTGACGTTACTATTTTTTCTTTATATTCTTCATAAAATAGATCATCGGGACATCTTCCGTTGAGATTTTTACCATTTGACGGTCTTTTATTCAAAATGTTGATAATTGTTTTATCAAAGAGTTCTTTAAAATCTTCAAATTTCATAATTTTACCGTCTTTTATTTCTTTAGCCAATTTTTCAGGTCTTTCGACAACATTCCCGCCACGGTAACCAACACAATGTTTGGATAATAGTTCTTTGATTTTTAGAAAATCTCTTTCAACAGGCTTTGTTTGTGCATTATAAGGCAGGGCAAAATGCACATTTACATTCAATTCTTTTAGCATTGCTGAAGTTTTATTTTTGTTTGTTTCGATTTTAAAATCCTTTCTCCCTCCTGCAAAATCTTTTGAACGATAATCTTTTCCGTTATCGATAATAACGTCTTTAGGCAGACCAAATTCTTCTACCGCATAATAAAAAGATTGAAATATTAAATCAGAATTAGGATTACCTGTTTGTAAAATCCAACCGAGCCATTTGCCTGATTTATAATCTCTCCATACGGTAACCCACGGAAATACTACTTTATTCTTTTCATCATAACAAGCAACATCAATCTGAGCATGGTCTGATACCCATACCTGATTACAGGTTATTGTTGAATAATCTCTGTCAATAAAATTATTATACTTTCTGTTCCAAGCAGCTTGACCGTTTCTTGCAAGATAAATACTCTGTTCAGGAATTTCTTTGTCCAATCTGCGCTTAAATGCCATAAAACTCGGGAAATTATTTCTGTCTGCGCCAAGTTCTCTTACTGCATACCCTAAAGTCAAATCTCTGCAGCTTCTTAATGATGGACCGCCTTCAATTAAATATAGTGTTTTAAAGTATTCAAAATAATCATCAGGAACACAGGAGCCGACCAGATGCTGCCCGTGTTTTGAAATTAATCCTGCAACACCGTATCTGAAATATCTTCTGCGCATCTTAATTAAAGACGGATAAGATGTTGTAAATTCTTCCTCATCGTTATTGTTCCAATTATCAATAAACTCTTTTAATTCTTTACCTTTAAGCCCTGCGGAAGCATCCAAAATCCTGACATATTTTTCTGCCTGCAATTTTGCCCAACTCGGAACTTCGGAATATTTTAAATATACTGCCGTATCTCCAAGATACTTATCTTGAGCAAATTCCGGCATTGATTTTAACAATACAAAATAGTGCGCGACTTTGCCTTTTTTAACTATCTTAAAAACAAATTCACCCTTACGGCATTTTCTTTTTAAAGTCTGACTGCTCAGACCTATCGTCTCAGAAGCTTTATCTATATCTATCCAAATATTTGTATTGTTCTTAGTGTTTTCCATAACTATCTATTATAATTCTTTGGTATTCAGATTTAAAGACCGCTTCACATTCGTACATAAATTTCTTGCCAATTTTTTAAACTGAAATTAAGTAATAATAAGAAAGTTATTTTTTTATATTAAAAAATTTCCCTTTGTATTATTTGCTATTTCTTGTTTTAAAGCCAATTTAAAAAATTGGCATAAATATTACGAAGAAATATTAAGCGATATTGACAGATTTTTTGTTTCTATATAATAGGTGTAATTTATTAGAAATTTCTTTATCTTTCAATAAAACTTATTATATTTTTTATGCAACCAATTTTAAACCTTTAATTTTTGGCGTGTGAGAAATTTCCCAACGAAAACCCAATAAAATCGTTATATAAAAAATAAAAAAATTCCTTTTAAAATATTGTCAATAGCATAATTAAGCCATTTTACGAAATTAGGGAAAAGTTTATGTAGAAATGTTAACAAGTTTTATCTCATCTTACATATTGCTTTTATTCCCTAACCATAAACTAACAATTTCGTTTTAGCATTTTGATTAGGGACAAATTTATATATAATGAAAAAGATTACAGATATATTATTAAAATACATACAACACACAATCATTTTATTACTGTTGTTAGGAATTGTCGGAACAAATAATGTTGTTTATGCAATATCCGAAACAACAGACTCCGACATTTCAAAACAACAAAAAAATAAGGAGGATGATAGAAAATTTGAATTAAATCTGTTTTGGGAAGATTATTCGGATGAATATTTATCAACATATATTCTGGAGGCTTTAGATAAAAATCCGACACTAAAAATTGCATACGACAGATTGCGTCAATCTCAAGCTTTATTAGGAACCATTAATGCTCAAAGGCTGCCGCATATTGGTGTTGCTCCTAGCGTGTATCCGTATAGATCTCTATCAGAGAAAACCTATAATTCATACAACGATATAACCATGCCTTTATTTTTTAATTGGGAAATAGATATATTCGGTAAGCTTTCTGACAAGGTACAATCAGGAAGATATGACGTTAAAATAGCAAAAGAAGATGTTAACATAAAAAAATTATCTCTAACCTCAGAAATTTGTGCTATGTATTTTAATATTATTCTTACTGATGAGCTGATAGAAAATGAGGAAGAGATTCTAAAAAATCTTGATGAAGTTCTTAAACTGAAAAAACAACTCTACGAAGGCGGCATAATAAAATATGATGATTTATATATTACAGAGTACGAAAAAATAAATACCCAAAATGAATTGAATTCACTATATAAACAACGGGATATTTTGTCGCACGCATTTTCATTTTTAAGAGCTGCTGCACCTCAAGAAGATATTAATCACAGAACTATGGAAGAAATGACTCTTCCATTTTTACCTGATACGGAAATCAATTCAGATTTAATATTTAACAGACCTGATGTTATACAAGCCGAATACGCAATAAAAAAAGCTGCATTTGATGTTAAAGTTGCAAAAAAAATGTTTCTTCCTTCATTTAATTTGAATGAAATTGTTGGCTTTGAGAGTTTTAGAGCAAGCAGATTATTTAACTGGGAAAGTATTGTTTATCAGTTTGGTGCCGGATTATTGCTTGATTTATACACAGGGGGGTATAAAAAACACTTTCTAAAATATAATAAAGAGCTTGCTCTTGAAAAATTACACAAATACGATTACACAATACTTGATGCCGTAAGAGAAACGGAAGATTGTCTATCAAGCTATAAGACTGATTATAAGGCATACGTTGATTTTAAAGATATGATGGAAAATTCACAACACTATTACAATGTTGCACATAAAAATTTATTTCATTTTTTTCGCCATCCAAATACAAATGATTTATTTGAATAAAATTGTATAATGAAATCAAAATAAAGACTGCTAAAATACCAAATAGCCATATAATTTTATTTATCCAAAATAAATCTCTTTTTTTCATACTATTTCCTTTAGCTTATATCCTGTACCCCTTATTGTTTCAATATCTTGACCTCTTTCCCCAAGTTTTCTTCTTAAATTTACAATTTGAACATCAACTGCACGCTCTGATATATTAAAACCTTCATCTCCTCTGAGTATCGAAAGCAGAGTAGAACGACTAAAAACAATTCCGACATTTGAAATGAAAGTATCTAAGATTTTGTATTCAAAATTTGTTAGCTCAATTTCATTATTTTGTAATTTTACAATCATTTTATCTGTATCAATAATAATATCTTTATATTTTTTTATACCGCCAATTGAGTTCAAAGACTCTAAATGAGCCTTTATTCTTGCCAAAAGTATTTTGTTGCTGAATGGTTTTGTAATATAATCTATTGCTCCGAACTTAAAACCTTCTAAAACATCTTCTTCCATTTTTTTAGCCGTAATCATAATTATTTTTGTATTTTTGTAATTATCATCATTTTTAATAATTTTGCATAAAGAATAACCGTCAAGCTCCGGAATCATAACATCAAGCAAAATTAAGTCAGGCTTGTCACATTTAATAAAATTAAGAGCTTCATTCCCGTCAAATGCACACCTTATTTTATAGTAACCGTCAGCTTGAAGCATAAGCTCCATAACTCTGTTTAACTGAATTTCATCTTCAACAATAAGTATTTTCGCATCTTTTATACTCATGGTTTTATTATACTATCAAAATTATTAGCATTTTGTTAGTTTTATTCGTTTATAAATTTACATTCTTTCAATGTACCAGTTTGACATTCCAAAATGATTGAAATTCCAATTAAGTTCAAAATAAAAGTTAAACTCCAAAGAATTGTCGTCTTTGAAGTTCCAAGAATATTTATTTAGTTGAGTTTTGCGGTAACTTTCAAATGCATCATTAATCTCTTTTGCAAACTTTTTTCTGAATTCAGAATAAGGGATCTCCAATACTTCTTTTGTTAATTTATTTTTCAAAATCATCTTCAAATCCCCTTATATTATCAAGTTCAATATTGTATCGCTTGCCGGTCTTATCCACACAGGTGGCAAAATCTACTGTTTTATCGGCATATTTGTTCTCCCATAAACAAATAAGCAAACCTATTTCCTGTGTTTTTAGATTTAAAATTTTTGTTCCATAGAGTTTGTAATCTTTTTCAACCATAATATGCTCCTTTCGGTCATTAACATTAATCGATTAGAATAAGTTATTTTTAAAGTGTTTGTGTCCAAATGATAAGTAATTTTCAAATTGGTTTTTAATGCCGTTTTATTGGTGTTTTAAAAAATTCAATTTATCAGATTGTATAAATCAGCATACAAACTTTTAAAATCCTTACCCCTGCGCCAAAGTGTCTCAGCAATTTTATATTCCAAATTATATGCATTTTTGTTATGCGTTAAATTCCTAGATAAATAGCAATAAATTGTTGTAAAATCTGCTTTATCCTTTGCGGTTAAAGGTTTATCGTTTTTGCTTTTTAGCAGATTTTTTGAAATAAAAACCTGTCCATCGTAAAAATATAGATAAACTTCTTTATTGAAAAATGTTCTGTGTCGTGCGTTTTGAGGCTCTTTGGAATAATAATTATCCAATAATTTTTTCTGTCTTTCATAAATTAAGGTACGGAATATCGTATAAAATTTTTGCACCTGCGGTTCTCCGATAGATAAAATATGTGAAACTATGGTCGTAATAATTGATTCGCAAAAACACTTTAAAATCACATCAATTATCGCTTTTGGATAATATTTAAAAATGGAATATTTATCAGAAACTTTTTGTTTCTTTTGGTAAGAATAAATATTATTTTCAAGCGATAATTTATTCTCACAAATTAATTCATTCAAAACAGGCAACAATTTATATTCAGGAATTTCCGAGATTGTTACTATTTCATCAAGCGTAAATTTGTTTAGCCGTTTGCAAAGCTGTAATATTCTGTCGCTCATTCAAAATACTCCTTAAACTTTCTTCGTTAAGTTCCGTTAATTCATTGGTTTTGGCAAGTTTTTCAACTTTATTTATTAATTTAACTATTTGCCGGAATTGATTATGCCTTGTCGCAAGATATTCTAAACCGCCAGGTGTAATCGGAATTTCCGATAGTTCAGATATAATTTGCTTTATATCTTGTGAATCATAACTTTCAAATTTGTATGCCTTATAAATCCTGTCTTTTAAATGTGGATATTTGGATAATTTCTTATCTATATTTGCCATCCCAACAAGTACCATGGGACAACCTGATCTGTCATGTAAATCCCTTAAAATCTCAATCACATGATTATTTACTAGATAATCAACCTCATCAATGATTATGGTATTCGGGTTTTGCCTTAATTTATTTTCAATCATATTAAAGGTTTCCTGCGAATGCCAATAAGGTTCTTCTCCAAGCTCTTCTGAAATTTCAGATAACAACCACCGAACAGACATTCCTTTTGTTGCTCTTACATACACGCAATCGTTTTTAAATGTCCACCACTTTATTGTTTCGGATTTTCCGAGTCCATAATCGCCATATACAAGTGCGATTTTAGGAATATTTGGCGGAAGCGATTTCAATTCTTCCATAAACCCTACAAATTCTTTGACGTTTTTTGTTTTTACAAATTTTTTGTTCATAATTTAGTCCTCATATAGGTTAATAAATTCATCACTTCTAATATAGTCAGCAAGCCATTTTCTTTGCTCCGGATAAGTGCAGCCGTGTTGCATCAACCATTCATATTTTTCATAATTTGATGAAAATATCGGTATATTCATCTGTGTTTCACGCTCGGTCAAATGGCGTTTTTTCTCCGTTTTATGTGGTTCAATTTCAATAACTTTTTCTTCAGGTTCTATTTCTAAAACTTCTGTTTTTTCAGCAGGAAAATATTTTAGAAATTCCTTTTTTGCCTTATTAAACTGCCGTTTTTGTTTTTGAATTTGCTGCTTAAATTCTTCCATATCTTTAACTGTTCCAAGATGATTTGCCATAGGATGCACCTTTTCGACTTGTTTGGCGGTGCATAAAAATTCGCCTTTAACGGTATAAACATACACTTTAGATAAATCAAAAAGCGAATACCTGATAAAAACTTTTTCCCTTAAATCAATTAAGAAATCGTTTCTGAAATGAAGTCCTAAAAATGTTATTTCACCTCGATTTATTGTCCTAACTTCAGTTTTCATCATTAAATCATTCAGGATATTTTTATCAATATCTTGTTTTTGAACTGTATTCAAACATTCTTTTATTGTCATTTGACCGTTATTTGGACAAGGTTTTGAATTATGATAATCTATCCAACAGTCAATATATTTAATAATTTCCTGAACTGTCGGAATATAATTTTTTGTCATTTTACGGTGGAGTTCCCTGTGTAATTTTTCTCCCCTTTTCATCCAAGCAGGTTTATTTTCAATGCTTGAACCACAATACGATATCATCATTTTTTCAAATTCTTCCTGAAATTCTTTGAAAAATCTTTCAATAACCTTTGCTCTTGCATTGTATGGTTTTGCAAACACGGACTTTATTCCTAAACTTGCATAAACTCCGTTAAAGCCGGATTCGTCAAAATCAACGTGCTGAAAATATTTTGTCTTAAATGCTTTTCCGTTATCCTGATAAACAACTTTCGGTATTACTCCGAGATTTAATATAGCATTACGTAACGCACTTGCGATACACTGAGTATTTTCAGTCATCATAATTTCATATCCGACAAGTGCTGTTGATTTCCAGTCTAAAAAACCGACCAAAGTTGCTCTGGTCGGTCTGCCGGTAAACGGATTTATTACTTGAAAGTTGAGTACATGCCCATCGGCTATTAAAACATCCCCAACTTCTAATTTTGAAATATCTCTTTCAATATACGGTTCAACTTTATCGTGGTATGCTTTCTCTCCCTCTCTCATAATTACCCATTTTGAATAATTCTGCTTTTTAAAATGTTCCGCAAATCTTCTGAATGTCAGGTTGCACGGGATATCCTCATATCCCCTTTTTTCTAAAATATGCTTTGTTAAACTTATAGATTTTCCTATACTAAATTTATTCGGATGTAATAGGTAAGTTAGAAAAACTTTTTTCATTTCATCATTTAATTTTGAATTATATTCGCCAAGTTGATTTGTTTTTCTCTGAGGAAGCAACCCCTTTGTACCATAATTTTCATAAGCCTTAACCCATCGGTGTAAAGTCCCGATTGATATTGTTCCGACAAACTTAAATATTTGCGGTAAATATAATCCGCTATTATATAAATCTAAAAACACATCATCCGCTTCTTTTTTAGTAGGATATTTTGATCTTATATTCATCAATGCTGTTACAATATCTACTCTTGCAAGAGCATTCATTTTTGCATTTTGTGATATAAAATTTATTTTATTTTCAACAGGAATTAACGCTGTTGATTTAATTTCCTCATCTTCAAGTCTTTCTTGTATTTCAGGTTCTAATGATGAATATAATATTTCATAAGAAGTTCCGCCATTAACTTTGACTTCACGAGCAATATATTTACCTTTTTGAATAGCAATCCTTATTGAGCGGGTGCTTTTAAGTCCCTTTATTTCTGCTATGCGTTTGATATCAATATATGTTTCATTCATCGTACACACAGATTAACTCGTTTCAAACCACATTGGAACACCATTTCCGAGTTATGTATTGTTTTGTGTCTTTGAATTTCTTTTTTCAGTATCCTGCCTTAGAGAAAAAATTACCGTCCTTTTATAAAATCCTGAAAGGTAAATTTCATGCAGAATAATTTTTTGATTTACTCACACTTTCCTTCAAATGTCCAATAATCACTTTAACCGTGCAATTTAGTAAAATCGGGGGAATGCAGGCTATAGTTGGTCATGCAAAATTCTTTTTCTCGGACTTTTGCCGGACAATAAGAGCAAATAAAGTGACATTTCGTCCCATTTGGTAACGCATAAAAAGATTTTTTCCGACCGCCCAAACCTAAATACACACTAAACTTTGCCGAATAAGCATTTTAATCGTTCAAATAAAATGTCCTGTTAAACTATAGTGTGTCTAGTTATAGTCTAATTATACATAACTTTTCAAACAAAAAAAGGAACCCGAATGGGTTCCTTTTAAATGGAGGAGAAGGTGGGATTCGAACCCACGGAACGCTCGCACGTTCGACGGTTTTCAAGACCGCTCCGATCAACCGCTCTGGCACTTCTCCAAGCAATTGCTTTCAGATGTATTATTATTTTACCAACTCAATCTTAATTGTCAAGGATTATTTTATAAATTAATCGTAGGATGTTTAATAGCCCAAAAGGTGTTAGCATTCTCGTATGGCTAATGAAGATAATATAGCAATTAGAAAAACACCAACGCTTAAACTAATCATCCTTAGTATCGTAACTGTGGGGATATGGTGGTATATCTGGCTTTGGAAGCTAATAACCGACATCAACAATCTTTACCCCCAAAAAGGGAAATGTATCCATCGCTACAACTGGTTTTGTACTCTCATTGGGTTAGATATTATATCAACAATCCTTGATATCAAAGGAATACAAAAGGAATTTATTATCAATATTGCAGATGTTCTATGGCTTCTTTTAAATTTAATCTTAACATTACAGCTCCTAAAAAATATTGAACGTTACGTAAAAGAAAAATTCGACATCGAAATCAAGCACAATGTCTTGGGTTGGATATTCTTCGGAAGTTTTTACGTGAATTATAAAATTAACAGATTAAATAAAAGTATTCAAGATGGAATAAATAAAAAAATTACCCAAATGAAATTATTCAACACTCAAGAAAAATTCTTAGACAAAGTTAAAAGATTTTTCAAAAAATAAATTATTTTTTATGAGTTTTAAACGCAAAATATTTAAACAATACGTAGGTTACAACCGAAACTAAGAATATTGAAATAAACTGCGATATATAAACATTTTTAATTGCAAATCTAACCAACAATTCCAAAATTATTACGTTTATAAAATAACTTACCGCCCAAGTTGAGCAGCATTTCAAATACTCATGCAGATAATTTCCTTTTGTACAAAATACAAAAAACTTCTGGTTAAAATACGAAAATACAGAAGAAATTGTCCACTGCAAAACCACACATAATTGGTAGTGACCTTGCCCCAACAAATAAACTGCAAGAGCAAAAATTACATAAGAAATTCCAGCATTTACAGCTCCAATAAATAAAAATCTGATTTTATCTGGGATTCTGCACCAGTTTGAATATAGAGATTTCATAACTTCCATAACAAAATTTTATCACCCAAAGATTATTTCTCAAGAGGAAGCAACTAAATAACAATTCGTTAGAGTAAACCCCTCATCCTAACCTTCCCCCCAAGGGGAAGGAACATCGTTAGAGATACATTCGGATAAAATCCTACAATTCTTTATCTGACTCTTTGATAGGAGCACCGATTACACGTTCCAATTCCGCAGCATTGACGTTATATTGTAACAATGTTGAATAATAATCCAATTGAGCATTCAAATATGTGTTTTCTGAATCTTTGAACTCAATCGCATCACCTAGACCAACTTGGTATCTACGGAATGCTTGGTATTGTTGTTCTTTTGCTTGTTGAAGAGCAAGTTTGGAAACCGCAATACTATCGTGAGAATTCATCAAGTTTATATAGGCACTTTTTACATCTAAATAAACATTTTGACGTTCTTGCTCGTAATCAGCTACGTATTTTTTATAAGTTGCATTTGCTTCATCAACTTGTTTTTTCAACAACATTAAATTCAATGCCGAATATTGTAGTTGCAATCCAACAGAATAACCATAGTCAGAATTAATTTTTCTACCACCATATTGGTATTGACCAAAAGCGCCAATATCTGGAGTAAAAGCACGTTTAGCACTACGAACATTTAATTCAGCAGCATCCATTTTTTTCTTTGCAGCTAAAAGAGAAGGACGAGATTCTTCAGCAGTTTTGATTAAATCTTCAAAATTTACAGAATACTCTTTTGTATTTAAACCATCCTTCAAAACTACATCCGCAAGCTCTGGAATACCAACAGCGTTAGCAAGTTGAACAGACGCAAGTTCCATTGTATTCTTTGCTTTGATTAAATTCAACTTAGCTTTTCCTAGGTTATACTCTGCATAAGTAACATCTATTTTAGCCTTTTTACCAATATCAAAATAAGCTCTTGCCTGTTTTAATTGAAGCTCATAATCTTGTACAGTATTTTCATAAACAGACTTTTGAAGCTTGGCAAAAATCATATTATAATATGCAACTTTTACATTATAAATTACATTTTCTATGCTTGTTTCTGCATCATATCGAGAAGATTCATATGTCTTTTTTGCAGAATCTGCAATAGCCTTAGTTTTACCAAAATCAAACAACAACATATTTGCAGAAATATTTGGGACATAATACATATCGTATTTTTGAACCATCATTTTAGCAAAATTCCCGCCCATTGTCATGAACATATCGTTTCGAGAATAGCTAACCCCTGCACTTAATGTTGGAAAGAAATTTGACCATGCCTGACCAATTCTAGATTTATAAATTTCAGAGTTACTAATAGCTGACATAATTGCAGGATGGTGAGTTATAGCTAATTTGATACAATCAGATAGAGTAACTTCACCATTCATATCAGCATATTCAATCTGGCTATTGATAACAGGAAACTTTGTTTCATACATACCTTCTGCTTCGTGCGAAGACTTAGCCTTAGATTTTGCATTCGACTTCATTTTCTTAATTTCAGTCTTATGATTAACTTTCTTATTATCTGGTTCAACAATCTGAATTTCTTTTTGCTTTTTAGATGCAAGCAAATTTTCATCCACTTGTTGTTTCTTTGCCAATACAGAATTACCTGACAATGCAACAACCGAAGCTATTATAAGTATATTAACAATCTTTTTCATTCTATATCTCCAAATCCTTTTCGGTAATTTCTCTTTTAGGGAATTTATCAACAAATTCCTGAACAAGAACATAAAATGCTGGAGTTAAAGCTGCCCCCAAAGTTGCAGCCGCAACCATACCACCAAATACGGTTGAACCAACAGAAATTCTTGAATTTGCACCAGCACCAGAAGCAAATATCATCGGCAATACACCAATAATGAATGCCAATTCAGTCATCATAATTGCACGAAATCTCAATTTTGCCGCCTTAACTGCTGCCTCTCTAACTGGCAAACCGTGTTTTTCATGTTCTTCTTTAGCAAATTCAACAATCAAAATAGACTGCTTAGCTGCCAAACCAATCAACGTAATCATACCAACTTGAGAATAAATATCAAAAGATTGGTTAATCATCATCTGGAACAATAACGCACCCAATGCAGCAACTGGAGAAACCAAAAGTACCGCAATTGGAATTGTATAACTTTCGTACAATGCAACCAAGAATAAGTAAACAAATACCAAAGCCATTGCTACAATTACGATTGTTTGACCAGAAGCAGCTCTTTCTTGAGCAGAAGTACCAGACCAATCGAATGTCATATCAGAAGGAAGAACTTTCTTTGCAACCGCTTCCATAGCCTTCATTGCATCCCCAGAACTCTTTCCACTTGCTTGTTGACCTTGAATTTGTACTGATTCATACATATTGTATCTTGAAATTGAGGCAGTACCAACCGTTTGTCGCAAAGAAACAATTGACAATACAGGAACTTGTACCCCATTTTTATTTTTAACATAAATTCCAGCCAAATCAGTTGAGGTATTTCTAAATCTACTGTCCGCTTGTAATTGAACCTTAAATACTCTGCCGTATTTATTAAAGTCATTAACATAGTATGTCCCAAGCATTGAAGCTAAAGTTGAATATAATTCTTGCAAATCAACATCTTGAGCCAAAGCCTTAGCATAATCAATATCAACAATATACTGAGGAACGTTTGCTTGGAAAGAAGTGTTAACACTTGATAATGATGAATCTGAATTTGCTGCAGCAACAAGTTTGTTAGCCCAACTTTCCAATTCTTGAGCAGTATAATCACCTTGGGAAAGCATTTGGAACTCAAAACCACCCATCATACTCATACCCATAATAGCTGGAGGAGAAAAAGCCATAATTGAAGCTTCTTTTGTATTTCCAGCAATTTGTCTTATACGTTGCAATATCGCAGTGTGAGAAAGATTAGTTTCACGACCTTGAGATTTACGTTTTACCCACTCGATAGGTCCAATTTTTCTATCTTCGTAACTATCTAGCGAGATGATAGCAGTTGCAGAGTTAACCGCACCATTACCTCCAAATACTGTTAACTTACTAGCATCAACACCATCCAACACCTTAACTTGGTCAAGGAATTTTTTTGAAACTTCCTCAGTTCTAGATAATGAAGCACCATCTGGAAGAGTAATTGAAGCAAGTAATATACCTTGATCCTCATCAGGAATAAAACCTGTTGAAATAACTTTGAAAGATACAAGCGTTAACGCAACAATTATTAAATAAGTTGTAACAAGCAACTTTTTATCATATACGAATTTTTTAACATATTCCATATAAAAATCTTCAAGCTTGTCAAAATATTTATTAAACACTTCAACAATTTTAGAAGTTCTTCTATTGATTCTTTTTTGAATATGTTTTAAATGACGAATGAAAGGAGAATCTGCGTTCTTTGAGTCCTCTTGTTTTTCTCTACCGAGAAAGTGAGAACACATTGCAGGAGATAAAGTCAATGCACAAATAGCAGAAAGGGCAATTGAAACAGCAATACAAACAGCAAACTGCTTATACATAACACCAGTCATTCCGCCCATAAACCCAATCGGAACAAATACAGCCATCAATACCATCGCCATAGCAACCAGTGATGAACCAACTTCCTGCATAGTAATCTGTGTTGCCATAATTGCAGATTTACCTTCGTCAATGTGACGTTTTACGTTTTCAATTACAACAATCGCATCATCTACTACAACACCAACAGCCAGTACTAATGCAAATAAGGACAACAAATTGATTGACATTCCCAAAGCATCCAACGCAAAAAATGTACCAATCAAAGAAACAGGAATTGTCGCACAAGGAACAAGAGTTGCCATCCCATCCCCTAAGAACAAATAAATAATCAATACAACAATTATACCTGTTAATAGAATTGTAAATTCTACTTCTTTCATTGACTCTTGAATATACTCGGCATCATCCTTAATAGTCATAATTTTGATACCGTTTGACATTCTTGAATTCAACTCGTCAACTTTAGCATGAACAGCCTTTGACATATTTATAACGTTAGCATCTGGTAATTGAGAAACCATAATAATTGCAGAAGGTTTTCCATTTACCAAACCTAAGTTTGTATAAGATTGAGCCCCTAGTTCAACTCTTGCAATATCTTTAATTCTAACATTTGAACCATCCATATTTGAACGGATAATTATATTTTCAAATTCTTTTACATCTGCCAAACGACCTTTTGTTTTCAATGTTAGTTGTAAGGCTTGCGGGTCATCTGTTGGTAACTGTCCTAATGCACCAGCAGTAACTTGAGTGTTTTGTGCATTAATCGCAGCTTTAACTTCGCTTGTTGAAATGTTTAGACCAGCCATTTTTTGAGGGTCTAACCAAATTCTCATTGAATAATCACCCGCACCATATACGTTTACATCCGCAACACCATCCACACGTTTCAATTCATCTTTAACATATATTGAACCGTAGTTTGACAAGTCTAACGGACTCCAATTGCCAGTTTCTGGATACAAGTTCAAAATCAAAGCTCCAGAACCAGACGACCTACTGATAGCAGTTACACCAGTTCTTTGAACATCTTCTGGCAACTGAGTTAAAACCTGTTGAATACGGTTATTTACGTTCATCAAGTTAATATTTTTATCAGAACCAACCTTGAAATACATTGTTAAAGAATAACTTCCATCATAAGAAGAAGATGTCATATAAGACAAATTTTCAACACCGTTCAACTTATTTTCCAAAACAGTCGCAACAGAAGATTCAATAACCTCAGCACTCGCACCTTGATAGTTAGCACTTACCATAATTTGTGGAGGAGTAACATCAGGATAACTTTCTTGTTTCAAGCCTAAGAGTGAAATTAAACCAACAATCACAATACATATAGAAATTACCAATGCAAATCTTGGTTTTCTTATGAAGAAATATAATTTTTCTTTATCAAATATCTGTTTCATTCTTATTTACCTTTACTCTCACGCTTTGCATATTCTTCTGCTGATAAGATTTTAACCTTTTGACCTTCCATTGTTATGTTTTGAATACCTGCAACTACTATTTCATCATTTAATGTCAAACCTTCTTTTACAATCCAGTTTTTATTAACAACATCATCTGAAACCTTAATATCTTTTCTTACAGATTTTCCATTTTCAACGCCCCAAACATAATATCCGCTCATAGCATCACCTTTTGTACAAGATTGAGGAACAATCATATAAGATGTTTTTTGAGGAGCAATAAGTTGAACTTTCATATAATCACCTGGAACTAACCAGTTTTTAGGATTTTCAAAAGTAGCTCTCATTGGAATTGAACCAGAATTTTGGTCAATTTGATTATCTACAAAATCAATTTTACCAATTTGGTCATACCATTGACCATTGTCAAATTGAACTCGAACTTTAACATCTTTCAATCTATTGCTTGCTTTTAAAAGTTTTACAAAATCATCACTTCTCAAACTGAATGATACATAAACAGGATTCGTACTAGAAATATTAACTAACGAACCAGAAGTAGCGTTAACATAGTTTCCTTCAGTAATCTTAATTTTACCAATTCTACCATCAATAGGAGATTTGATTGAAGTGTAACTCAAATTAACTCTAGCAAGTTCAAGTTTTTGTCTTGCAGCATCTAATAAAGCTTTATTTGAATTTCTTGTAGCTAAACTTTGGTCAACGTCAGAATGGCTAATTAAATCCTCCTTAATCAACGCATTAGCTCTATTCAATTCTTGTTGAGCATTTTTCAAAAGTGCAGAATATTGACTAACCGCAGCTCTAGAATTGTTTACTTCAATTTGATATTCACGAGGATCAATTTGGAAAATCAATTGTCCTTTATGAACAAAATCACCTTCTTTAAAATATTTCTTTAACAAAAATCCAGAAACACGAGCAATAACATCAACAGAATATTTTGCTTCAACACGTCCAGTAGATTCTGCAGAAATAAACACTTCTTCATTATGCGGAGTATCAACAACAACTTCTTTAGGAAGTTTCATCATTTGTTGCATTACCATCCCGCTAATCATACCAGACGTTTTATTATATATAATTGGTACAATAATAACCAATAAAATTAATATAGCCAACTTTTTTCTTGTCATTTTTAATTTCATACTTTTTCTCCAAATTTAGGGTAGAATATTCTACTGTAATAGTAGAAAATCTATATAATTTTGTCAATAAAATATTGAATTTTTACACCAAGCATAGTACAATCAAAATAGTACAGGTAGAAAAGAAAACGGGTATGAAACAAAACGCAAATAAAATAGTACCACAATTAAATGACAATTTAGCATTCCAAATTGATTATACTGCGAATTATACCAAATCTTTCAGACGAGAATTCCAAGCTCAATTTATTGGAGGTTGTGAAACACCCGATGAATTCACTATTTTATATGCACTACATTTGCACCCAGATATTTCGCAATCAGAATTAGCAAAAATTCTTTTTAAAGGGAAGGCACATATAGGCAAAATCCTCAATGATATGGAAGGAAGAGGGCTTATAAAAAGAATTGCCGATACAAGAGATAATATAATCATTAAAAGAAACGAAATTACTCCAAAGGGAGAAGAAATATTTGCGAAGGGAAATGTACAATTTTCAAAGGTTAAAAATAAAATATTAAAAGAATACACAAGAGAAGAATTAATTCAATTTATTCAATATTTGACCAAATACCGCAAAATTCTCTCTTCATTTGTAGATGTCAAATTGAAATAAAGTCGATAACTGATAAGTGGATAAGTCTATAAGTTCTTTATATATTTATTGTTTTCCTCTCCTTGAGGAGAGAGTTTTATGCAAAATTATTAGGGGAAAAGAAATAAGGGAAATAGGGAAATAAGTTCGTTATATGTTATTTTTCTTCCTCTTAGTGAGCTAGAAAATAATAGAACATCGTTCCTCTCCGAGGGAGAGGGGTGGGAGAGGGGGCAATTATTTTTCTTACTCTCTTAGCTGAACAACAGCATTTTTCCTCTCCTTGAAGACACTAGCTAAATCGACGAAACGAAGTTGAGTCGAGTGAAACTGTGTGCCAGATGGCTGATTAATATTTTTCTTCCTCTCCGAGGGAGAGGATTGAGGAGAGGGGGCAATTATTTTTCTTACTCTCTTAGCTGAACAACAGCATTTTTCCTCTCCTTGAAGACACTAGCTAAATCGACGAAACGAAGTTGAGTCGAGTGAAACTGTGTGCCAGATGGCTGATTAATATTTTTCTTCCTCTCCGAGGGAGAGGATTGAGGAGAGGGGTCGATTATTCTTCTCCATCGCCCTTTGAGGGAGAGGGGTGGGGTGAGGGATTTGCTAAGATTAACCCCTCATCCTAATCTTTCCCCCAAGGGGAAGGTACACAACATTTTTGATTGAGATACTTCGCTCCGCTCAGTATGACGGAACTTGGGATAATCTTGAGCATCGTTCCTCTCCGAGGGAGAGGCTAGGAGAGGGGTCGATTATTCTTCTCCATCGACCTTTGAGGGAGAGGGGTGGGGGGAGGGATTTGCTAAGATTAACCCCTCATCCTAATCTTTCCCCCAAGGGGAAGGTACACAACATTTTTGATTGATATACTTCGCTCCGCTCAGTATGACGAATGTAAATTACAATAAACATAAAAGCGAGGCGATGTAAAATCGCCTCGCTTCTTTTTAAAAATTATTCCCGTTTTAATTATTCCTCTTTTTTATCCAATTTCTTAATCACAGTCTTTTCTTTTTCATTCTTTTCAAAAACTTGGTCGTCACTTTTTGAAAAAATCTTGGATAAAGACTCTTTTGTGTGATTTTGAGTTTTGGATTTGTCTTTTTTGAACCACCCGTTAAAAGACTTTTTCTCTTTAGGTTGTTTTTCAGGTTTCACTTTCGGAGTTTTCACCTTTTCAACCTTTGGAGCTTTTTCGGTTTTCACTTTTGGTGCTTTATCTTTCACAACCTTTTGAGGTTTATCGGCTTTAATCTGTTCTACCTTTACTTTTACCTCTTTAACTGGTTTTACGGCTGGCTCTTTTTCTAGTTTTTCTTTGTGAATTTTCTCCTTTTTAACTTTTACTTTTTGCTCTTGATTTTCAGCCTTATTTTTGCCAAATTTGAACCAATCCCAGAATGATGTTTTTAGTTTTGGTTCTTGAGCAACAACAGGTTTAATATTATTCTCAACTTGTTCTGTTTTTTTAGATTTAGAAACTTTTTCCTTTACTGGTTTTTCTGGTTTAATTTTTGGCTCTTTAATTGGTTTTTGAACCTTTTCTCTTTTTGATTTTTTATTTACCTCTTGAATAAGTTCATCATTAGATTCTGCCAAAGGTGCAATTCCAAGAGCATTATTTATAATTGAAGTTATTGTTTTTTCTTGTTCTGAAACTTTTTCGGGCTTTTCTTTTCTAGCCTTTTTAGCTTTAGCTTTTATAGGTTTTTCTTCTGAAATTTGGATTGTTTTTTCAGTGTCCTGTTTTTTAAGTTTCGCAGGTTTTTCTGGTTTTTCAGTTAATACTTTAGGTGTTTTTTCTTTTTTGACCTTTGGTTGTTTAACAGGTTTTTCCTTTTTAATTTTCTTTGAATTAGTTCCTTCAACAGCATTTATCAATGCTTGAGAAATTTCTGGAGAAGTTGTATTTTCAACTTGTTCAGTTTTATCTTCATCTCCATAATCGTAAGAAGGGCTTTGCTCAATATTTTGAATTTGTTCGTCCTCAAGTTTTTCAGGAGTTTTAACATTTTGAACTTTGACTTCTGGAGTTTTAATTTCTGGCACTATTACAACAGGGACAGCCATTTCTTCATTTTCTGGAAGTGTTGTAATTTGATTGTTATTTTGACCTTTTGAAATTTTGTCTGATAAATCAACTGTTTTTGAAGAATGAGAGGATGCGATTTTCCTATCATTTTCTTCTGGAAGAATAATTTTTTCTTCTTCTTGAGATTGAATCTCCTCTTTTCCAACGGAAACATTATCTTTTGCATTCAAATCAGTTGAAGTATTTTCAACTTGTTTAGGATATTTGATGTCGAAACTTGCAGTCGGAACTTGTTTTTCTGCCTTATACAAAAAGCTTTGAGGCTCAAGTTCAACTACATCTTCTGGATTTTCTTCTTTAGGAATTGGTTTTACTGGAGTAACTCCAAAATCTTCAGAATTGATATTCGCATGTTTTTCAACAACCTTCATTTCAGGTTTTTGTTGCTCTGGTAGCGATTCTTTTTCATTAGCATCAACAACTGGTTTAGTTTCATCGAATAGAGGAAGGTTGACCGCCATATCATCATTATTCGAAGCTATTTTTTCAGAATTTTGTTCCTCTGGTTGAATTTGTTCTTGAGCTTTAACAACTAGTGGTTCTTCTTGTTTTTCAACTTGAGAGTTTGATTGTGCAACAATTTGAATTGGCTCAGATTCTGGTTTTGATTCTGCAATTACATTTTCTTTCAGTTTTTTTATTTCAGTTTCTTCTTTAGGATAAGAGATTGTAAAATCTGGCGAATCTTTGATTTCGTCTGCTACAATCTTTATACTTTCGGAAGATTTTTCTATTTTTTGTGGTTCTTGTGTTTTTGTAATATTTTCTGCTTCTGGAGTTTCTTCGATTTTCTCTGTTTTATCAGAAGAATTTTCAGCCACACTTATAACTGGTTCTTGAACATTTTGTGGCTGATTTCCTATATGTTGAGCATTGTCAATTGATGCTGGCTCAATATTTTCAACTTTGCGTTGCAATTCTTGAGGGACAGCCATTGGAATTAAAGATTGCGAAGCTAAGATTTGAGCAATTGAAGTCGTTTTTTCATCTCCTAATAATACTTCTTGCGACGTTTGTTGAGTTAAAACAGGAGTATCATTTGTTTTTGGTCTTAATGCAAGAACTTCATCCTCTGCTACTCCTTCTGATAAAGTTTGAAAATCTTCTACTGATAATTTTGAAGAATATTTTTTGAATACATAATTATCAATTGCAGAGATTTTGTAATTTGGATTTTTATATACAAAAGTTACTCCTAAATCATCAAAAGTTGTTCTGATATAGTCGTATTGAGTATCAATATCTTCTGGTGTAATTACAATGTTAGATTGCTTCAATAATCCAATCGCAGAATTGTAAGCGTTATTGAATTTTTTATAATCTTCTAAACTTACTTTCCCATTAACAAATTCTGGTTTGTATGCGTTCAGCATTTTTTCTGTTGCTGCAAGTTGAGCAATGATTGGATTTGAATATGCTTCTGCCATATCAGATTTTGTCCCCATACCTTTTTGAGCCAAAATTAATGCTTTCAAATAATAACAATAGCCAAGAAGAGTTTTCTCCTTATTTGAAACATAACGAACATCTGAATTATAAATATCCGTTGTAGAATTATAAATTTTTTCTAAATCTTCCAGTGCTAAATCGTTTTGTCCTTGTTTGTATTCAGCTAAGGCTTTTAAATACATTACAGAATTATAATTTGAAACTCTGCGATATAAAAGTTTTCCCGCACCTGAAACAACAGAAGAATAATCTCCATTTATATATTGAGCAATAATTTTGTAGTATTGGCTATTATAATCGTTTGATTTTAATTTTATTGCACTATCAAAATTTTCAATAGCTGAAGAAACTTTACCTTGTAACAAATCATTCAATCCAATATAAAAATAATAAGAATTACAATTTGGATTCAATTTTAAAGCCTGACGAAAATATTCAGTTGATTTTTTTGCATCGTCAACAGAAAAAGTTTTTTCAGATTGTGCATAATAAAGTTGCCCCAAACTAGCCAAAGATTCAAAATCGTAAGGGTTTTTCTTCAAAGCATTATTGAATGCAACAATTGCCTCCTCATCCTGTTCCATCCCAGCAAGTGCAACACCGTTCAAATAATATCCTAAATAGTAATCTGGATAGTTTGTAATTAAGTATTGGCTTTTAAAAACAGAATCCCTGTAATTTTCATTTTCAATATCGTTTATCGCATCATACAAAAATTTATCATCCCCTTGAGGATTGAAAACTTTTCCATATTTTTGAGGACAATTTATCTGAGAAATCTCATCTTTTTTCGGTTGTGGCAAATAAATATGAGAATTTAATTCAACCGCTTTTGCGTAAGATGATTCATAAGAAGTTTTATTTTGAGCTTTTTGAGCATACATCAATTTTGCATACAAATTCCCCAGTTCTGGGTTTTGCAATTGTTCTTGCTTATCAGCTCCTAAAACAACTGCACTCAAAACCTTTGTGCCTGTAACGAATTTGTCATCATCAGTTTTTAAATCAATTGCTGTTTGATAATCTTTTTCTGCTAAGTTATAACGTCGCAAAGCATAATAAGCATCTCCTCGCAATTTGTATGCTTCATACTTTTTAGGTTTAGAAGAAATATACGCATCTAAATATTTTAAAGATTCTTGATAATTCTTTTTAGCGATTAAATTTTCTACCATTTCAAAAGCATCTTTATTTCCTTTAATAACAGAAACTTCCGTAGTTTCGGATGTTGTATCTTCAGCGTACACAGAATTTTGAGAAATTGTATAAGTTCCCATCATCATTAACACAAGTAACGCACATATCTTCTTATTAACCATATTCACCCCGTTTAAACTAAATCATAACAAGATTATACAATAGAAATCGGAATTATTGAATAAATTATACAATTTGTTATATTATAAAAATCAGCACTGCAATTAGGGAGAAATATTAAATGAAAAGATGTTTTTGGGTGGATGAAAAATCTGAAATCTACACAAAATACCATGATGAAGAATGGGGAATTCCAAAATACGATGATAGAGAGCTTTTTGAACTTCTCGTTCTAGAATCTTTTCAAGCTGGATTATCTTGGATTACTGTTCTCAAGAAAAGAGAAGCTTTTAGAATTGCTTTTGATAACTTTGATGTAAAAAAAGTTTCAAATTATGGTGAAAATAAAATTGAAGAACTTCTTCAAAACCCACAGATAATCAGAAGCAAAGGGAAAATTAATGCCGCAATAAATAACGCAAAAATTTTTATAGAAATTCAAAAAGAATTTGGCAGTTTTTCTAATTACATCTGGAATTTTACAGACGGAAAAGTTATCAAAAATACTTCTGGCGAAACGATAGTTTCATCTCCTCTATCTGATAAAATTTCAATAGACCTCAAAAAACGAGGAATGAAATACGTTGGAACTGTAATAATTTATTCCTATTTACAAGCAATTGGTGTCCTAGATGACCACGACAAGGACTGCTTTAAATACTAAAAGTCCCATTCCATTTCGGCAAACAGCTTTACCATCAAAAAGTTTTTAAACTTTTAAGAGTTTTTAATT
>ERZ780198.950-NODE-950-length-29378-cov-4.366231_pt1 | contig 29378 bp, 18 predicted proteins | sample MGYA00510979_ERZ780198 | MGnify/ENA primary metagenome ERZ780198 (study PRJEB29588, sample SAMEA2158039) | human gut metagenome | biome: human gut; feature: human-associated habitat; material: faeces | place: Denmark | collected 2008/2010 ...
ATATCTATACACAGAAGGAAACCACAATTTTGCATCTGCAGTCCCTGGAGCGGTCATACCTGCACAACCAGTCATCAGAGGCAGATTGGAGTCTGTAAAAGTCAGATTTTGCAAAATAACTGGCACCGAACGGAATATCAACTGCATTCAGAGAAGGTATAACATTAGAGCAGGCAAGAAAATCATTGATTGGTTTTGCCCATTTATCATAATCAATTCCATTGATACCCACAAATACACCCATGATAGTGCCTGCATTTCCTACATTACAGTCTGTATCCCAGCCACACATGTTACAAATATTGAGTGTATCTGAGAAATCTTCATGACCGTACAGCATAGAGAGAACCATAACCATGTCAGAATGATTTTGAAACCAGCTGCCGTGTCCTCCTTAAGTGACAATATCCTCCGGCATACAGATATTCTCATTCCAAATCAGGCTGAGATGGCACTGCTTTGCAATTGTTCTGCTTCCATAGATATCACTGAACTTTCCCGCCAAGCAGATACCATGCTCCAAAAGGGCGTTGGGGCAGTTGTTATCACACTCGGAGAGCATGGTTGTTTTCTGAAAACCGCATCTATGGAACAGCATTTTCCGGCAGCGGCTGATTTTATCCCCATGGATAGCACAGGCGGAAGTGATGCTGGTTTTTGTATTTCAAGACAAGGTGTTGTTCCGGCGCTGATAGATCAGACCTCGCTTGAAAAATACATAAATAATGTTTTACCCGATCTTTTAAAAGAATCTTGAATTCGGCAAGTACCGAATTATGACATAGTTGCTCAACCGTGCAGAAGAAATCGTATTTGGATTATTTTATGATTTAACATGAGTCTTGATATGAAAAGATAATTGAATGCACATTCGTGTATTGGAATTAGATTCAGAGCATGGACTCCGTATATTGCTGTAGGGCGCATGGATAAATATAGCTTACAAAGTAATCACGAGCTTAAACCAGCCGCCCTCTGTGGAAAAATCATAAAAGGCATTATGCTTTTCACAGAAAGCCATGATGGAGCGTGTGCCAGTTCCATGACCTGTTCTGGTGGAGGTGGGGAGTCCGTTTCTTCCCAAGGTAATCTGTCCTTTATAAGGGTTTGCAATCTCAACCATAAAGGCAGGCCTGCAGATACAGCGGATAATAATTTTTCTCTCATTCTCCGGAAGCTCTGCACATGCTTTTGTGGCATTTTCCAGAGCGTTGGCAAAACAGATGGAAAGCTCGGCGGAATCAACAGGGAGGCTTTCCGGAATCGCAAGATGGTGCTCTATGGTAATGCCCAAATTCCGGGCTTTTTCAAGATAAGCAGTGAGTGTAGCATTTAATATGGGATCACTGCAGTAGTGAGTGGGAGTGCTCAGCCGGTTCAGCTCAGTTGATTCGGATACAAGCTCAAGGATGGCCTTAGCATTTCCTTCCTTAGCAAGCGCAGCGATACCGGACAGCATCTTGTGAGTATCCTGCCAGATAAGCGTTACTTCTTTGGCGTTCCGTTTCGTATCTTCAACATGTTTTTTTATGCCCTGAATCTGTATTTCCAGAATCTCACGGTTCTGTTCATCCATCTGATACTGATACTGTGTCCGCAGATATTGAAAAACAGCATAATAAATGATGGCGATGACAGCACCTGAGAGGAAGAACAGAAGTGGAAAAGCCGGGTTTTGTGTGTAATGAACCGGATAGAGTGCAAGCGTCATCACAAAGAGGAAAAAGGCGATAGGGATCAATGCGAGAATTCCAAAGCCTCGGGTATTGATCCCGCCTATATCCGGAAAAACCCTTCTCAGAACAAAAAATTCCAAGGCAATCGCAGCAAGATAGGCAGACAGAAGAAGTATTGCATTTGACAGCAGCGTGCCTTTAAACAGTGTGTTGAGCAGTGTCACACTGATCAGAAGGTAGAGAGAGAGCAGGAGCTGCGACAGGCATTTGAAGACATGCCTTGAAACGGTAGTGTCTGCGGTCATATAGATCATGATTACACCCGGCAGAGAAATAGTAAGGATAGCGATTCTGAGAAAAGACAGAAATCCCCAAAAATGCATGAAAAAAAAGGTGAACACAATTGCATAAATGGCATATCCGCCTAAAAAAAGCAGGTTTCTTTTATAGTTTTTTCTCAGCGGAGAAGTGGCGACTACCATGCCGAGCGTGCCAAATACAGCGACAAAGATACGGTAGGTCTGGTAAGCCGTATTATCATCAAAAATCATAGTATTCCTCCATTTTGAACATTATCATAATGTGACCATAACCTTAAACCAGCCGTCTTCAGCTGTAAAGGTGTAAAAGGCATCATATTTTTCGCAGAATGCCACGATGGAACGGATATGGGCTTCCATACCGCCCTCCGGTAAATGTGGAAGACCATTTCTGTCAAAGGTTATCCTGTCCGGCTGAGGATTTTCAAGCTCAAACATCAGCCTGGGTTTTCCAATGCATTTAAAAACAATTTTTCGTTTCTCCTTTGGCAGCTTTTCACAGCATTCGATGGCATTTCCAAGCGCATTGGCAAAGCAGATGGCAAGTCTGGCAGGGTCAACCGGTAGAATATCCGGGATAGTGACGGAGGTTTGAAGCAGGATACCGGATTCCTCTGCGGATTTAAGATAAGAATAAAGTGTTGTATCCAAAAGGGCATCTGTGCAGTAATGGAAGGCTTCAGGCATATCAGGCTTCTGGCCGGCGATGCCGGTAAAGTCAAGGATCGCCTGCATATCTCCACTCTCGGCAAGAGATGCGATAGTGGAAAGTATGTGCCGGGTGTCATGCCGGATGATTTTTGTCTGCTTTGCAAGCTTTTCCATGTCGGCAGCCTCTCTTTGTATATTTTGTACCTGCAGCTCGAGAATTTTTCTGTTCTGCTCTATTTCCTGCCTGTGATACTGCATAGAAAGAAATACGCCGATCGCAGTGTAAAGAATGACAATGACGGCACCAAGCAGATAGATCAATATAACACTTGTGGGGCGTTTACTATAATGCTCCGGATAAAAAGCAAGTGCTACGGCAAGGATGATCAGCGCACAGGGAATCAGGGAAAGGATTCCCCAGCCTTTCCGGATCTCTGTAATAAAATCCAGATAGATGCGGCGCATGAAATGAAAATCAAACAGGATGACAAGCAGATAGGCGAGCAGACGCATCAGGATATCTGAGAGCTCCGTTCCGTGCAGCGCAGTATTTATGAGTGTGATGGTGCCTGCAATATATATAGAAACAAGTATGTGTGTTGCACGGATGAATACAAGCCGTGGAAATGGCTCGTCAGACATATTATGCAGCAGAAGGATGGCGGGACAGGATATTGTCAGGATAAATACCCGCAGTAAATGCTGGTAGCTGAAAAAATAGATGATTGCGTAGGATGAAATTATGACATAAATGAAGTAGGAAGCAAAAATCATGATACTTATGGGCTTCTCCTTCACATAGCGGAGCTTCGTGGTGGAGCCCATCATGCCAAAGGTACCTGCGCAGGTGATTATAACTTTTAAGATCAAAAAAATAATATTATCCTCAAAAAGCATAGTATCTGCCTCCATTCAGCCAAAAGTCCGCCCACTCCTTCTTGACTGTTTCGTACATACGGCGGGGAACCGGAACACGAAGCTCCCCGGTCAGCAGCAGGTCTGATCTTGTAACCTCTGTGACATGGAATAAATTGACGACAAAGGAGGAACCTACCAGAAGCATTCTTTTGTGTGCCAGCAGCTCAGACACAGCATTCTGGAAAGAACCGTTGAAGCTGGTGCTGTGTATCACAGTATTATCTGTCAGATGATAATCAATATGTTTATCTATGCGCTCTGCATACCGTATGTCGGCGATGGGGATCATACGGATACTGTCCGTGGTCTTTATGGCAACGGTCTTTTGCATGATCTGTGAAAAAGAGCGGTAAGCCTTGTCGAGGCTTTGGAAAAACAGTTCACTTTCGACAGGCTTTAACAGATAATCAAAGGCATCTACCCGGTAAGAATCCAGTGCAAAGTCAGGGGAGGTGGTGAGGTAGATCAGAAATCCCGTATTATCACGCATTCTCAGGGCAGCGCCAAGCTCAATACCATTCATTTCCGGCATAATACAGTCCAGAATATAGAGGTCAAAGCCACCGTGTTCATCTACATGGTTGATAAGTTCTTTTCCTGATGCAAAAGAAGATAAGGAAAGAGTCCGGTCAGAATGTATCTGTTTATATTGTCTGATCAGCTCCCTGGTCTTTTCATGGTTCGTTATTTCATCATCACATAAAGCAATCTGCAAGGCATGATCCCCCTCCCGGTTTATTTTCTGAATAGTTACCGTCATATATAAAAGCCTGTAAAACGCCTGTTCCGGACGCATGAAACAGGCGTGATCATTATTTGCGATTACATCTATAGTGTAGCAAAGAAGGCAGGATGAGTCAACGAAACAGGGGGTGACCAAATCCGAACAAAAAGCTGCCAAATCCGCAATGATGACCATAACAAAAAGTAATTCCGATATACTTTAGCTGAAAAGACAGAAAAAGCTTTTAGAAGATAAAATGGGAAGGTGAGTATTATGAAGATACATAAGCTTAAGGCCGGAGAAAAAGCTGCGCGTATCACAGCACTGGTTCTGACAGCAGCACTGGTATTTACAAGCATTGATCTTGCCGTGTTTGCAGCTGCCAATGAAGGAATAAAAACACAGGAAGTGATCACGGGCTTTGGAGAGCTGGATGAATCGGTCGCAGTGCAGCTTTTGCCGGTCGGTGCACAGGAAAGTGAAATCATATTTCCTGATACCCTTACTGTAATGTTGGAAACAAACAGTGTGGAGGAGTCCACCGGGGATGTAACGCAGGAGACAGAAGATTCTGCGAAAGAGAACACAGAAGCTGAAAAAATCCAGACACCGGAGAAAGATACAGAACATGGAGAAAGCACAGCTTCAGGAGAAAGCACAGACACCGGGGAAAGCACAGCTTCAGGAGAAAGCACAGACACCGGGGAAGGCGCAGTTTCAGGAGAAAGCACAGACACCGAGGAAAGTACAGCTTCGGGAGAAAGCACAGACACCGGGGAAAGCACAGCCTCAGGGGAAAGCACAGACACCGGGGAAGGTATGGACTCAGGAGAAAGCACAGACACCGGGGAAAGCACAGCCTCAGGAGAAAGCACAGACACCGGGGAACGTACAGCTTCGGAAGAAAACGCAGGAACGGAAGAAGATGCGGCAGAGGGAGAGCAGCCGGAAGTGGAAGAAACGATTCCCCCTGTAAAAAGCACGCGGGAGACTTCCATTCATGTGACATGGGAAAACAACACAGCGGACAGCTTTGACTCTTCCGTATTGGGAAATCATTATGTTTATATTCCGGTTATTCCGGAAGAATACAGGGTAGCGGATGGTGTCAGCCTTCCGCAGATCAGTGTGACAATTGCAGCTAAGGAAGGACAGGAGCTTGCAGAACTGCTTGCATTGTTAGAGAAGCTGCCGGATCCCCTTACCTACCTCTCCACAGGTGAGAAAAATAAGGATATGATAGATCCGGAGCAGCTTGCCGAGGCGAGGGAGCAGCTGGATGCATGGCTTGCAGAAAATAAAACAGAGGATATAGAGAATAAAGAAACACTTTCCGGGGAAGAGGAGGAGCGTCTGGCGGAGCTTATCCAACGCCTGGAGGGCCTTGAGCATATACGTGATACGGAGACGGACTGCATGGATCTCAAATGTCCGTATCACTATCCGGAGCTGATACAGCAGCGGATGGCGGAGGATGAGCTGCCGGAGCTTCTGACACTGGAGAATCTGGTGGAGGACTATGGCGTGGAGCCGACGGAAGAGAATGTCATGCCTGCTGCTGCCTGGGGTACAGATCTTCCCTTGAGAGCGCCTGCCAGAGCATCGGCTCTTACACCACATCCACAGACACTGATGGTTACGGAAGATAACGAGAACAACAGCCATACGGGAAAGGCAGATGGTGACATTGATGAGAGCATGGGTTGTTCAAACAAAAAACATCCCATCGAGCTGGCTTTTACACTGGATGAGCTTCCTACGCAGAGTGCCTATCTGGCTGTGAAGGCTTATGATGTGGATGAGGATGACGGTGAGACAGATTACGTGTACCTCAATGATGACATATATCTGCCGATGGATCAGACCAATCAATCTGGTAAACAATATAATAAAGAGACAATCGGTTATCTGTCGGGCACGGACAATACGTGGAATACGACTGTATTGGAGATACCGCTTGAAAAAATAAAAAAGGGAAAGAATGTCATATCTGTAACGGTGGCACCGCGAAGCTGGATTGTAAGAATAGACTGGATGCAGCTTGTGCTGGACGGTGGTGCAGCAGATCCCAACATTGAAAAATTTTCCCTGGAGCTTCAGGATACATCCACAAAAGGTAAAACGGTTACCGTACAGTCTCTTGTGACAATCCGGCAGAAAGGAAATAAAGAATATGCGACAGAGTATACACTGACACAGACAGAGACAGGCAATGCGCTGGATGCCTGCTTTGGCAAGGCTAAGTCACAGGAGCAGATTGCCTTAAGCATGCCCCTGAACTCGCCTGGCGGTGTATATAAAATTACCGGAATTCTCAAAGATCCTAAGACAGAAGAAATCAAGGCAACAGACAGCTTCAGCTTTTATTTTAATCAGGGTGCAGGTCTTGGTCCGAAGGTCAGTCATACGCTGTCGCCGGACACACTCACCAATCGTGATGTGACGATAACGGTAAAGGCTGAGAATATGCCGAAGCTGGGAATCACGGATGTAAAGGTTGCAGATGGCGCAACGAAGACAGCGACAGTAAACAAAAAATACACCTTTACGATAAACTATAAGTTAAAGGGCAGTGATAAGTCCCTCTCTTATCCGGTATGGGTGGATAATATCGACAAGACGGCACCGGTGCTCACCTATACACCGGTCACTGTGGTGGAGGAAGAGCAGCAGGAGACGGTGGAGAAGCTGTTTGGTGAGGCACTCTCTGTATCGGATAACCACAGGCTTGCCGATAAGCCTCTGACTTATACCATACCGAAGGATATCGCAGCTCTTCCGGGAAAAAAGACAATACAGGTAACGGCATCCGATGCCGCAGGAAATACGACCACTAAGAAATGTGAGATCACGGTGACTGCAAAGCCATTGGAACTCAAGCTTGGTGCGCTTACCGCAGCTGCAGGAAGCAAGGACAGCTTCGATCTGAAAGCGGTTCTGGCACATACCGGTGGGGATACGATTAAGGAAACCGGCTTTGTATGGGGCGTGATGCCTGCTCCGACGCTGGACTTTCATAACGGAAGTGCCAAAACTGCTTCCATCATTACAGCAAAAAATGGAAATCTGAATGTGAAAGCCACAGGTCTGAATGCCGGCGTGGAATACTATGCGCGGGCATATGCGAAGGTTACGGCTGCCGGCAAAGAGAAGGTGTATTACAGCGAAGCGGGAAAATTCGGCTTCGGGATTCCACAGTATGGTACATTTTCTGTGAGCAGTGTCACAGGTAGTAATGGTAAAGCAATCTTTACGATCACAAGAAGTCATGGAACGGATAAAGCACAGACAGTATATTGCCGCACGGTAAACGGATCGGCGGTGGGCGGCACGCATTTTACCCATATACAACCGAGTCCTTTCTACTTTAAGGAGGGGGAAACGTCAAAGACCGTGACAGTGACGGAGCTTGGCGTGACAAATGCTTATCAGAGTAAGGCGGGAACAAAGTATTCCAATGCCGACAGAACCTATTCGCTGGAGATCTACCGTGTGACGGGTGGCGGAACGATTGACCAGGCACGCCGCTCGATGCAGCGGACAATGGCGAAAGACAGCAGCTATACCGTGGACCGATCGGTTTACACAACAGAAAAAACGATCACGCATGTCGCTGAGACATCCGGGAAAAAGGGAAAACGGATTGCAGATACAAACCAAAATCAGGGTGGAAAAAGAACCAACGTGAGTTTTCTTAAAAACCGCTACAAGGATACAAACTATTATACCAGCAGTTCTTTTTCCAACTATTATACGGATGCACGGCAGCGGGAGTATCTAAGCTCCACAGCCGGTGGATGGTACTATCGGTATGTGCTGAGGGCATATGAAGAGATTGACGGCTATGAACATGCCTATATGGGAACCGAGCCATTAGAAGATAGAAATTATGATACAGAGAGTAAAAAAGAGGATACAGCTGTCGCAGGAGTAAAGGGGCAGCTCTGGGCATGTAATTTTCTGCAGCCAGCAAAAAAATCAGTCGGAACCTATTGTTTTCCTGATCAAAGAACGGGTGGAAAGGAAGGATCATATCATCCCAAAAACAGCTCCGGTACGGCATATGGTTACAATGGAACAACCTGGGTGAAGCTTGGGGTGGACCAGACCTGCTACGCCTATTTCGGTGCCACCGGTGCGGATACCGATGAATGGTACGTGGACGGTCTGCAAAGCTTTGTGATGGTCAATGACGAGAAGGAGCCGGCGCTCCTTGGCGTTGCACCGATGGCGAAAGGCACCTATCTTCCGGGAGATCCGATCACGGTAGCGCTGGTTTTTGACGAGATAGTGGACAGTCAGAATAGCAGCCTAAGCAGCAGCCTTACGATTTCTACCAATGTGGGAACCCTGTCCTATGCCGGTGGTGCGGATACGAATGTGCTCTATTTTACAGGGAAGGTAGACTCCGCTGTCAGCTTAGACAGCGGCACTGCGCTGAAAGTCTACAGTATCAGCCATCCTGGCAACATTAAGGATATGTGCAATCTATCCGGTACGAGCCAGACCTTTTCGGGCGGCAATACCAATATCAAGGTGGATGCCACGAAACCGGTACTGACCGTCAGGGCGGATACCAGTGGCAGTCTGCCTCGTCATAAGGCAACGATCACAGCCACAGGAGCAGACACCATCCGGTATGTATGGACGACGGGGACTGCACTGCCAGGCTATGGCTGGCAGACCATCAAAAGCGGTACGCAGCTCACAGAGAGCAGAGGAACCGCAGGACAGACACAGACCTGGTATCTGCATGTGCTTGCGACTGCAGCATCGGGGGCATCGACACATGAGTGTCTGGCATTTCCCTTTATGAATCCTGCGATCACGGATGTGTCAGTGAGGGCTGGCAGCGCAGCAGCTTCAGCGGATGCAGCCGATGTGTGGAAGCCAGGCAAATATATCGTGGTGCAGTATGCAGGTGCCCAGAAAACGGGGACTAAGCTTACCTACGACGGACCAAAGAAGGTAGAGAATGATATTACATCCTCCAGAGGTTCTGCCTATCTATATGTCACAGAAAATGGAAGCTATACCGTCACACTGACGGATACCTATGGGAATGTGATATCCAAGACCATTGAGGTTAAAAAAATAGATCGTAAAAAACCGACCGTGACGCTTCGCAGCGGCAGCAGTACCGGAGCGGACACGGTATACAATGAGCTGACCATTGCCGTACTGCCGGAGGATACCGGTGGCAGCGGTGTGGCAAAGGTAGAGTATGCATGGACAAATACGGCAGGGACTCCTTCTACTTCTGCATGGAAGACACTGACTGCGGCTGCAGATGGCAGTTATCAGGCGGAATATACCGCAGCAGAGACGTCAAAGACTGCAAAGTACCTGCATGTAAGGGTGACAGACAATGCAGGCAATGTATCGGAAACCGTGAAGTCGGGACCTTATTATGTGATAAAGAAGGCAACGGCAGCAGCCCTTCCTTCCATTAGCGTAACGGGAAACCCGTCTTCGTGGACAAAAAGTGCCGCACTTACATGGAAAGCTAGGCAGGGAAGCGGCACAGGTGCGGGAGCGCTTGCGTTTGTCTATACGCCGAAGGGTACAGTGACTGAGAATATGACCGTCGGAAGCTGTACTGTGACGAAAAACGGTGTCTATGAATTTATGGTGATGGATAAATTCGGGAACTCTGCGGCAACAGAGGTGCTTGTGACCAGAATCGACAATGAGGCACCGAAGCTGGAAGCTCTTACAGCTGCCGGCGACAAGCCGGGAACAATACGGCTGACTGGTGTTACAGATGACCATACGGCTGTTTATGATAGGAAGGGAAATATTACAGGATATCGTGGCAGCGGCATCCGTACCAGAGAGTACAGGATGCAGGGAGAGAGCACCTGGACAACCTTCACCGGAGACAGCTTTACCGTAGCGAAAAACGGAAGCTATGTGGTAAGGCTTACGGACAATGCGGGAAATGTCAGTGAAGAATACTGTGTGGAAATGACAGGTATGGATGTGACAGCACCAACAGTCAGCTGTACAGTCAATGGAACACTCAATGAAACAAGCGGATGGTACCCGGATTCCGATGTTTCGGTAAAGCTTACCTTTGCGGATGAGGCAGGGGCTGAGGGAGGCACACCCAGCGGCGTTTGGAGTGCAGCGTATCAATGGGTGACAGATACTTCCCAAAAACCGGCAACAGGAATGGTCAACCTTGACGCAGCCGCGGTTGCAGCGGGTGAGTATACGATTTCCTTGTCAGACTATTATGGAACCTGTTATTTATATTATAAGGTGACAGACCGGAAAGGAAATATACGGGATGGTTTTTCAGAGCAGATAAAAAAGGATGATGTCCATCATCTGGAATTTACCGGACCAAACAAGGCACAGCCCTTGTCCGCAGGACTGCCCATGAGTATTTCCCTTACCTATGGACCATCAGGAGGAAAGCTTACCGGAACGGCACAGACGGAGATACTGGCAGAGCTACCGACCTATCAGGGAATCTACCGTTTCTCAGAGCTGAAAAAGATACAACCGGTCTATACGGTAAAAAGCACCGGCACAAAGCAGATTCAATATTATAAGAAGGCATACGATGACAGCACCGCCTGTGAGCAAAAGACCTTTTATGTCAGACAGATTATCTTTGACAGTCAGGGCGGAAGCCGCGTGGAGCCGCAGCTGATATGGACGACCTACAATGGTCTTATTCCGGAGCCGGCTGTGCAGTGTGCGGTCACGGAGCCGCAGGAACCTGTCCGTGAGGGCTACACCTTCGGAGGCTGGTATAGGGATGCAGAATGTACAGACAGCCGGAAATTTGATTTTGGTACCCAGTCGCAGGTTATGACGGACACAACGCTTTTTGCAAAGTGGATACCGAATGCCTATCGCGTGTATTATAATCTGTCCCTGCCGGATGGCAGTGTTTATGAGGCTGAAGACAGTTATAAAAGCTATGTCCATGGACAGGAGCTGACTATGCCGGTTCCGTCACAGGAAGGATATGAGTTCTGTGGATGGTATGACAACGCCGGTTATACAGGAACAGCTTATACAAAGATCGGGGCAGCGGAATATGGAGACAAAACCTGCTATGGTTATTTTAAGGATGTACAAAAGCCAGAGCTTGCTGCGTCAGTAAAGAGTAATGTCAGCCCGAATACAAAGGGCTGGTATAATACGGATCAGATCCGCATTGCCCTGTCTTATTCCGATAACAAGGGAGTCAAAAGCCTGTATGGTAAGGTAGATGATGGCGGATATGAAGAAATCGCCGATGTTATTACAAAAAGGGGAACAACCGTAACAAAGGATTATGCCTGTGTCGAGGGAACCCACACCTACACCTTCAAGGCAGTGGATGCAGCAGGAAATGAAACAGTGACAGATGCGCTGACCGTAAAGCTTGATACGATAAAGCCGGTGATGGGTGATGCAGCCTTCAATGAGGGATATAAAAATCTCTGGAACTGGCTGATCCGAAAAGACAGTCTTGAAATTACAATCCCTGTCGAAGAGGCGGGAAGTGGAATAGAGAGCGTAGATTACGAGCTGATACCGGAAGATGGCAGTACTACAGCAGGCCGGGCATCGGTAAAAAAGGCTTCAGGAGAGAACAGTGCCGGTTATACGGCGGTGATCTATATCAACCCGGACTTTAAGGGGAAAATCAAAATCACTGCAAGGGATTATGCAGGAAATGTGTCGGATACGAAGATGATAGGTACGGATGGCAGTGGCATCCATGGCATCATCGTGGAGGATCATGCACCGGAGATCACATTTTTGGTAAATGGCAGTGAAAGTCCGGAAAAAGAATATGAGAAAGCGCCGACAGTCATTGTGACGGTAAAGGATGACAAGGAGAATGCTATTTCCGCGGGACTGGCTTCGGCAGCTTATCAGATTGGAAACAGTGCAGAGTGTGTATTACAGGAGGATTTTACCACAGGCATTAGAACAGAGGTCAAATTCAGCATACCAACAGAGAAGCTTCCGGCAGCCGGTGCGGACATTATCGTGAAAGCAGTGGATAATGCCGGAAACCGGGCAGAAAAGAAAATCACGGTAAGGATACATACTCACAGAGCGGTTCTGGTGAAGGCTGTAGAGCCAACGTGTCTTACAGCGGGAAACAAAGCCTATTATGTCTGTGACTGTGGAAGATGGTATGCCGACAGCAGTTGTACGACAGAAATCACATCGCAGGATGTGGTACTGCCGGCAAAAGGACATAGTTTTAGCGGAGATTACGTATACGATACAGACGGACATTGGAAAGTATGCAGCCGATGTGCTGCATTGGGAAAAAAGCATAGCCATGTATATGACGATGACAGGGATACCATCTGCAATGACTGCGGCTTTGACCGGACGATAAAGAAGCCGGAACCGGAGAAACCGGGAGGCGGCGGAACAGAAACACCATCACCAACAGTCCAGCCGGAAAAACCGGAAAATACCCCGGAGAAGAAGCTGGAAAACACCCCGGAGAAGAAGCCGGAGAAGAAGCCGGAAAACACCACGGAGAAGAAGCCGGAGAACACTCCGGAGAACAAACCGGAAAACACCCCGGATGAACAGCCGGACATAGGAGATGTATTAAATGTACCGGAGATGACAGAGGATGGCAAGGTGGACACATCGGGTGAAGCTGTGCCGACAGGAAATGTGAAGGGCATGGCAGATACAAGTACTGCCCTGAAAATTGGAGAAGGCACAGTCACTGTAACGGTTGTCTGTGAGGAACAGGAGTACACGGCAGGAGTGTCTGATACTGCTGCGGTGGTGAATGCAGTGCTGACTCCGGCACAGCTCCAAAGTGCAGCTGCTGGAGAAAACATAGAAATCCGGGTAGAGGTGAAGGATATTTCCGGCAATGTTCCAGAGAAGGATAAGAGTGCGATCGAGAACGGTATAAAAGAGTACCGTAAGGAAATACCTGATCTGGTACTTGGAATGTATGTTGATATTTCTCTGTTCGTTAAAATAGGAGAAGCTGACTGGAATGCCGTTACGGGAACGGTAGAACCGGTCGAGGTAGTGATCGGTATTCCACAGAAGCTGCAAAGCATTGACAGAGAGTTTTTCATTATCCGTTCCCACGAAGGGGAATATACCCTTTTAACGGATATGGATGATGCACCGGATACAGTAACGATCCATACAGACAGATTCTCTGCTTATGCCATTGCGTACAAGCAGGTGAGCCGGACACCACAAGCCGGTAAATGCAATTTATGCCACATTTGTCCGACCTTCCTTGGCATCTGTTATTTTGTGTGGCTGATACTTATTATGGCAGTGCTTTTGATCGTCTTTAGAGTGATACGAAGAAACAGAAATGTGAGAGAAAACCAGAAGCCGTAATAGAAAATGAATTGTGGAAGCATACATTTGTTGTATGTGCAGTGCTGCAATAAAGTAGAAAGTAAGTGACTTTATTGCAGCACATTTGATGATATCCTATATCCGGAAACAGGAATCAACCTGCGAAACAATTTCAGCGTCAATCCAGCCCTTGTCTGCCATATCTTTTAGAATTCCACAGGCTTTTTCATGAGACATCCCCTGCTTATAAGGGCGGCTCTCGGTTAAAGCCTGATAAATATCTACACATGCCATCATGCGCTCCTGGGTGTTCAGGTCGGCAGCCGTTTTGCCAAAGGGATAACCGGTGCCGTCTAACCGTTCATGGTGAAAAGCCGCCCAGTCCCGCAGTTCTTCGAAATCATCAATTTCAGACAGAATATAATAGGTATAAGAGGCATGGTCCTTCATGGTAGTAAATTCCTCATCCGTTAAGCGGCCGGGCTTTTCCAGGATTTCATTTCCGACGGCAACCTTTCCGATATCATGTAATGCACCTGCCAGATACATTTTCTGTGCAGTCTCTTCATCGAATCCCATGTAGCGCGCCAGTTTTTCTGCATCAATGGCAACACCGATGGAATGGGTGCTGGTAAAGGGCGATTTATAGTCGACAATATGTGCAAAGAAATCAGCCAGTACCTTAATCTGCGAAAACGTAAGCTCCTGCCTGATGCGGGGAATCTTGTTCCATAGACAGGCATCCAGATCCCTGCTTCCAAGAGAAAGAAAATGGACCTCTGAAAAGCTTTTAAGAAATGCACTTACACATTCCGCATCGAACATGCGCCCATTTGCTTTTTGAAGAAAATCGAGGCCCTTTTCCCAGGTGGCGGTAGTAAAGGTCTGGGTGCGGCAGGCCACATCCAGCAGGTCACACAGATGAATAATACGTGCAAAAAGAGGCGTTTCCTCCCATTTTTTGCCAAAAGGACCGGTTCCATCCGCATTCTCGTGATGGTATAAAATCACATTCGTTACATCTGTGTGAAAGGGCAGCCCCTGAATATTATGCTCTCCCATAGAACAATGTGCGCCCAGTCTTGGAAATTCCTGTGCAGCAGAAGCCCGGGCAATATCGTTATGCAGCTCCTCCTGAATATATTGCGTCAGGGCATTGTCATGCAATAAGGCACAGACCGCCAGATCCTGCAGCTCTTTGCCCTGAATGCCCATCTGTTCTGCAACGCAGACACTCATATATGCAACACGCTTGGCATGCTTACTGGTTACATGAACCAGCTCTGCCTCTACACAGTCCAGTGCATAAGAGCATGCCGAAAACAATCCTAAAACATCCAGTTCCATAAAGTATTCCTCCCGATGATGATAAAACTATTTTACTCTCAAACCGGTGGAATGCAAGCAGAAAAGTGTGGACAGGTGAAGAGGGTCTTGACTATTGTCTGCGGTTTTGATCTAATAATCGTAGAATCCCTGAATGGGACAGGTGTGCGCCCGCTTGCGCATAATATAAAAAGATTGTGAAGAAGTGAAACCATGAGTAAAAAGCTTAATTTTATGGAGATTATGAAAGAAACCGGAATTCTGACCGTGGCAGTAGCCATTATTGCGGCGGCGGTATACTTTTTCCTGGTGCCAAGCCATGCATCCGTCAGCAGTATTTCCGGTCTGGGAATTGTACTGTCTAACTTTGTGCCGCTTCCGTTGTCCGCGATTACGATGATTCTGAATGTGGTGCTCTTATTGATTGGATTTGTGACCTGTGGAAAAGAATTCGGAATCAAAACAGTATATACAAGCATTATGCTGCCGTTATTTTTAGGACTTTTTGAAGTGTTATTTCCAAAAGCCGGTTCAATGACGGATAGTCAGGAACTGGATGTACTCTGTTATATTCTGGTGGTTAGCGTGGGGCTTAGTATTCTTTTTAACCGGAATGCATCTTCCGGTGGCCTGGATATTGTTGCGAAGATTATGAATAAGTATCTTCATATTGAGCTTGGCAGGGCAATGTCACTTTCCGGAATGTGCGTGGCGCTTTCCGCAGCACTTGTATATGATAAGAAAACGGTGGTTCTGAGTGTTCTGGGGACATATTTCAATGGAATTATTCTGGATCATTTTATTTTTGATCAGAACCGAAAACGGCGCGTCTGCATTATCACCGGGAAGGAAGAAGAACTTCGACAGTTTATTATTCAGGATCTGCATAGTGGAGCAACAGTCTATGAAGCGATAGGAGCCTATAATCTGGAAAAGCATAATGAGATTATTACGATTGTGGATAAAAGTGAATATCAGAAGCTGATGAAGTTTATCAATGAAATTGATCCGAAGGCATTTATTACGGTTTATAATGTATCCGGTATGCGTTATCAGCCGAAGCATAAAAGCAGTATTTAAGCGGAATGCAACTGACGGTTGACAGATTTCCAAGGCGGTTTGGTAGCAGGTAACCGGACTTTCTGTTAGAATGGGTTCATTCAATGAAGAAGGAGAACAGTTATGATTTTAGCAGAAAAGATTATGAAGCTTCGGAAACAGCAGGGATGGTCGCAGGAGGACCTGGCAATCCGCCTAGATATATCAAGACAGTCTGTTTCCAAATGGGAGAGTGGCGCATCCATTCCAGACTTAAATAAAATTTTGCAGTTGTCGGAATTATTTTCCGTGAGCACGGACTTTTTATTAAAAGAAGATCAGGAGGATTTCAGCCAGTTTCAGAAATATCCTGAATATGAATACGAGGAAGAAAACGAACTGCCTTTCATGGAAAGTGAAGTCAGCCAGAATTCCCCATCACGACAGGTAACGATGGAAGAAGCAAATGAATTTATGAAGTTTTCCCAAGAAAATGCCATTAAGATGGCAGCGGCAGTAAGCGTCTGCGTTCTATCTCCGGTTGCTATGATTATTCTTGCGGGAATGGCAGAATATGGAAAAATTTCCATTACAGAAGATGTGGCAGGAAGCATTGGAGTTATTGTTTTGCTTTCGATGATTGCCGGAGCAACCGCTGTTTTTATCAATATCGGGATGAGGCTGGATAAGTATTCCTATCTGGAAAAGGAGTCGATTATCACGGAATGTGGAATAGCAGGAATTGTGGAGCAGCGCAGGGAACAGTTTGAGCCGGTGAAACGAAACTGTACGATCTGGGGTGTGGTGCTCTGTATTCTTAGTGTAGTTCCCATGTTTTGTGTAGAGGTTATGAATGGTTCTGAGTCTGGAATGGTACTTAGTGTAGCAGGATTTTTGGGACTGGTTTCGGCTGGAGCATTCTTATTTGTTTATATGGGTATGATTGACGGATCTTATGATAAGCTTTTAGAAGAGGGCGATTATAGCAGACAAAAGAAAAATGCGAAACGAAAGAGTGAACCACTGGCCGGACCATATTGGCTTCTCGTAACGGCAATTTACCTTGCCGTGAGCTTCCTGACGAAAAGATGGAATCTGACCTGGCTGATCTTTGTGGCAGCCGGTGGAGTGTATGCAGTATGGTGTGGTGTACTTGCCATGGCTCAGAGAGAAAAGAAATAATAAGTTGATCCATTATTTACTTTGAATTATGATAATAATATGGAAAGATTGACAGATAAACAGGTTATCATTTGTATAGAAAACATTCCGTGGAGGATTTATACATGATGCAGGATGAAAAATACAAAATTCCAGTGAGCTGGAATTTGCCATATTTTGTATCGAGAATGTAGAAGCAAAGCTGGGAGTAAATGCAGAGTGTGTTTATCAGGCATTTACGGAAAATGATGTCTATCAGTTAATCCGTGATGGAGTATCCGATATGCATTGTATGAGCGATGCATATCTGTCAGAGGAGCTGGGACAGGAATATTACCAAAAGAATTAAAGCTTAAAGCACTATATATTATGGACGGAACAAGAATTTTTATGACAAGTTAAGACACATTTAAAATCCCTTACAGCATTGCGCTAAATGTCGCATGCTGTAAGGGATTTCTTTATTGGTGAGGTGCAGCGACAGATTTTCCTTCTGACAATGTGCATGGAATCAAAATGTCTGACGGCTGTGGGGCAGCTTCATTTAAGAGGCTGCAAAGTATTTCTGCAGAACGGCTTCCTATTTCATGAAGAGGCAATTTAATGGTTGCAAGTGACGGCCTGGTATAAGCAGAAAATTCCAAATTATCAAATCCATGGATGGAAAGATCTTCCGGAATTCGTAATCCGTGATCCAGACATAAATTCATGGCACCATAAGCCATTAAGTCACTCATGGAAAAGATGGCGGTTGGCGGGACTGGAAGACTAAGAAGCCTTTCACATTGCTCGTAGCCGTCCTCGTATCTCCATTTTCCGGTACAGATATATTCTGGAACAAATGGAATCTGATGATCCATCAAGGCAGTCTGATATCCCAGCATACGTTTATAAGTAGGATTCGAATTTACACTACCGCTGATCAATCCGATTCTGGTGTGTCCATGCCGGATCAGGTTCTCGGTAGCAAGGTAAGCCCCCTGAAAGTCGTCATAATTAACGGAATAGCTTATGGGCTCTGAACGATAAGAATAAGTAAATACAACAGGTATCTTCAGATCTGCGAGACAGTGAGGAATATCCCTTGGATAGGTTCCGATATAGATTAATCCACAGATTCTGGATACTTCAAGCGAACGCACAAGATTTTGGAGGGAGTCAAGGAAACCGGGGGAATGCTCCAGTTGCTGATAATCTTCGTCCTGTACGGCTGCTACTTTTCGGTTTACACGCAAATTACAAAGAGTAATTGTATAATCATGTGATTCTGCATAGGCACAGATTCCATCAATGATATCTCCGGAAGAAAAGGAACTGATATCTTCTGCAATAATTCCGATTACATTGGTACGGTTTGATTTTAAACCCTGTGCCATCCGGTTGGGAATATATCCAAGACGATCAATGGTTTCCAAAACAAGAGCTTCGGTTTCTTTTTTTGTAGTTCCCTTTCTATTGATAACATTGGAAACCGTGGAAATAGACACGCCGGCTTCTTTTGCCACATCTGAAATTTTTATCATTTTATTTTCTCCGTTTTAAACGTTTTAAATTATTATATCATGTTATAAAAAGAAGCATAGTGTGTAAAATGCACGAAAAAGTAGAATGATTATTGTATAAAATGTAGAAATAGAACAATGCAAAACAAAAGAAAGAAAAAATAATTGACAAAAGAGATAAAAATGATAATATGAAAGCATAAAACGATTTAATAAAAACCGAAGTAATGAATACAAAAATAATTAAAACGTTTTAAGAATGCAGTGGTTTTGGCAATAGAAAGATGAGCACATCTTTCACAAACAAAACCAAAGAGACGAAAGGAGAGGATGTTATGATGAAGCGTAAGGTAGTGGCAATGATGATGGCGGTGACACTGGCAGCGGGAATGCTTAGCGGCTGTGGAAGCACTGTCAAAACAGAAGATGGAGCGTCGTCCGAAAGTACGGAAGGCACAACAGAGGGCGAAGGAGAACGGATGACGCTGGAGCTCTGGACGAGCAGCAGGGATGCGATTGATAATCCGGATGCCTGGTATGTGAAAAAGATTGAAGAGGAATTTGATGTTAACATTGAAATGAAATACCGTAATGAAGGATCTACAGATTACACGGAGTGGCTTTCACTGGCATTGACCGGCAATGATGCCCCGGAGTGGTTCCGGGATCAGGCAGTATCCCAATCCATGCTGAGGGATTTTGTTGATCAGGATCTGATTGCCGAGATTGATCCGGAGATGGTAAAGGAGAATATGCCCAATTATATGGCATGGACAGAAAAATACAGTAATATTGTAAGCGATGACCCATTACATTTATATGCGATTGATGACAAGGTTTATGCAATTCCAGATGCTATGCCGAATTTGACACAGTTCTGTCTGATGGGTTACCGGCAGGACTGGCTGGATAATCTTGGTCTGGAGGTACCGAAGACATTGGAGGAATTCACGGAGGTCATGAAGGCATTTACCTTTGATGACCCGGATGGAAATGGAGTGGATGACACGTATGGTTATATCGGAATTACCGGAAATCCGGATTGGGGATTCAGTCCGATCTTCGGGGCGTTCGGTACCTGTCCCGGAATCTGGTATGCAAAGGAGGATGGAACCGTAACCAGAGGAGAACTCGAACCGGGAACGAAAGAAGCCTTAAAATATATTAAGAGCCTGTACGACATGGGAGTCATTGATCCGGAGTGGATGACCATTGATTTCGAAGGCGCTAAGAATAAAATGGTAAGTGGAACAGCCGGATGCAGTTGGCAGAACTGGGGAAGTATTCTGCAGGATAATGGATGGTGGAGTACAGTAACAGAGAGCGCACCAGAGGCTAGCTTTGCGGTTGCTGGTGGAATTGAAGGAGAGAATGGACAGATTGGAACCATGCAGTTTAACCCTCTTGCGGGAGTAGGACTTGTATTTACAAAAAAGCTGGAGAATCAGCCGGAAAAAATCAAGAAATATCTGCAGGTGTTTGACGCAATTTCCGGAGACCCTGCATGGCACGAGGCAGAAATCTGGGGAATCGAAGGGGAAACCTTTGAGTATGATGAAAACGGAGACCGTCAGTTCACAGAAGCCTACGCTACCGAAGATGCACGAATAAAATTTGGATTTGGGGATGAGTATCGTTTCCCTACTCTTGAAAAATTCCAGTATGATCCGGAAGTGGATGATGCTATTGATTATTCGAAAGAAGTAAACCAGAAATATGCGGATGCCAAAAAGGTGATTACAGGAAAATACGATATTATGGGTGGCTTTTATCTTCCGGTCTGGAGCGAAGTGAGTGCGGAGCTCCCTGACATGAATGTGGCATTTACCGAGATGATCACAGGAGAGCGCGATATTGAAGAATTCGATGCATTGGTACAGGAATGGAAGGATGCAGGAGGTCAGGCAGCACTGGATGAGGCTCAGCAGATTTATGATGAACGTTTGAAATAGGCTTATCGGAAACAGCCAGAAAAATGTCAATATTCATATGCGGGCAGAAGTGATACAGATGCTGCCCGCAGCATCGGAATATTTGCCCGCATATGGATTTGTAAAGTGATGAAAAGGTATTTTCACGGAAAAGGAAGTGATGTATATGGAAAATGTATCAGGAAAGAAACAAAGAGCGCAGACTTTTAAGCTCAGAAGCTTTAAAAAATACAAAGTCCTGTATTTCATGATGATCCCGGCATTGCTGTATTTCATAATTTTCTGTTATACCCCGATGTACGGTATCCTCATGGCCTTTAAGGATTATAAAATTTCTAAGGGAGTTATGGGAAGCGACTGGGTAGGTCTCTATTATTTTCAAAAGCTTTTTTCCAGTTCCCGGTTCTGGAGCGTGCTCGGGAATACACTCATTATCAGTCTGCTTAAACTGATCCTGGGTTTCTTCCCGCCGATTATTTTTGCACTGCTCCTGAATGAAATTAAAACGCCATGGTTTAAAAAACTGACACAGACCTGTTCGTATCTTCCCTACTTTATTTCCTGGATTATACTTGCAGGTATCATCAAGGAGATCTTTTCAACCAATGGAGTGATTAACCAGATTGTGACTTCGTTTGGAGGAGAGGCTCAGGTATGGCTGAGCAAGAAGCAGTATTTCCGGACGATTCTGGTAAGTACGGATATCTGGAAGGGATTTGGATGGGGATCCATTATCTATATATCGGCGTTGTCCGGAATTGATCCCCAGTTATATGAAGCAGCAGCGCTTGATGGGGCAGGAAGGTGGAAAAAGATGCTTTATATTACACTTCCTGGACTGATTCCCGTGATCACGATTAATCTGATCCTGTCCATGGCAGGAGTGCTGAATGCCGGCTTTGACCAGATTTTCAACCTGACGAACTCTTCCGTAAAAAGTGTTGCAGACATCATAGATACCTACGTTTACGAGCTTGGTGTGCAGAAAAGAGATTATTCTCTTTCTACCGCAGTTGGTTTGTTTAAATCTGTTGTCGCGCTTATTTTAATACTTCTTACTAATTTTACTGCAAAGAAAATAAACGGCAAAGATTATACACTTTGGTAAGGAGGCGGTGACATGAAAAAACAAAAAATAACAAGCTATATTTTCCCGGCTGTTAATACGGTTTTGATGATTTTTGTCATTATTATTACGATTTATCCATTCTGGAATCAGTTCATTCTTTCGTTTGCCAAAAAGGAATATCTGTATGCCGTAGAGGCGCAGTGGTATCCAAAGAGCGTGGACTTATCCAGCTATAAAGTACTGCTTCATTATAAGGATGTGTGGATTGGATATCTGAATACGATTATCCGTACAGTGGTCGGAACGGTATTAAGTCTTATTGTTACTGCACTCATGGCTTATCCGCTCACCAAATCGGACATCCCGTTCCGAAAGGCAGTTACCATGCTGATCATGTTTACCATGCTGTTCAGTGGTGGATTGATTCCTACTTATATTTTGATTACACAGCAGCTGCATCTGAGCAACAGCTTCTGGGTAACTATTTTGCCCATGCTTACCTCAGCCTATAATATTTTCATTATGCGGAATTTTATCATGGGGATTCCGGGCGAACTGGAGGAATCTGCATTGATTGATGGAGCCGGTTATTTTACCATTTTCCGGAAAATCATTGTTCCGCTTTCCAAACCGGTATTGGTGACAGAGGCTCTCTGGATTGCAGTTGGACACTGGCAGGCATGGTATGATAATCTTCTTTATCTGCAGGAACCATCCAAATGGGGACTTCAGATGGTGCTACGTGAATACCTGATCAGCAATCAGGAAACGAATATTCTTCAAACCGTGAAAATGACAATGGGATCAGCAGGAGCTGTGGACGAACGTCAGCTGAAAAGTGCGATTATTGTAATTTCCATTCTGCCGATGATCATTATCTATCCGTTTTTACAGAAATATATGAATAAGGGACTTGTACTTGGCGCGGTAAAAGGATAAAACAGGAAAGTGGTGAAGAAATGGACAAAAAAGAAAACAGACAGGTGAATATCAGACAGATCCGGATCAAGGACGATTTCTGGTCCGGATTACAGAACCTGGTAGCAGACGAGGTAATTCCGTACCAGGAAAAAGTATTAAATGATGAAATTCCGGGAATAGAAAAGAGCCATGCAGTTGCAAATTTCCGGATTGCCGCAGGACTGGAAAAGGGAGAGTTCTATGGAATGGTTTTTCAGGACAGTGATGTGGCAAAATGGCTCGAGGGAGTTGCCTATTCACTGGCCGTTAAACCGGATCCGGAACTTGAAAAGAGAGCCGATGAGGTCATTGAAATTATTGAAAAGGCACAGCAGCCGGATGGTTATCTGAATACATACTTTACCATCAAAGAGCCGGAGCGCCGTTGGCAGAATTTACAGGAGTGCCATGAGCTTTACTGTGCAGGACATATGATGGAGGCAGCGGCAGCATACTATGAGATCACCGGAAAGGATCGGCTTCTAAAGGTTATGTGTCGGATGGCAGATCATATTGACCGTCGTTTCGGAGAGGGAGAAGGGAAGGTCAGCGGAATTCCGGGACATCAGGAGGTAGAGATTGGACTGATGCGTCTGTATCATGTGACCGGTGAAGAACGATATTGTAAACTGGCCAATTACTTCATTAATGAAAGAGGAAAGAATCCGCATTTCTTTGAAGAGGAATCCAGAAAGCGCGGATGGACCCACTTCGGGATTGATCCGAAGGATACAAAGTATAATCAGAGCTATGCCACGGTCTATGAACAGAAGGACGCGGTCGGACATGCAGTCCGGGCAGTGTATATGTATACCGCAATGGCAGATCTGGCAGGAAGCAACGGAGATGATAAGCTGTATGAGGCATGTCTGACGCTGTGGAAGAGCATTGCCGAAAGGAGAATGTATCTGACAGCGGGCATTGGATCTACCGGAGAGCTGGAGGCCTTTACCGTGGATTATGATCTTCCGAACGATATGGTTTATGCAGAAACCTGTGCATCCATTGGTCTTATATTCTTTGCAAAGCAGATGCTGGAAATTAATCCGGATGGCAGGTTTGCGGATGTGATGGAGAGAGCTTTTTACAATGGAACGATCAGCGGCATGCAGCTGGATGGCAAGCGGTTCTTTTATGTGAATCCGCTGGAGGTAAATCCGGGTATTTCCGGAGAAGTACCGGGATACCGTCATGTGCTGGCGCAGAGACCGCAGTGGTATGCCTGTGCATGCTGCCCGCCGAATCTGGTGCGTCTCCTGATGTCCCTTGGAAAATATTTGTGGGATGAAACCGAAGATGTGATTTATTCCCATATGTTTGCCGGACAGACTGCGGAACTTGGAAAAGCCGACATCCGGGTCGAAAGCCAGTATCCATGGAATGGAATGGTTCGCTATACCGTAGAACAGAAAACAGAAAAGCCATTTACATTGGCGATTCATATTCCGTCTTATATTAAGGAGTTTACGGTGCTGATCAATGGAAAGGAAATTCAGGCAAAGGATTATATGCGTAAAGGATACCTTTACCTGGAACGAACCTGGAATCATGATGTTGTGGAAATCCGGTTTGAATTAGCTGTCCGTAAAATATATGCGAACCAGAAGGTAAGAGAAGACGCCGGATGTACTGCCCTGATGAGAGGCCCTTTTGTTTATTGTTTTGAAGGAAAAGACAATGGACCGGATCTGCAGTCCTGCCATATTGCAGAAGACATGAAGGCAGAAGCTTTTGCCATAGAGGAAGGAATGCTGAAAGGATTGACCGGTATTCACGTGGATGGATGGAAGTACACAGGAAGCGATGAATTATATTCGGAAGAAAAGCCGCACAAAGAAAAGATCCGTCTGACCGCAATTCCGTATTATGCATGGGGAAACCGCGGTGAAAACAAGATGAGGGTCTGGATGCTGGAGTAAGCGCTTATAATGAATTCATATAATAGTTATACATGACATCAAGTTAAGGAGGAACATCAGTATGAGTGAAAAAAAAGTACAATGGTACATGGGAAATATGCTGGCAAAATTTGATGTAGAACGGGCAGCATGGACATCTGTACAGGCTCCAACAGATTTCAATCATGCGGAATTTCTGCTGACACCGGATGAGTTTCCCAGTCTGGACGGAGAACAGGCTCGCTGGCTTGGAACAGTGGAGCTTGTCATAAAGGGTAGTGAAGGAGATACGGTACATATTTATACACCGGAGATGGAAAAGTCAGTAGAAGCGGATGAAGAAAAAATTCGGGTGACATATTCGGAAAACACGAAAGCGCCGGGAATACGTATCGTAGAGGAATATCTGCGGAGCGATGATGGCATCCGCTGGGATATTTCAGTGGAAAATACCGGAAATGATGATGTAGAACTGGAACGGCTTGGAATTCCGCTTCTGATGAACCAGTTTTTCCGCGGAGATGATCAGTTCAAATATGAACAGTGCGTTTTACGCCATACCTGTCTCTGTCATGAAAATTCATGGATATATTGGGAAAAATCCAGTGGAGCAGCGCCGCTTCTGATACTGAAAACGATGGATGATACGGCATTGGACTGCTTTGAAGTGGAACACAGGTTTGCAGAACATACAGGAGTAGAGGGAGCTTTTGAGGGACTTTACACGGTATATGTTTATCATGAGCCGATGCCAGATCATCGTTTCGAAAATCTGGAGATCTGCACACTCAAAGCAGGACAGACCATTCAGAAGTCTTTTATGATCGGAATGCAGCAGTCCAGGGAGGAATGTGTACAGTGGCTGGTTCGTAACGGTGGATTTTATCTGGAAAGTGTTCCGGGAATGGTTCTTCCTTATGGAAAAAGAGCAGAGTTAACCATATACAGTAAGACAAAGCCTTCTATCAAGAGTGATTACGCAGAAGATATGGCAGAAGAGGTGGAAGGAAAGGCCGGAACATGGAAGGCATATCTGACCTTAAACGGCTATGGACGGAGAGGACTGGCGGTTACCGTGGACGGGCATCTCTCCAGACTGACCTTCTTTGGAATTGAAAATCCGGGTGAAATTTATGCGGAGCAGACAGACTTTATCATTAAAAACCAGTTTGAAACGGATGATACCGATCCCTGCTATCATGCTTTATTAATGTGGGATATGGATGTCAAGCACCGTATCAATTCCAAGTGCAATCCGCATGGGCCAGACTGGTTTGCAGGAGGCAGCGATGAGATTGGACTCGTTACAGGACTGTTCCTTTCCGAATGGAATGCCTATCATCCGAAGGAGGAGCAGGTGCGGGTTCTTCAGGAATACTGCCATGATTTTATTGAACAGCGCCTGACAGAGCAGCCTGGATGGCGTGTGCATCGTATGGTTCCGTGGTTTGTTATGTTTGAGCCATGGAGCGGTAGGGGCGCAGATGATGTCTGGAGAGCATTCAATTATGTGCATGTAATCAATACCTATTATAATATGTACCGGATCTCCAAAATTTATAAGAAGGACTGGCTGGATGCCCCTCACATATGGATTTATAAAGCCTATGAGTATGCCAAAGCCATGTTCTCGTACTGGATGTTCCCGGACGGAATCGGCGCAACAGAAATCGGAAATATGGGTGAATTCGTACTGGCAACAGAGATTGTCGGAGCATTGAAGGATCAGAACTGCAGAAAAGAGGCAGATGAACTGCAAGAGATTATTACAGAAAAGGCAAGATTTTTTGCAGGGAAAACTTATCCTTACGGTTCTGAAATGGCTTATGATTCTACAGCGTACGAAGCTGTTTATGGCTATGGAAAAGCAATCATGGACGAGCGCGTCATGGAAAAAACGATGGAGGTCAGCGTGGCAAACCGTGGATGGCAGCCAGAGTGGTATCTTTATATGACAGACTTGCGGGGTGGCGGAGACAGCCATTGGAATGTCAGCTATATGACACAGCTTGGGGCGTATCCGATTTATGATTGGGTTCTGGAGCAGAGACATTATCGGGTTGACCTGATGAAGGCATTGTATGGCGCTTATTTAGCAGGATTTGCAATTTATAATTCGGGCGGATACTGGAGTGATGATCCGGAAAATCAGGGAGCAACAGCATGGATCTTCCATGGAGCAAATGGCCTGTTTACAGGAAAGGACAGAGGCGGCTCACCGGTGTACAAGGGTATTGCGGCAATGTCCGGAGAAGGTTGTCTTGGTTTCTTTGGCGCCTTGAAGATTGCGGCATCAATGGTATATCAGGAGGATGGACATCAGAAGGTGCTTGGCGGTCAGCTCTTTGAGAAAGAGGGCGGATATGTTCTGAAGCCGGATGATGGACTGAATATGAGGTTTTTCGATACCTGCCGTGATTTTGCAGTAAAACTGGAGCAGGATACTCTGGAAAGCATTGAAACGCTGGAAAATGGATGGATGATCCAGATAAAAAATGATACCGATGTATCCCACACTCTTCGCATGGAGGTACGTAGTGGAATTGGCGGAGAGTATCAGATTATTACCGAAAAGGGACATCAGACACAGAAAATAGAAAGAGAATGGGCCTGGATAGAGGTAGAACTTTTGCCGGGAACGCAGAGTGTTGAAATTTTACAGTAACGATTTCATTGAACGGAAGCATATGCTGTTTAAGGTGCAGAATATAATCATATGAATTTCCAGAAGGCAGAGACAGGTATTGTCTCTGCCTTCTTTTCAGCATAAGCTTTATAAAATTTGTTTACCAGCCGTGTGTGATACCAGAAATTTTATAAAATCCAAAGAAGTGAAGCGGCACTGAATGCCCTTACACTGGTATTCCCGGTCCAGATGCTTATGGTGGCAGTGGGGGTCGGAACCGGCGTGGGAACCAATGCACTTCTTGCAAGAACGCTTGGACAGGGAAACAGTAAAAAAGCTGCAAAGGTAGCAGGGAACAGTCAAGAGAATATTTTGTCGGAGCAATGAGGATAATCTCAGTCAGCTTTCTATTTGCCGGAATCAATGTTGCTTATCAGGGTATTTATCAGGCATTGGATGGTGGTGTGGAATCACTGATTATTTCGCTTTTGAGACAGCTCATTATTATCCTGCCGCTGGCTGGAAACTTTTCCATGTTTGTCAGAGATGGTAAAGAGAATTATTACGATCAGCAGAGAATTTGGAAGCGGCGGACGCTTTATCGGAGAAGGAGCCGTGTGTAATTATTGGAAGAAATGCAGACTATATTCTGAAGGATAGGGATGATGTACTGAATGTATTTATCCATGGGAATATGCCGGAAAAAATACAGCGTATTATGAGCTTATATCATGTAGAAGAGCAGGAAGCTGTCAAAATGATGGCAGATACAGATAAAAGGCGTATGACGAATTATAATTTTTACACGGATCACAAATGGGGAAGAGCCAGCAACTTCTTACGCAATCTTTTCACTTACACTTTCTAACCTATACAGCATTTCCGGATCTATGTCCAGACATTTACTGCAATCTCTGGTTCCAGAGACATCCCATGCTAATGTCCCATTCAAAATGGTACATGCATTCATAAAAAAATTAATATCCTTCAACGGTTCAAAAGCTTTCTTGTTCAATAACGTTTTTGCATCATAGCATACAATTTTCCCATCTTCAAAGTATACATACACCGTATAGTCTTTATAAGGAATTACCTGCACAATATCATAAAACATATCTGCCTCCTACACTAATGGATTAATCCTATTAAGCGGAAGTCCATCTTTGGACAGTTCCCAGTTTTGCATCAGTTCATCCTGATGTATCACACACCATGCTAATATCAGTTTTAACTGCCTGGATGGCAAAGCTCCTTTTATTACTCTTGCCTCATTAATATCTACAATTGCTTTATTTCCATTATATTCTGCATGAAAATGTGGTGGGGTGTGATCTTCATAATACATTGTAACCCTTATTCCATAAAACAACGAAATTTCCGGCACAAATACACCTGCTTTCTTTTCACTCTTAAAATCTTAATAGATATTTATATTATAGCAACAATTTATCTGTTTGTATAATCAATCAAAATCTTTTTGCAACTACTGCAACGAAAAGCTTCACAATGTGGGATCCCTCCAGAACCTTTACTCAATTCTAAATCGTTCGATTTTTTAATACGAAAAACTTTTGTCGGATTATCAACTGTAAAAGTAATGTCTCGTGAGCTCATTAGGTATCCTCTTATCATTTCTTCACCACAATACGGACATTTCATGTTGATTTACCTCCTATAAAAGCCTGATTTATATAACAATAGTCTAACATATGTTGATTAAAAATACTATATTTATTCATTGGATGGGAACACAATTAAATCAGCATAAACTAATGATCCATTTACGCCTTTTAAAGATAAGGAACGATACAGCAAACCTGAATAATTCTTCTGTGGTAAGCAGGGTATACACACCGACAATTCCCCACTTAAATACATATGCTGCAAGCAGACACAGTGGAATTCCGATACATCATGTGCCGATTATATCAATAATCATAATGATTTTGGTGTTGCCGCCACTTCTGATAATGCCTCCGCCAAGTATCATATTTTCCACCTTGACCGGAGCATACAGGGCAAATACGATAAGCAGTGTCTTTCCAAGCTCTTTTACGATGTCATCAACACGATAGAATTCGGTATATACTCCGGCCAAAAGAATGAGCAAAGCCGATACCGTTACTGCGCCAAATAAGCCTGCACACATAATCTTCTTCGACTCTGCGTAAGCCTCATCATATTCTTTCCTGCCAAGTCTCTTGCCGACCATCACACCGGCAGCTGCAGACAATCCGCTAAGTGCACCTACGATAAGCCCTTGTATCGG
>ERZ780198.967-NODE-967-length-29158-cov-19.743429_pt1 | contig 29158 bp, 18 predicted proteins | sample MGYA00510979_ERZ780198 | MGnify/ENA primary metagenome ERZ780198 (study PRJEB29588, sample SAMEA2158039) | human gut metagenome | biome: human gut; feature: human-associated habitat; material: faeces | place: Denmark | collected 2008/2010 ...
CGAAAGTGAGTGGATACAACCATTCCGAGTGGGTGGGAATGCTCCGTTTTCGCCATCCCAACTTGCATTGCTTGACAATATTGTGCCATTAAGGCTATATCTAATACTATCAGTACACTCCTTTTTGAGAGGTGACCACTCGATAATATCGTTACCTTTCCTTACATCACAATGACTTTCTCCACCCCCTATTTGGCCAGGACAGCACATCAGCAGATTTCCATAGCTGAAAACTTCATCAGGATACTTATCACGACAATGCCAATGCTCTATACGATGATCTTCTGTGGACATTTTATCCCTTACAGGAATTCGACGTTCACAATAGGCACATAAATAGCCCTGCTCACGATACAGAGATTCCTGTAGTGCAGGAATACCGCTGAACTGTACCCCAGGAATATTCTTGTATTCTGTCCACTCCTTGGGTTCTGCTGATTTTCTTATATGCATATTCTTCTATTTTTCAAGAAACAACAACATTGATTCTGCACGTGATAGCTCTGGAATTGTGTCAGAATACTTTTCACGCATTGAGCCTAATTCCGACTTTGCCTCAGCAAACTTCTCCTCATCGATTAATGTAAAAAGATGTTTCAACTTTTCTTCCACCTCTGCCACACGGGAGCGTTTGCCCATATAAGTCTCTAGAATCGTAGAGGCATCCATACCATAAGTCACAATTGACTCAGCAGTATAATTACCATTCTGATATTGCAAATGAACCACTTCATTATCATCATTAGTCTCCACACTCGACAACACCATTGGAGCATGAGAAGAAACTATGAACTGAATTTTAGGAAATGCTCGATGAAGAGATTGCAAGACTACCGACTGCAATTCCGGATGCAGATGCAAATCCACTTCATCTATCAGCACAACTCCCTGCGTTTCATGACAACACTCCATTCCGTATTTCTTGCCATTCAGAATATAACAACGTACAGACAAGTCCGTCACAATATTTACAAGTCTCTTGTAACCATCACTCAAATTTCGTGAATCAATTTCTCTGCCATCGATAAAATGGAAATAGACAGCTTTCTGCAGTGGACGTATTGACACATTTCTGATAATATTACACCCTCTATCACCCAAAGCTTCCCTTATTGCGCATAGCACAACTTCTATTTCGCTAAGCGACTTCTGCCCTTCTTGCAGGATGAGCAATCGATGCATCCAATAATCAAAGAATCCATCCCCCTGCAAACATTCGTAATAACCGAACGAACGAGGTTGGTAATACTTACAGAAGATAGAACGATCTAACTTGCGACTACTGTGAATGTCTTCTGTTGAGAAAGCAGCGAAAATTGGTAGGGCTATACTCCCATCATCTTCTGTTGAAAGATAATGATATAACGAATGAGTATAATCACGCAAAGGCTTGATACCAGAAATTGCAGTACGATTTTTCTTGCCAGTTCGGCTCAGAATCATATTTTTAAACTCTGCTAAATCATAGGATATGTTCACTTGTCGTTCTAAAGACTCTACTCCATCACGCACCTCGCTCATAAAGTCATCATTAGAGATTCCAATAAAACGAGTATTACTATCGGAAAAACCTGAGAAAAATGAGCTCATTGCTATCTTTAGACCACGCAGGATAGAAGTCTTACCACAACCGTTCACACCAAACAGTAAGTTTACAGTTGGTTTGAACTGCAAGTGATATTCTCCGAAGCAACGGAAATTATTGAAAGTTATCGACGTTATATTCATATGATATTTCTAATTGATACTTGCCTACAAAAGTACGACTAAAAAAAGCAATTTGCCAAATATTTCTCTTATTATTTACGCTCAACTATTACTTTTTCTGCAAAAAATGAATTCTGCAAGGATACCACCGCCCTAATATGCCCATGGCGATAGTGATGATGCATGGGGTATAGACCAAGATATTGAAGATAGCTCCCAAGTCATCGCTTTTCGCACGAAACCCCAAGAGCATCTGCAAGAGATATTGTATGGCAAGTCCCGTCATACCTGCAAGTATCAGCCAGCGTGACCACTCATAGCGTCGGTGCGCCCACTTCATGTGCAGGCGGGTGATGCCGAGGATAAGGGCATTGATGAGCATGAATATGAAACATGCAAACTGAAGGAAATATAAGGGGGCCATATTATTATTTTCTATTTTGTTGTTACTTTCATGTATTTCTGGTTGCTTGCCGTAGGATTATCCGGATTGGTCATCTGCAAATATCCGGCTGCAACAAGGTTTTCCCCTCGACTTGGTTACTTTCTCCTCTCCAAACCGTGATGACAAATTCCTGTGCCTTGTCATTATTCATGAACGTGACATTGATATCTTCGTCAAGTGCACGAGTGATGCCACTACCTACACCAGTGTATGGCAGCAAGTATATAGCATTGTTAAAAAGGAATATATTGCGAGGCATGGAAGTTCCTGCCTTGATGTCATCAATAGTGAGTCCGTTAGGCAATGCACCAGGACTGTGAATCTCAACACGATTGTCGAAAATGAAAATGCGAACAGGGGCTTTCATGTTCAACGAGCGATGTACAAGGCTGTTTACCGTGAACTTAACCAAGCTTGTGTAAGGTTTTTCCAACTTGACAGTTTTGTTTGTTCGCTATTTTGACAAGTCGAAATATGTATCTCTTGGCTGCTGGCAGAGATTGGGGATGGCAACCTTTGGACTGATAAAACAGGGGGAAAGGTATGGGGAAAAGCCGCAATGAAGGTTTTTGGCACGAGATGGGCTTTGTTAAATGGATACGGAGGAATAGTTAATGGGTCGTTAATTCATGCTAATCGGCTTGCATTCGGCGGGACGGAAGGTTATCTTTGTATAGAGGCTGCGCCAGGGCAAATGGTAAGCCAGGCTTCTTGGCATGAACGGCAGGAAGAGGCGAATGGATAAAATGTAAAATAGAATCAAAAGAAACAATGATGAAAAAGTTAAATTTCTTATCAATCTCTTCGGTTGGGAGTCGGAAAAGACCGTTCTCGTATCGGTCTCGTATCAATCCCGTATTGATCCCGTATCGATCCCGTATCGTTCCCGTATCGTTCTCCTATCGTTCTCCTATCGTTCTCGCTTCCGGAAGCGGAAATAATACGGAAACAATACGGAAACAATATGAAGTCGAAATATGCTGGAAGGGAGGACGATACGTGGTAGGTACATGGTGAAACGTGGCAGATGTCAGGACAGGGAGAGGAGTGGAAGCAACCCGTTGAGATGGACCAAAAAAGAACCGAACCAACGGATGCTGATTCGGCTCTGTGCTTAACGTATTATCTTTTCTTCTCTGCTAACCCACAGCGAAAATCATTTGCCGTCACAGCAGTTGGAATGGCATCCCTCCTTGATCACCTCCTCCTTGGTAGTGAGACGCGTCTTGTAGCCAATCTTCTCCAGCGACTTCTGAATCTTCTCCACTGTGGTCTTGTCGGCATCATAGACTACCGTGACCTTCTGCGTCTCGGCAGAAGCCTGGATGTCCTTCACACCCTTGACGAAGCGAAGGTTCTCCTTCACCTTGTTCTCACACTTTCCACACTCCAGTTCGGGATTGGTAGTGAGGATGACCGTCTTGATATCCTTGGCCGAAACAGCCACCACCGTGAGCAGCATCAGCAAAAATCCAAAAAATCTCTTCATAACTTGATTCTCCTTGATTATTTTTTTTTACATATTTTTGTTCGTATGAAACCTCTCTCCGACGAAAACAATTCTTCTTTGTCCCCTTAGAAGTGAGCACGGATGCCCGCATAGACCATGGCTCCGCTGATCGGTCCATAGACGAGCGTAGAGTCGAAACTGTCGCTCCACGGATTCTCACAACCGATGATCGGATGCTTCTGCTTGTAGCCCGTCAGATTCTCTCCACCCGCATAGACAGCGAAGTTGCGGAACTCGCGCGTGACCTGGACATTGAGCGTGGGATAAGCCTTGTAGGTATTGTCCCAAGAGGCAGAACCGTCGGCCAGCGTGTAGGACTGAGGCAGACGACCACCGCCATTGAGGGCGAAGGTGGCATCAAACTGCCAAAGCCCCAGGCCCGGCTTGTAGCTTGCCGTAAACAAACCCTTGTAGCGACTCTGCAACGGTTTGGCGCGCAGCACACCACCATAGGTGGCCCGCACGAGGTTGTAGCGGTAGGCGGCCGTGAGGTCGAGACCCTTGATGGGCGTGATGCTGGCGTCCACCTGGAAGGTATGGGAGTAGCTACTACCATCCAAGTCGGAGATCGTGATGGTCTTCGGATCGCTATCGTAGTCGATGATGGTCTGGTTGAGGAAGTGGGTATAGAAGTACTCCGCATTGATCTTCAACGTCTTATCAGCGATGGGAATCATAAAGGCCGTGCTGACACCATAGTTCCAAGCCTCCTCCTGGCCCAGTTTGCCGATCACGAGTTGGCGGCCGCTGGCCATGACATAGTTGCTCTCAGCCAGCACGTGCGGCGAGCGGTAGCCCTTGCCCGCCGACAGGCGAAGCGTGACCACATCGTTCATCACCCACTTCACATGAGCGCGCGGCGTGAGGAACGTGCCATAGACGTTGCTATGATCGACACGGAGACCCGCCATAGCCACGAAGCGCTGGTGGAGGTTGAACGTATATTGCGCATAGGCACCGGGGACGGTCTCGCTTTCGATCATCGTCTGCGTGGGGAGCGTCGCGTCGTGGACGAGGCGCACATTCTGATGGAGGTAGTCGTGGTTGAGGCTCAGACCGGTCGAGAGATTGTGCTCATGACCCAGGTTGGTCTCAAAGACGAGAGAGGCGTAGGCATTCTTCTCGTTGACGTCATAGATTTTCAGTCCGTAGCCCGCCTTCTGCTGGTGCATGGAGACGTTGCCCATCAGGGCGATACTGCTCTCCTGCTCGTTCTCGAAGACGTAGGCATGCTTCATCGACGCCTCGTAACGGTTGGTCTCAATATCTATTTTATACAGAGGCTTACCATGGGGATTGGCGTGACCTTTCACCTGTCCCGTGTTGCGGTCCTCCTTGAGTGCTCCGATGCTGCCATGGAAGATATACTTACCCGAACGAGCCCACCAGCGATTCTGGATGTTGTACTGTCTCACCTGCGGATCGTCCTGGAATCCATCGCCATTGCCATCATGATGATTCCAATTGTTCTCAAAGTGGGTCAGCAGCTCGGTGGCGCAGTTCTCGTTGCCATTGATATGGAGATTGGCCATCGCATTGGCCTCAAACTTACCCATACTGCTGCCATAGAGATTGAACTGCACCTGCTGCTCGTCCTCCGGTTTCAGATACTGGACGTTGATCTGTCCCGTCATGGCCTCGTAGCCGTTCTTGACGGAGGCGTTGCCCTTCGACACCTGGATGCTGTTCATCCAAGACCCAGGGACGTAGCCCAAGGCAAAGGGAGCAGCCGAACCGCGGAAGTTGGGCAGCAGCTCGGATAACATCTGCACATAGGTGCCGCCGAGGCCCAGGAGCTTGATCTGCTTCGCTCCCGTGGCAGCGTCCGAATAGTTGACATCCACGGAAGGGTTGTTGACGAAACTCTCGCCGAGGTTGCAGCAAGCGGCCTTGAAGAGCTCGCCCTTGAGCATCGCCTGGCCGTTGATGGCACCACCCATCGAGCGGACGGTCTGTCGCTTGGTGATCGTCACCTCGTTGATATGCTGGTCGGGCAGCATCACCTCGGTCGTATCCGAAGCTATGGAGACGGGATCTACGGAGCTCGCCGCCCCACTCTGGGCATGGACAAGCGTGGGCAACAGCAGGGAGGCTGCCGCAATGACGCACTTATTCTTACTCTTTCTGTGATTCATTTTTCTTGATAATAATGAGGTCGGTACACTCGTTTGTACTTTGACGGTGCAAAATTAGGGGAAAACTCTTGCAACCGAGTTGCAAAATGGTGTAAAGCTGAAAAATGAGGGTAAATAAAGGAATCCTTAAAATGAGGGGCAAATAGGGGGAAAAAGAAAAACCTTGCAACTCTCATGAGTTGCAAGGAATCTTGGAGGGTGGAAGGTGGGACTCGAACCCACGACATTCAGAACCACAATCTGACGCTCTAACCAACTGAACTACGTCCACCATGTTACACTCAACAAGCTTTCTCGTTAAGCGGGTGCAAAGGTAGAAAGAATATTTCGTTCGCGCAAATTTTTGCGGCATTATTTTTCAAAAAAGTACTTTTTACCCTGTAAAACACTTAGCAGCTCCCTTTTTCTCCTTGTTAGATATATAAAAGGAGCATCGGACCCAGGGCGGAGACATTGCCGCCGGAGAAGTCCTCGGCTCACCATGCCACGCTACTCGGCCGCATGGCCATGGCTGTTGGACTCCGTCTTGCTCTGGCTGCTGCCACTCACCGTCCCCGTAGTATCCTCGGGAGCGGGCTGCTCTATCTCCTCGGGCACCTCCTCTTCCACTTCGGGCTGTTCGGGCTGCTCGACGATCGTGTCAACCTGCGTTTGCGGTTTGTCGTCCACCACCGGTTCCTCATAAGGAATGGTATCGGCAGGCAGGACATCAGGCTGCTCGGGCTGCGACGACGAGGTAGAGAACATGGCGAAGCCTATCACGGCCACTACCAGCACCACTACCGCCACACCTATCCACAGCCAGCGCCGGTTGGGGCGGTCGTCCTCGTCCACCGTGGCTGCATGCCAAGGATTCTTCGGGCCGCCACCCGTGGGTCGGGGCGCTTCGTAGTGCTCACCCTTGGCAGCATTGGGCAGCGTGATCTGCATCACGCCATGACACTCCGGACATTGGCATTCGACCGTCATGCCCGGTTCGGCATCGATGATAAACTGCGTTCCGCAGTTGTCGCAAGTAATCTGATATTTCATTTATTACTCCCTTCCAAGTTTGATCAAGACTATGCTTGACAGTTCTTCTCCAGTTCAGGCTTCACGGCCTGGAGCACCCTTTCGGTCGCTCCCGTGAGTTTTTCGACAAAGGCAGCAGCCCGTCCCGCACTCTCCTGGAGGAAAGCCTCATCCTTGGTGAAGCGGTCCATCAGCTGAGCAAAGCCCGCATCATCAGAGACCTCGAAGCCACCCTGGGCCGCTATCAGTCCCTGCGCCTCCTGGAAATGCTTGTTGTTGGGTCCGAAGAGGACCGGCATACCCCATACCGCGGCCTCCAGCACATTGTGGATGCCCGCACCGAAGCCTCCACCCACATAGGCCACGCGGCCATAGTGATAGACCGAGGAGAGAAGTCCGAAGCAGTCGATGATCAAGACGTCGGCATCGGCCACGGTCTCCTCGCTCGACTGGGTGTAGCGGGCCACCTTCTTGCCTTGCAGCAACTGGCGGATCTGCGCCAGGTGCTCCTCCTTGATGACATGAGGAGCGATGATGAGTTTCCACTCGGGATGGGAGGCAAAATAGCGAAGGAAGAGTTCCTCGTCGGGCAACCAAGAGGACCCTGCCACGAAGACACGGTGCGAGTCGCCAACAAAGCGCTCCACCAGGGGCAACTGCTTGCGCGCCTCCCTCACCTGGAGCACGCGGTCAAAACGGGTGTCGCCCACAACCTCCACCTGGTCGATGCCTATCGACGAGAGCAGCTGGCTACTCTCCTCGTTCTGAACGAAGAAGCGGCTGAAGCAGCGCAACACGCGGCCATACTGCCGTCCGTAGGGACGGAAAAAAATCTGACCAGGGCGGAAGATACTGCTCACGCTATAGGTCGGCACCCCGCGATGGTTCAAGATATGGAGGTAGTTGTACCAAAACTCATACTTCACGAAGAAGGCCATGACAGGGCGTACCGTGCGAAGGAAGCGGCGCGCGTTGCCGACGGTGTCGATCGGGAGGTAGGTGACGATGTCCGCCCCCTTGTAGTCCTTGCGCACCTCGTAGCCCGAAGGCGAGAAGAAGGTGAGCAGGATCTTGTAGTCAGGAAACTCGCGGCGTATGGCCTCCATCAACGGACGGCCTTGCTCAAACTCGCCGAGCGACGCGGCATGAAACCAGACATAGCGAGCCGAAGGATCGACCCGCTGCTGAAGCACGCCAAAGGCTGCTTGCTCGCCACGCCACATCTTGCGCACCTTCGAGTCGAAGCGCGCAGCAATGCGGACGCCCAGTTGCATGGCATACATGATGAAGTTGTACATTACCTCTTGTAGGGTTGATGATTAGCTAATGACGTGAGAGACAGAATGGCGGGCGCGCCCGCCCGTTCTTATCCCAGTTCGCTGATGGCGCGATGGAGGCGACGGAGGGTCTCCTCCTTGCCGAGGAAGGCCGAGATGTCAAACATACCGGGACCCTTGCCGATACCGACAAGCGCCAGGCGGAACGCGTTCATCACGTCGCCGAGCTTGTACCCCTTCTCCTCGACCCACTTCATCACCACCGGTTCCTGGCCCTCTACCGAGAAGTCCTCGACCTCCTGGAGCACCTGCGCCAGTTCGGTCATCTGCTGGGCGGAATACTCCTTCCAGCGCTTCTTCGCCGTCTTCTCGTCATACTCCGTAGGAGCGATGAAGAAGAAGGCGCAAAGCGGCCACAACTCATGGACGAAATCGACACGGTCCTTCATCATGTGGACCACCTGGCGCACACGATCCATGGTCGTATCGACGCCATTGTTGGCCACGATGGGCGCGAAGAGACCTGCGATCTCCTCGTCGCTCTTCCGCAGCATATACTCGTGGTTGAACCAAATCGCTTTCTTGTAGTCGAACTTCGCTCCTGCCTTGGAACACTTCGTGATGTCGAAGGCCTCCACCAGTTCGTCGAGCGAGAACATCTCCTGCTCCGTGCCCGGATTCCATCCCAGCAGGGCAAGGAAATTGACCACCGCCTCGGGGAAATAGCCACTCTCGCGGAAGCCTGTGCTGACCTCGCCCGTCTTCGGGTCTTCCCACTCCAGAGGGAAGACGGGGAATCCCAGACGGTCGCCATCACGCTTCGACAGTTTGCCCTTGCCCTCAGGCTTGAGCAGCAACGGCAGGTGGGCGAAGCGCGGCATAGTGTCCTCCCAGCCGAAAGCACGGTAGAGCAGGACGTGGAGGGGCGCACTCGGGAGCCACTCCTCGCCACGGATCACGTGGCTGATGCCCATCAAGTGGTCATCGACAATATTGGCCAAGTGGTAGGTGGGCAGCTCGTCGTGGCTCTTGTAGAGCACCTTGTCGTCGAGGATATCGGTTTTGACGTGGACGTCGCCACGGATCATATCGTGGACCACGACCTCCTCGCCCGGCTCCACAAGGAAACGGACGACATACTGCTCGCCGTCGTCGATGAGCTGCTTGACCTCCTCGGCAGAACGCGTGAGCGAGTTGCGCATCGTCAATCGCGTGTGGGCGTCATACTGGAAGTTCTTCACCTCAGCACGCTTCTGCTCCAGTTCCTCGGGCGTATCGAAGGCATAGTAGGCCTTGCCCTCGTCGAGGAGCTGCTGCACATACTCCTTATAGATCTCCCTGCGCTCGCTCTGACGGTACGGGCCGTGGCTTCCACCGAAGCTGACACCCTCGTCAAAGTGGATACCCAACCAGCGGAACGACTCCAGGATATACTCTTCCGCTCCCGGTACGAAGCGGCTGGAGTCTGTGTCCTCTATGCGGAACACCAGCGATCCATGATGCTGGCGGGCAAACAAATAGTTGAACAAAGCCGTGCGAACACCGCCAATATGCAACGCTCCCGTGGGACTGGGTGCAAAGCGAACCCGCACCTGCGAAGACGCTGCTTCTGCTGTAAATTTTTCTTCCATCATAAATTGATAAGCGTGGATAGCCTAAAATTTTCGGCAAAAGTAATGCTTTTTTTCGATTATACCATATTTTTTTCGTAATTTCGCCGAGTAAAGGCATTTAGGCCCCTATACTAAGGGCTAAGAACCAACCAAAACGAACATTACGCATCATGAAGCAATTCAGACATAACGGCACCAACAACTGGCCTTCCATCCTTACGCGCATAGCGCTCGTGCTGACGAGCGTGACCATCATCGTCCTGTTTTTGCCCCGCGACAGCAGCCGACTTCTGCACTATAGCGAGGGCCAGCCGTGGACGGACGGCGCCCTGATCGCTCCCATCGACTTCCCCGTCTTCAAGTCGGAGGCGACCCTGAAGTATGAGCGCGACTCCGTGCGCGAACGCTTCCAGCCCTACTTCAACTGGGACGACCGCGTGGATGAGCAGTCGCTCCAGGCATTTCATGAGAAGTTCAAGGACGGCATACCGGGACTGACGGGCAACTACGTCCAGATCATCGCCCATAGGTTGCACCAGATCTACGAGCGCGGCGTGCTCGACCCCACCCAGCTGGCGCAGTATAGCGATGGCGACACGACGACGGCCATCCGCGTCGTGACGGGCAAGGAGGCCGTGACGCTGCCCACGGATAGCGTGCTGACGACGCTCGGCGCCTACCAACACCTCTTCCTCGACGACCGTCTGATGCCGGTGAGGGCCAAGCTACAGGCTTGCAACCTCAACGATTTCATCTCGCCCAACCTCCGCTACGACCGAAGCCGGAGCGAAATGGAGCTCAACGACAATCTCAGCCTCATCACGCAGGCAAGCGGAATGGTGCTCAAGGGACAGCGCATCATCACCCAGGGCGACATCGTCACCTCGCGGATGATGCTCGTGCTCAACTCCTACGAGCGCGCCATGGCGAAGCAGAGCGCCTCGGAGAACGAATTGCGATCGACCATAGCGGGACAGACTATCTACATCCTGCTGCTCGTCTCGCTCTTCACCCTCTACCTGGCGCTCTTCCGCAAGGACTACTTCACGAAGCCGCGATCCATAGCCATGCTCTACGCCTTGGTCGTCTTCTTCCCGCTCCTGACGTCCTTTATGATGAAGCACCCGTTCTTCAGCATCTATATCATCCCGTTTGCCATCTCGCCCATCTTCGGGCGCGTCTTCATGGACTCGCGAACGGCCTTCATCCAGCACGTCACGACCATCCTCATCTGTGCCGTGGCCGTGAAATACCAGTATGAGTTTATCACCGTACAGCTGGTGGCGGGCCTCGTGGCAATCTACTCGCTCCGCGAACTGTCGCGAAGGAGTCAGATATTCCTCACGGCGATCCTCGTCACGGCTGCCTCGGCGCTGGTCTATTTCGCGCTCCAGCTCATCCAGACGGATGATGTCTCGAAACTCGACCGCGCCATCTACTACCACTTCACGATCAATGGTTTCTTCCTCCTCTTCACCTATCCCTTGATGCTGGTGATCGAGAAGGCCTTCGGATTCACCTCGACGGTGACGCTCTTCGAGCTTTCCAATACAAACAACCCGTTGCTTCGCGAACTGAGCGAGAAGGCGCCGGGCACGTTCCAGCACTCCATCACCGTGGGCAACCTGGGAGCGGAGATAGCCAACAAGATTGGGGCCAAGGCGCAACTGGTGCGTACGGGGGCGCTCTACCATGACATCGGAAAGATGGAGAACGCGGTCTATTTCACGGAGAACCAGGCGGGCTTCAACCCGCACGACAAACTGTCGGACACGGAGAGCGCGGCCATCATCATCGGCCACGTCACGGAAGGACTGCGCCTGGCCGAGGAGCACCACCTGCCACAGGTCATCCGCGACTTCATCGCCACGCACCACGGCACGGGACTGACGCGCTACTTCTACATCAAATATACCAACGAGCATCCCGACGAGGAGGTCGATGAGAGCCTGTTCCGCTACTCGGGTCCGAACCCGTTCACGCGTGAGCAAGCGATCCTGATGATCTGCGACACGGTAGAGGCGGCTTCGCGATCTCTCAAGGAGTATTCTCCCGAGAGCATCAGCGCCTTGGTCGATAGTATCATCCAGGCACAGGTGCGCGAGGGCTTCTTCAACGACTGCCCCATCACCTTCCGCGACCTGCAGACGGCCAAGAACGTGCTCCTCGGGCGCCTGAAGTCGATCTACCACACCCGTATCTCCTACCCCGAACTCAGCGAGGAGGCTCGCAAGAAAGTGGAAGAGAAGAAAGAGGAGGAGGAGAAAAAGCGGGAAGAACTTACCGAGCAAGTGACGGAAGGCACGGAGAAGAAAGAGGAAGACAACGTATAATTGGAAGACAACGTATAATTGGAATAAAATAGACAAGCGTCCTGCCTCGGCAGGACATCGGGTAAAAAAGAGAATGGGACTCATCGGCCTTCGTCATGTGAAGGCTTGGTGAGTCCCTTTCTTCTGTTGCTTCTATTTTTCCTATCGCTATTAGGGCACGACCACTACAGGCTGCGGCGATAGATTTCTATCACTTCGTCGCGGGTCAAGGTGTGGTAGCCACCGGTATTGCGGGGACAGACGTCGGCATACTTTTCGATGTCGGCTTCCTTGGCATCGACCTCCGTGATGGTCATGGCGAGGCCGAGCTCGCGCATCCAGGACTCCATCGTCTCCAGTCCTTCGAGGGCCACGGCCTTGTCGTCCTTGCCCTCGGGACGCACGTCCCATACAGCGAGGGCCAGGCGCTTGAAGCGGGCCACGGCCTCGTCGCTCTTCTCTATCAGCAGGCGGTAGTAGGCGCCCGAGACTGCCGAGAGCGTATGGCCATGGATGGCATTGGTAAAGGCTGCCACGGCCTGTCCCAGCATGTGGACCTCCCAGTCCGTGGCCTTGCCACACTCCGTCAGACCATTGAGGCCCCACGTGGCCGTCCACATGATGTTGCTGCGCGCCTCATAGTCCTCGGGGTTGATCAAGGCCTTGCGCGAACTGACGATCAGCGAGCGCATGAGGCCCTCGGCCAGGTAGTCGCTCGTGTTGTCGTCGCTTCCCGAGAGATACTGCTCCAGGATGTGGGACATGATATCGTAGATACCCGCCACCATGTGATACTTCGGGACGGTGTAGGTAAACTCCGGGTTGAGGATGGCAAAGTCAGGATTGCGGAAGTGGTTGAACAACTTCAGTTCCTCCTTGTGCGAGGAGATGACCGACCCACTATTCATTTCCGATCCTGTGCCCGCCATGGTCAACACCACGCCCACGGGTGTCCAACGACTGTCGAGTTTGCCGAAATGCTTGAAATAGTAGTCCCACGGATCGCGCTCCTGGTAGGCTGAGGCCGAGACCGCCTTGGCATAGTCGGCCGTAGAACCGCCACCGACGGCGAGGATGAGATCCACCCCCTCCTCACGCACCTTGCGAGCACCCTCCAGCACCTTCTCGATATCTGGATTGGGCAAGACGCCTCCGTCCTCGATGATGGTCTTGCCCGCCTCGCGCAGCACCTTGACCACCTGGTCGTAGATGCCAAAGCGCTTGATGGATCCTCCGCCATAGGAGAGCATGACCTTCGGACCATAGTTTTTGAGTTCTTCGCCGAGCAAGCCCAGCGCGTCCTTACCAAAATGTACTTTGGTAGCGTTGTGATAAGTGAAGTTTCCTAACATAACCTTTCTTCTTTATGTGACTGATGACGCTTGCAAAGTTAGCCATTTTCTCTCGATCTTCCGAAACCCTTTTTGGGGAAAAACTTACCCAAAGGACGGAAATCAGTCCTCCAGCGCAGCAAGGAAACTGCGGATGCTGGGAAAGAGCAAGTTGCTCCCCTCCCCCGCCAAAGCCTCGTCGGGGAGCGGTCCCGAGTTGATGGCGACCGTGAAGCAGCCTGCTGCCACGCCCGCTCTCACCCCTAAGGGAGCGTTTTCGACCACGATGCCCTGCCACGGCTGCAAGTTGCCCGCCTTGCGCAGTCCCGCGAGATAAGGATCGGGCGCCGGCTTGCCGTTCTTCACGTCATAAGCCGTAGTGATATGCGCCTCGTCGAGGAAGTCGCCGAAGTCGTGGAGCAAGCGCAGAATGAGCGGCCGCTGTCCGCTGCCCGTGACGACATTGATGCTCAGTCCACGAGACGCAAACCAGCCCATCAATTCGCGCACGCCGTCGAAGATACGCGTCTCCGGCAACTCATGGAAGTAGCGCGTCTTGACGTCATACATTCTTTGTGCCTCCGCCTCATCGACCTCGCGCCCCAGTTGGCGCTTCACATAGTCGCGGATCGTGTCCACGCCCCTTGCCCCCTCTGTGGCATAGGCGTCGGCCTCCGTGAAATGGATTCCGAAGTCGCCCATGGCACGTTTCCATGCCTTCGCATGATGGGGCATACTATCATAGAGCACGCCGTCCATATCAAACAGTACGGCCTTGGGGTCAAACCGTTCGTAGCCGTGCTGATCCAAATAGTGTTTGATCTCGTTGTCGAACATAATCACTTGATTCCATCAAAAAGGCGACGTGTCAGAGTCGGAGAAAAGCCGTTAGGCCCTTGCCTTCCGAGACACGCCGCCATGCTATTGTTATCTCTCTTTACGCCTCCTGGCTCAGACGCTCCTGGATGGCCTTGCTCTCGGCCTCATATCCCGGTTTGTCGAGCAGGGCGAACATATTCTTCTTATACGCCTCCACGCCCGGCTGGTTGAAGGGGTTGACGCCGAGGACGTTGCCACTGATGCCACAGCCGATCTCGAAGAAGTAGATGAGCTGGCCGAGGTAGTAGGCATTGAGGCGCGGCAGGGTGATACGGATCTGCGGCACTCCTCCGTCGGAATGGGCCAGGCGCGTGCCCAGCTCTGCCATCTTGTTGACCTCATCGACGCGCTTCCCCTCCAGGAAGTTGAGGCCGTCGAAGTTCTCCTCGTCGTGCGGGAAGAGGAGCTCATGCTCGGGTGTCTCCACGCTCAGCACGGTCTCCCAGATGGAGCGCTCGCCCTCCTGGATCCACTGTCCCATGGAGTGGAGGTCGGTCGTGAAGTCGCAAGACGCGGGGAAGATGCCCTTATGATCCTTGCCCTCGCTCTCTCCATAGAGCTGCTTCCACCACTCGGCCACGAAATGGAGCTTCGGCTGGAAGTTGGCCATGATCTCGATCTTCTTGCCCGCCTTCTGGTAGAGCGCGTTGCGCACGGCTGCATACTGCGCCGCGATATTGTCGCAGTAGGGCACGTCCAGTCCTGTGGCCTTCTCCATGTCCTGGGCGCCCGCCACGAGCTGGCGGATATCAAATCCTGCCACGGCGATCGGGAGCAGACCCACCGGCGTGAGGACCGAGAAGCGTCCACCCACGTTGTCGGGGATGACGAACGTCTTGTAGCCCTCCTTGTCGGCAGCCGCACGGGCCGCACCCTTGTGGGCGTCGGTGATGGCGACGATCACGTCTTTGGCCGCCTCCCTGCCCCGCTCGGCCTCACATTGCTTCTTCAGCAGGCGGAAAGTGAGGGCCGTCTCCGTGGTCGTGCCGCTCTTGGAGATATTGATCACGCCAAAGCGCTTACCCTTCAGATAGGTGGCCAGTTCGTAGAGGTAGTCCTCGCCAATGTTGTTGCCGGCAAAGAGGATGACCGGGTTGCGGTCGTCGCGGACCAGCCACGAGAAACTATTGCCCAGAGCCTCGATGATGGCGCGTGCGCCGAGGTAAGAACCTCCGATACCGGCCACGACGACATAGTCGCACTGGCTGCGGAGCGTGTCGGCCACGGCCTGCACCTCGTCGAGAAACTCCGGTGTGATGCTCGACGGCAGATGCAGCCATCCGAGGAAGTCATTGCCCGGGCAGGTGCCCTGCTCCAAAGCGGTCTGAGCCGCTGCTACCTGAGGTGCGTAAGCCTCCAGGGTCCCCGGATCGAGGAAGGAGAGCGCCTTGGTGATGTCTAAACGAATCTTTTCCATAAACCTATTGTGTGATTTGTTGTGTTATTGTGTTGCGGATGGGTGGTGTCCATCCTTGTTATCCTTATTATATATATCATATCGCCTCACGCCCCCGGATTGGTCATGCTCCTGATGGCCTCGGCGGCATTGGCCCTCTCGTAGAGGATGCGATAGACGGTGTCGAGCGTCGGCGTATGCAGGTGGACGTGGTGGGCGCGGAGCTCCTGAGCGATGACATACATACACTTCGTGCCGAAATAGCCCTCGGCGATCATCTCCATCTCGGCCTGGGCCGCCTTGACGGTATAGCCCCGCCCGATCATGGCGCCAAACGTGTAGTTGCGCGAGAGGCGCGAGTAGCCCGTGACGAGCTGGTCGCCCAGATAGACCGTGTCGAGCATGTCTCGCCAGATGGGGTTGAGGGCATTGAGGAATGCGTTCATCTCCTGCATGGCGTTGGTCATGAGCACGGCGTGGAAGTTGTCGCCAAAGTCGAGCGAGCGGCAGATGCCGGCACAGATGGCATAGACGTTCTTCAGCACGGCCGCATACTCGATGCCGACCACGTCGCGCGAGGTCTTGGTCTTGATGTAATGGGAGCGGAGCACGCTGCTGAAGGCCTGGGCCCGCGCCTCGTCCGTGCAGCCCACGGTCAGGTAGGTGAGGCGCTGCTGGGCCACCTCCTCGGCATGGGAGGGTCCGCCGATGCAGGCCAACTGGCCCTCGGGCACGCCAAAGCGGCGGTGGACATACTCCGTGAAGACCGTGTTCTCGCCCGGCACGACTCCCTTGATGGCCGTGATGACAAACTTGTCGCGCATGGGCACGCGCACCTTGTCGAGCAGTTCCTTCGTATAAGGCGACGGCGTGACGAAGAGCAGCGTGTCGTAGTGGGAGACGATGTAGTTGATGTCCGACGAGAAGTCTATCTCCGAGACGTCGAAGGCGAGGTTGCGGAGATAGCCCGGGTTGTGGCGGAGCTGCTTGAAGCGGTCGATGGTAATCGGGCGCCGCACATACCACCCTATCTCGTGGGTGTGCTCCACTATCACCTTGGCCAAGGCCGTAGCCCAACTGCCGCTACCTATGACAGCTATACGTCCGTTTACCATCGCGCATTCTGTAGTTGACTATTACTATTTTTTATGGAGTAATCCTTCGACCTATGCCTCCGTCTCAGCCGGGGTCACAGCGTCTATCCAGCGCTGGATCTCATCGACCGACGGCTTCTCATAGCCGAGCTTATACTTCTTGTTGATCTCGCCGAGCTTCTGCTGCAGGCCCTGTGCCTTCTCGCCACAGATGTCGGAGAGGAGGTTGAAGCCCGCCTTGCGGAGCACATAGACCCACTCCTCAGGCACGCCGATCTTTGCCCAGGCCTCGATACTGTCCTGCGGCATCTTCTTCTCCGGCTTCATCTGGGGGAAGAGGATCACCTCCTGGATGGTCTCCTGACCCGTCATGAGCATCGTCAGACGGTCGATACCGATACCGATACCGCTGGTCGGCGGCATGCCGTACTGCAGGGCGCGGAGGAAGTCGTGGTCGATGATCATGGCCTCGTCGTCTCCCTTCTCGCTCAGTCGCATCTGCTCCTTGAAGCGCATCTCCTGGTCGATGGGGTCGTTGAGCTCGGAGTAGGCGTTGGCCACCTCCTTGCCGTTGACCATCAGCTCGAAGCGCTCGGTCAGTCCGGGCTTGCTGCGATGCATCTTCGTCAGCGGCGACATCTCGACCGGATAGTCCGTGATGAAGGTCGGCTGGATGAACGTGCCCTCGCAGAACTCTCCGAAGAGTTCGTCGATGAGTTTGCCCTTGCCCATGGTCTCATCGACCTCCATGCCCTTGGAGAGGCAGAAGGCGCGGATTTCCTCCTCGGTCTTGTCCGTGCAGTCGAAGCCCGTCTTCTCCTGGATGGCCTCGAGGATGGGAAGGCGGCGGAAGGGAGCCTTGAAGGAGATGACGTGGTCGCCATGCTTCACCTCCGTGGCGCCGTTGTTGACGGCCTTGCAGATGGTCTCGAGCAGCTGCTCTGTGAAGGCCATCATCCAGTTGTAGTCCTTATACTGCACGTAGAGCTCCATGCAGGTAAACTCGGGGTTGTGGAACTTGTCCATACCCTCGTTGCGGAAGTTCTTGCCGATCTCATAGACGCCCTCAAATCCACCTACGATCAGTCGCTTCAGATAGAGCTCGGTGGCGATACGCATGTACATATCGACGTTGAGGGCATTGAAATGGGTGATGAAGGGGCGGGCCGAGGCGCCTCCGGCGATGGACTGGAGGGTCGGGGTCTCGACCTCGGTATAGCCGTGGCGGTCGAAGAAGGCGCGCATGGTGCGGAGCACGGTGGCACGCTTGAGGAAGGTGTCCTTGACGCCGTCGTTGACGACGAGATCGACATAACGGCGACGGGCACGCAACTCGGGATCGTCAAACTTGTCGTAGGCCACGCCGTCCTTGTACTTGACGATGGGCAGCGGCTTGAGGCTCTTCGACAGGAGGACGAGCTCCTGGGCGTGGACGCTGATCTCGCCCATCTGGGTCTTGAAGACGAAGCCACGCACGCCGATGAAGTCGCCGATGTCGAGCAATTTCTTGAAGACTACGTTGTATAAGTTTTTGTCCTCGCCCGGGCAAATGTCGTCGCGGGTGATGTAAACTTGGATTCTGCCTTTGCTATCCTGAAGTTCGACAAAGCTGGCCTTGCCCATGATACGGCGGCTCATCATACGTCCTGCAATGACCACCTCGCGCTTCTCGTCCTCCTTAAATTCGTCTCTGATCTCGGTAGAGAAAGCGTTGGTAGGATATTCTGCTGCGGGATACGGGTCGATACCCATCTCGCGCAGCTGCTGCAAACTTTGTCGGCGGCCAATCTCCTGGTCGCTCATTTCTAAAATGTTCATATTACCTAAGATATGATTCTATAATTATTTCTACGTTTGCAAAGATACAAAGAATATTCCGAAGGGCGTATCTTTTTACTGTTTTTTAGCGTATTGCGGGGAAAACAACCGCGGAAACAGCGTGTCGCGGGGAAAAGAATTGCGAAAAAAGTAGAAAACAACCGGTATAACAAATAACGGGTCCATCGCCGGGACACACAAGAAAAACAACTTGAACAACATGTACATCAAGTAACGCTTCGCCAGGACAAATCAGCAGCAAATGTGTCCAAGGCGAAGCGTTGTATTTAGTTGTTTACCTTGCAGCAAGATTGTGACACGCAAAGCGTGTAAAGTTGTAACTTGTTGTAAAAGTTGTATTGGTTGTTTTCCCTACTCAGCAGGCCGCTTTGACGCTACCGGGCCACCTGCTTGACGACCGTGCCATCGGCGTTCCTGCGGAGGACGATGCCGTGGCGCGTGGGCTGGCGGAGTCTGCGTCCGTCAGGACTGTAGCAGACTGAGGGCGCGGGGGCGTCGAGGCGCGGGCGGGAGAGGATGGAGGTGGAAGGCAACGACTGCAAGCGGGGCGTGACATAGGAGTCGGCGTAATAGACGCGGTCGGGCCCCACGTTGACGAGCAGGGTCTGGGTCTTGTACTCGGTCTCGTAGGTCTCCGTGGAGGGATTGTAGTTGAGGACCAGCATATCCTTCAGGTCGAAGGGGTCGAGCTGGGAGGATTCGGGCAGATAGTCTGCAGGCATGGCGAAGAGGTGGAGACAAGACCACGTATCGACACCAAGATACTGCGGAAGGACGGTGATGCGGTTGTCACGCCATTCGCCCACCACCCAGTAGGTCTCGTCCCTGTTGGAGCTATAGGGCAACTGCCAGTAGATCTTGTCGCCATCGCAGACGGCAGGCACCTCCTCGTCCATATCATCCTCTATGAAGGGGTTATAATGGACGAAATGGATGGTCTGCTCGGGCTTTCCCTCAGGCTTCTGCGTGGGCTCATAGCGGAGCGGTACGATCGTGGTCAGTCCCTCGCCATAGCAGCTCCAGCCGCCCGTGGCCGTGGCCAGTCCGAGGATGTAGCGGGGCATGCCCTGTTCGTCGAGGCCTCCATCGACCAGGGCGAGCGTGTCGCCACGCAGGGTGAAGCGGACGTCGGTCTCAGCCTCGTCGGGCAGGCAGTCGAGCTCCCCGTCGCCCCGGTCGCTGAGCACCATGCGACGCGCATAGAATACGGTACCATCGTCGCCCTCGAACATCGCCTGGGGCAGACGCGCCACTAGGGTGTCGCCCCCAGCACGGTCGAGTTTGAGCCACGTGTCGGTGGGAAAGAAGACGAAGGGATTGGACAAATAGACGCTGCCGTCCTCGGCCTCCACATAATCGGCCGTATAATACGCCACGCTGTCGAGGTAGGCCACCCCCTCTCCCGGGTCATAGAAACTGGTGGCGCTCCTCACCTGATGGGCGTGAGTCGTGCCCTCGGGCGCCTCGTAGCGGATGGACTCCGCACCTGGAAAACTCGTTTGCGCCGCCATGCCCAGCGAGAGGAGGGAGGCAGCGACCAATGGCAATAGTCTGATTTTGTTCATATCGTAAGTAGTTTAAAAATTGTGAATACTGCGTAGCGAGCGGAGCGCCCTTAGGCGAACGGAGACCACGACTTCCACCGCTTTAGGCGAGGAGGTACCACATGTAGCCGCCAAAGGTGAGCACGAGGACGGCTCCCTCCCACCGCTCGATGGTATATTTGGTAAAGGAGAAAAACCAAATCATGATGGTCGAGACGAGCATCATGTAGAGATCCACGTTGGTGATGCCCTCGATGTGCATGGGCGAGATCATGCCCGTGAGGCCCAGGATGAAGAGGATGTTGAGGACGTTGCTGCCGAGGACGTTGCCGATGGCAATGCCGCTATTGCCCTTCTTGGCCGCCACGACACTCGTGGCGAGTTCGGGCAGCGAGGTGCCACCCGCCACGATGGTCAGTCCGATGACGGCGTCGCTCACGTTCAGCGCCCGTGCCACCTCGGTAGCACCTCCGACAAAGAGGTTGCTGCCGCCGATGAGGGCGGCCAGGCCCACGACCATCCACAGGCCGGCCAGCCAGCCCTTCATGGGTTGCTTGGCAGAAGCCTCGTCGGCTGCGGCCTCCAGGGCTGTCTGACCTTGGGTTGTCTCTCCTTGGGCAGCCTGCGGCGCAGGCTGGGCCGAGGTGGCGCCCTTGATCGTGAGGCGCATGAAGACGAGGAAGAAGACGAAGAGAATGGCGCCGTCGAGGCGTGTGATGACCCAGTCGTTCTGACACATCATGAGTAGGACGACCGAGGCCACGAGGGCGCAGGGCACGTCTTTGAAGACCGTGGATCGCAGGATCGTCATAGGGGCCACGAGGGCGGCCACGCCGACGATGAGCAGGGCGTTGAAGATATTGCTTCCCACGACATTGCCCACGGCTAGGTCGGGAGTGCCCTTGAGGGCGGAGACCACGCTGACGCAGAGCTCGGGCATGGAGGTGCCCAGGGCGACAATGGTCAGTCCGATGACTATCTGGGGCACGCGGAGCCGCTCGGCCACGGCCACCGCCCCCTCGGTGAGTCGGTCGGCGCCCCAAAGGACGAGCACCACGCCCACCACGATCCACAAAGCGTTTAGCAACATACTTTTCTTTCTGTTTTATTTCTACTTTTTTAATGATGTTTCCCCCGGCCTCTTGGCTCTTGGAGGAAGCGAGATTCGCATCCGCCAAAAGGCGAAAAGCGTATCTCCGATGCAAAAATACGAAAAAACCCTGAATGCCAAAACATTCAGGGCTCATTTTTCTCTTTTTGACTATAAAGGGAAAGAACAAGCAACAAGACAGTTACTCGTTGTAAAAGATGTTCAAGTTGTTTTCCTTTATCAGCAAGCGGTACAGAAAAAAACATCGCCCTGTACGGTTGAAATTACCCAATACGCCCTGAAAGGGCAGTAGCTCCTAGCCCAGGGCATCGCCCTGGGTTATTACGGACGCAAACCTGTCGCCCTGTAAGGGCAAAAGCTTTAAAGAAGCAGGTCATAAACAATGCTTTTGCCCTTACAGGGCGTATTGTTGATTGCTATTATACCCAGGGCGATGCCCTGGGCTATGGTCTGTTGGGCTTTCAGCCCGTTTCAACCGTACAGGTCGAAAACCATCACGCTGTTTTGCTAACGGGCGTCAGAAGGGGCGGCCTCCGGGAGGACCCATGGGCGGGCGTCCACCCGGAGGTCCCATAGGCGGACGGCCACCCGGAGGTCCCACCATCGGGCCGTCGTCTCCGCGGCGCACGCCGTCTGGGTGCTGCGGCTTGCCTCCGAAGAGGTTGAAGCGATAGGAGATCTTCAGGAGCGCGTAGCTGTTGATGCTGTTATACTCCGTATCCGTGCGGCCCATGGCGTTGACCACGCGCGAGAGGTTGCTCTGCTGGTGGAGGATATCGTAGAGCTGGAGCGAGATCGTGAGCGGCTTGCCACGCAGGAAGCTCTGTGCCACCTGGGCGTTCCAAAGCAGTTCGTTGCTGTTGAGCGAGGCGTCGTTGTAGCCTCGGCGACTGTTCATGTGGAGGTCCGTGGAGAGGCTCGTGCCCCAAGGCGCCGTGAGGTTGATGGATCCGCCGTAGGCGAACCGCCAGGTGTTGAGGTTCTGCGCCGACTGCAACTGGTTCTTCGTGTGGTTATACTCCACCGACCCGTCGAGGGCCACCTCCAGCCAACTGTTGCGATAGCTGAAGGTCAGTCGCTCGCTGAGGTTGGTCTGATTGGTGATGTTGCGCTCCACGAGGCTCTGCCGCGACTGCTGCAGGAGCGAGGCGTAGCGGTTGAGATCGACGGTCGTGAAGGTGTTGACATTCCATACGCCCAGGGTGTCGATGCTCGTGTTGAACATCACGCCCGCGTTCAGGTTCCAGTTGCCATTGATGTTGACGGGCCTCACCACGCGGGCTCCCGAGGCGGCGTCGTAGGTCACGCTATTGCCGATGGCGTTGTGGACGGAGGCGAAGTGGAAGAAGGTCATCCACGACTGCGTGTATCTCTGCCGGTAGCCATTGTAGAACGCGTGGATGCGGTGGGTGAAGGCGGGACGCAGGCCCGGGTTGCCGACGCTGACGTTCTGCGGGTCGGTATTGTCCGTGATGTCGAGCAGCTGGCTCATCGTGGGCTGTGTGGCCGATCCGCGGTAGAAGAGGCGGAAGTTGCTCTGTGGCGAGAACTTATAGCGGAAGTCGATCGTCGGACTCCAGTCGAAGGAGTTGCGCACGGTATCGACATGCACGCCGAGGTAGTCCTGCTGGTAGATGCTGTGCTGCGGCTGGAGCTGCACGCCCGCGTTGAAGCGCCACTTCTCCTGGTTCATGCGGATCATGAGCTGGATATTCTGCGTGTGGGTCTTGTACTCCGAGTAGCGGCTCAGCGACTGGTCGAAGTAGTTGCCGAGGGGCTGCTGCAGCAGGGCGAGGTAGCTGCCCCAGGAGCGGTAGGCGGGCTCTACGCCGTCGAAGTAGCCGCCGCCGAGCGAGGAGAAGTCGTAGGTGGATCGGTCGCTCTTGCTCAGGGCGTAGTTGTACTGGTAGGCCAGCTGCAGGTAGGTGCGGCGGGCGATGGGCTCGCTATAGGTGGCCTCCACGCCGATGCCGTGGCTCTTGGTGGGCATGAGGTTGTAGCGGTAGGCGCGGTAGATGGAGTCCTGGCCCATGGCGTCGAGCAGCTGGTAGTATTGCAGGTCCTGGGTGGAGAAGGTCTTGGCGTCGGCGTCGTTGTAGTTGCCCTGGAGCCGGAGCGTGACGTTGCGCCCGTTGGCCGAGAGCTTGCGGTTGACCTGCAGCGAGGCCTGTGCCGAGGTGTTGTCGCCATAGGTCACGGTCGTGTTGCGCTGGCGGTTGACCAGGGTGCCCTGGGCCTGCATGGTCGCGAGCAGGTCGTCGGCGAGTGGGTCGTCGCCCTGGGCACAGGGATCTTCGGAGAAGGTGGCCGAGGTGCTCACGTCGAGGCCGTCGCTCTTGCTGAGCTGCAGGCTTGGGCGGAACATCACGTTCCACATCGAGTCGGGGGTCCACTCCAGGCGGAAGCGCCCGTCCCAGCTGTTGGACCGCGTGTACTGCTGGCTGATGCGGCGCGTGTAGGCGTGCTGCGAGGCCAGGAAGTTGTCGGAGAAGACCTTGGCCTGCAGGTCGCCGTTATTGTGGTTCCAGCGCAGGGATCCGTCCCATTGCCAGGTCTTGCCGTTGTCGTAGTTCATGTTGATGCCCGCCATCTTGGTGTTGTTGAGCCCCTGGCGGGTCTGTCCGAATCCGCCCCGTCGTCCGCCGCCAAACATCATGTCGCCGACGTTGTTGGCCGAGAGGAAACTCATCAGGCGGAAGTTGTCCTTGAAGTAGGCCGCCATGCCGCGCTCGCTGTAGCGCCCGTGGTTACCCATGGAGAGGTTGATGTTGGAGAAGAATCCTTTGTTCATGCCTTGCTTCATGCCGAAGTCGAGCACGGTCTGCTCTTCGCCGTCGTCGATGCCCGTGACACGGGCCAGGTCGCTCTGCTGGTCGTAGGCCTTCACCTTGTCGATGATGGCGGCGGGGAGGTTCTTCAGCGCCGTCTTGGTGTCGCCGGTCATAAACTCCTTGCCATCGACGAGGATCTTCTTCACCTCCTTGCCGTTGATCTTGATCGACCCGTCGTCGCCGATCTCTGCGCCGGGCAGCACCTTGACCAGGGCCTCGACGGTCGATCCCTCGGCCACGCGGTAGGCGGAGGCGTTATACTGGAAGGTGTCGTTCTTGAGCACGACCTTCGGGGCCTGGGCGGCGATCGTCACCTCGCGCAGCACGTGCTCGTCGGCTTGGAGCGTGAGGGCGCCGACCTCCTTGTCCTTGCCGCCAGCGACCACGACGTCGTGGCAGAGCGTGCACATACCGACGAAGGAGACCTTGAGGATGTAGCGGCCGTCGCGCGGGGCGGCGAGGGCAAAGCGACCTGTGTCGTCGCTCGTCGTGCCCGAGACGTAGGTGCTGTCCGATCCCAGCAGCTGGACGACGGCATAGCCGAGGGGCTGCTTGTGCTGGCCGTCGATGAGCGTGCCCGAGACGGTCTGTGCCTGGGCCGAGACGCCCACCAGGGCCAGGAGCGCCACCAGGACTATACTGATTCTCTTTCTTATATCCATCTTGTTCTTGTGTAGTTACTATTGTTTTGCTCTTGTTCTTGTTTTTGCTCTTGTTCTTGCTTTCTATCTATCGCTTTGTCCTGTCTTAAGACGCGCCAGCGCCCCAATGGTTTAAAATGGACTCGCAGAAAAACGCAACCTGCTGATGGGGAAAAACAACAAATACAACTTTTACAACAAGTAAACAACGCTTTCGATAAGCCATGCGCAGAACCGAGCTCGCTCGAGTATAGCCATGGCGAGAAAGGGTACCATGAAATGGAACCTACACGCTTCGCGCGTATTGCAATCCTGCCTTAGCCAGCATGGGCCTCGAAGAGGCAATGTCCCCGCGAAGCGTTGTTCATAGTTGTAAAAGTTGTTCAAGTTGTTTTTCTATCATGTCCTGGCGAAGTATTACATCAGTTGTTGTCTATATGCCCTGGCGAAGCATGGCTCGTGTCGTCTCGGTCTGTCCTTACAATCTTGCACACTACGGCGGGTGGATGCGCAAGAACGGAAGCCGAAATGTGTATTATTGTTAAAACAACCAGCTTTTGACCGTCGTTACGACGAAAAATGATAATTTTGTATAGAATAAGAACAGACAAAGAAAGGAAACAGATATGGAACAGAGAATCATCCTATCAGATCGTTTCGAGAGCGATCTCGCGCTGTGTATCTCCGAGTGTGAGCACGATGGCATCTTCGTCATCTGCGACACCAGTTCTCATCGCTTCTGCTGGAGCGAGATGGCCCACTTCCCCACCCTGCGCCAGGCAGAGGTAATCACGATCGTCGATGGCGACGCCAACAAGAACCTGCGCCAGCTCACGCGCGTCTGGGAACGACTGCAGAAGGGCGGGGCCAACCGCCACTCGCTCGTCATCAATCTCGGCGGCGGCATGGTGACGGACCTCGGCGGCTTCGCGGCAGCGACCTTCAAGCGGGGCCTCAGTTTCATCAACGTCCCCACCACGCTGCTGGCCATGGTCGATGCGAGCGTGGGAGGCAAGACGGGCATCAACTTCGGGGGCATGAAGAACGAGATCGGCACCTTCCAGGATGCTTCCCGCGTCATCATCAATACCGACTGGCTGAAGACGCTCGACACGGACGACCTTCGCAGCGGCTATGCCGAGATGCTGAAGCACGGTCTCCTCGACAGCCAGGAGCGATGGGCCCGACTCGTCGGCTTCGACCTCTCGCAGCCCGACTGGCACGAGCTGGCCAAGATGATCGAGGCGAGCATCAACATCAAGCTCCGCTACGTCAGGCGCGACCCGCTGGAGAAGGACATCCGCAAGTCGCTCAACCTTGGCCATACCTTCGGCCACGCCATCGAGGAGTGGTCGCTCAGTCGTCAGGCGCTGCCCCACGGCCATGCCGTCGCCTTCGGACTGGTCTGCGAACTCTATCTCTCTACGCTCCGCACGGGCTTCCCCACGGAGCAGATGCAGCAGACCGTGCGCTTCGTACGCGAGTTCTACGGCACGCCGGCCATCAGTTGCCAGGACTACGACGAGCTCGTCACGCTCATGCACCACGACAAGAAGTCGCACCACGGAGAGATCCGTTCCGTGCTCCTGAGCGGGTTCGGCCAGCCCATCATCGACCAGACCGTTGGCGACGAGGAGGCTCGCCAGGCGCTCGACTTCCTTCGCGAGGGGGCATAGGGGGATTTTTAGGTTCAAACAGAAAATGGAGTGACAGGGATGTGTACGTTGTTCCCCAAACGGCCTGCCGAACAAGGAACACAAACAAAACAACAAGTATAGCGTATAACTGTTGAATGTGGAGATAACACAAACAACCCAATCACTCCATTTTCAGAAGCCACTCTATTGCGGAGCATACATGGATGCTCTTTTCCGCAAGGCATCTGTGTTTCGGATTTTGAAACGTTGCTGTATATCTTTTGTGATGATGGCCTCCATGAGACCTCTGTACATATCCGCGTTTGTCGCGCAAGTACCGCATTTTCGGAAAACTGCCATCAGTAATATAGTCAATAAATGCCGTTTCCTTTTTGCTCTGTCAATACTTGAAGCATGACTCTTTCTTCCACTATAAACGTAAGCATATTTGTCTATTCAAGCACAAATATACTTAAAATGTTGAAAGCGAGCCATTTAGCGACTTTAAAATTCGCTAAAATGCAGATTTCTGACCTTTCTATCACGCTAAAATGCAGATTTTGTCTCGTTCTATCACGCTAAAATGCAGGTTTTTGATCTTTCTATCACGCTAAAATGCAGATTTCACCTCGTCCTATCACGCTAAGATGCAGCAGACCGTCGGCGATGAGGAGGCTCGCCAGGCGCACGACTTCCTGCGCGAGGGGGCGTAGGGAGATTCCCTCCTCGCTTTGGGTCTGTGGGGGCGCCTGGCCTGTCACAGGTTGGGCCCGCCCTTTGTGTGTCAGTATGTCAAAGACCGTGGAGACATGGATTCTGCGGGAGAGGCGGACGTCTGCCGTGGCCAATCGGGAGGCGGGCCTACCCAAGAATCGTGTTCATGCTGCAAAGTTAAGTCTTTCTGCCAACTCAATAGTGCGATACGATGCGATTGGGTGAGATAACGTGAGATAACGGGTGATGAGGGTGGAATGAGACGCAAGGAGACGGAAATACTCTTCTGTCGAAGCTTCGAGCAAATGGCTGGGGCCAGCGAGGGGAAGGGCCATCACAGAAAGGGCCTCAGAGAGGAGAACATCCCCCGGGAAGGCCTTGGAGAAAGAGGCATCACAGCACTTGAGAAGCCTCGGAGAAAAGAAGAGCGTTCCAGTTGTTCCAGCGTTCCAGTTGTTCCAGTATTCCAATTAATTTCGAGACACCCCCATTTTTCTCTTATTACCTATAACTACTTAATAACTAATTAGTTATATAGTATATATAGGGATAATAGGATTTTGCATACCCTCAAAAAATAACTGGAACAACTGGAACTGGAAGAAAACCCACACACCCCTTTCTCTCTAAAAGGCTTATTACCAACAGATTATCCCATTCTACTACTTTACTTTCACCTCTATATTCGACAACATAGTCAATATGATAGCCGATAAAAGCCGAAGAAAATGGGGTAAAATAGTTCTCGCAAGACTTACTTTCCGGTCTTTAGGCCGCAGAATTGACTACGAAAGTGCTACATCAAAATCAAGGTTTCACCACGATTTGAGGGTATCTTTTTCACAAAAACGCATGTTGAAAAGAAAAACCAAGGGCAAACCATCAAAAAACGATCGCATGAAAAAGGGGATCGCATGTAAGCTCCACACGCCCTGAACCAACGGTCACCGGCCGAAGGGAAAGGTAAAGGGCAGAAGCCCCTAGCCCAGGGCATCGCCCTGGGTTATTACGGACGCAAACTTGTCGCCCTGTAAGGGCAAAAGCTTTAAAACTCCAGGCAAAACATAAGGCTTTTGCCCTTACAGGGCGTCTTGCTGATTGCCATCATACCCAGGGCGATGCCCTGGGCTAGGAGCTTTTGGGCCTTCAGCCCGTAGTTGAATCACATGCGAAAGTTCAGTAACAACGCTTTCGATAAGCCATGCGTAAAACTGAGCTCGCTCGAGTTTTGCCATGACGAGAAAGAATAACAGGAGAACGTTCCTGTAAGAGTTTGTAGCCTGTCCGACAACAGTAAGATGCGCTACCCCGAAGAAATCCCGAAGGCTTACCGAAGAAAGGGAATAAGACAGAAGAGGACAAAAGAGGGCAGAAGACACGAGGATAAGACGGCAGGAGGGAGGAAGCTTTCATCACCAAAAGCGCGTTATTACCATTCCAAGACTGGCGAACAAACAAGACTAAGGGGTTGATGCAGATCAAGAATGGGGGGGGTAAAATAGGCTTTTGGAATGAAAACAATACAAATTAACAGACAAAAAGTTGGCAGTTCAGAGAAATTACACTAATTTTGCGCCGTCAAAATGGAGACAAGGCCCGGATCGGTCGTTTTTAGGCAGATCTTCGCGCCACACACACCATAGAGACGCAAAGGAGGGAAGGATATCTTCAGGATACGCCAGTGGCTTGATTGACCACAACCACCCATTATTACCATTCGACAAGGACTTAGCAAACAGAGTAGCTTCTATCACCATAGGAGCCGACTCTGCAGCGCCATGCCCTTCGGACAGAGGAATAAATCAAAACAAGTTTATACACAGGATCAATTTTTATGAGAACTACAACATTGCAATCTTCCAAGGCAACATCCAGCCTTTGGAAGCTTTTCGCAGCCCTGCTACTCGTGTGGATTCTTGTCCCCATAGGGCAGGCTTCGGCACAAAACAAAGCAACGGAACAGAAAAAAACGGTTATAGGTGGGGTTGACGACCTTTATGGCGTTGATCCTTCGTCAGAACATTGTACAGACACATATGTTGGAACAAATCAAACCGATGGAAATAAGATTGTATGTCTACCCCAGTTCGGGATAAAATAGCGATTAGTTGCATGTGAAGACAGATACGCG